>JAAUXU010044297.1_pt1 | contig 22805 bp, 14 predicted proteins | sample 7278151 | NCBI WGS metagenome assembly JAAUXU01 (sample SAMN14350113, study PRJNA611818) | marine sediment metagenome | isolation source: surface marine sediment (1.8m) | place: French Polynesia: Moorea | collected 2018-08 | reverse complement strand
CTCCTGTCCTTGCCCCCAGCCACCCACCCCATCTCCACCCCCACGCCCACCTCCACCTCCCTGCTGTGCGGCCGGCTGCCCCACGGATTTGATCCGCTCAAGAAAGACCTGACAGGAGCCGAGCACAACTCGAGTAAGCAGACGCTGTTTCTTGACCTCACGGACGTGCTCTACAAGTTCTGCAGCGAATCCGTCTACAACGCCAGTGGCGTCCTCAGGTTGGAGTTGGTAGAGACCAAGAGAAAGAGCCTGAGGAAAGATAAGTGTCTGGCCGAGGACCCCCGGTCCAGAGTGCAGCACTCCGTCTATCTCAGTCCCACTAATCCAGTGACAATCTTTCGTTACGTCGATGGTGTCTACTTCATCCGTCTCAGTGAGTGCTTCGGCAAGAATAGCAGACAGTGCCAGGTGGTGGCCTGCAGCAGCTTGGTCACCCTACGAGTGGACGACCCCAGGGACCGAGAGGTGTGCCAATCTTCTCCGGGACCTGTTGCGGCGTCCGAAGCTTCTGATCTCACGCGGCTGCTCAACTTCCGCAGCACTTGCAGCGTGTCCATGAGGACGGTGGTGCCCTTGTGCACGCCGAGGCAGTCCTACAACAGGGCTCGAGTCTTCACGGTGGAGATCAACCGTGACAGTTCCGATGGTGCAGCGAACTGTAGCGTGGATGACTTCCTCACCGGCGGCGGCAGCGCTGAGAACACCACCATCCGGGTGGAGAAGTGTCGGAGTGAGGACGTCTGTCAACGGGACAACGCCACCACGTTCTCCTACCTTGGACTGTTGAGGCACGAGCTCCACGATCTCAACCGCAACAAGAGCTACTGTGTCTTCTACCAAGTCGAGAACCCTCACTGTAGGATGGCCCATGAAAAGTCAGGGAAACTGTCTTGCTTCTTTCACACACACAAGGCTGTTGCCTGTGGCCTCTTTGATTCGAGGCCATTTTCTTCCTTGTTGACGCAGCCTGTGTTTGTGGGCCTTGTCAGCTTAACCCTTTTCATCTCTTTGGCCCTGCTCATGTGGACCGTGGTGCAGTGCTCAAGGAGAAGGCCAGAGACTCCCATCCAGCAACCCATCAAGAAGCCTCCGAGGTCTTTGACGGAGGATGACCTCGAGCACATCTCCAGACTCCCTAGTCAGGAAATTGTCCTCGTATACTTTCCAGACACGAAGCGATTCAAAGAGCTGAACCGCAAGTTTCGCGATTGGCTCATCACGCTCGACGTGAACGATGTTAGAGACATCTACGACGAGAAGTGCTCAGAAGAGGTCCTCAAGGACCCGGAGAGGTGGGTGCGCAGCGCCCTGGGCGGGCCAGAGAAGAGGGTGATCCTGGTCTGCAGCCGCCTGGCCTACGAGTGCCTCTTGGCCGTGAAGAGGCCCGGAGGGACCCCCAAGTTTGCGGAAGAGGACCCGCACTTCGGGCTGCTCACGCGGGCGGTGCGCTACCTCGAGCGAGAGATGCGCGGCAACTACCGCAACCTGATCTGCGTCCGCTACGAAGACCTCAAAGTGTGCGACCGGCGCTACAGTTCCGAGGCCTTCAACATTGTGCCCGGCACTGAGTACGTCCTGCCGCAGCACCTGGAAGACGTCTACAGATGGATTCACCCTCGGGACCCCCGCCCCGAGTGCTGGAGTCCCGAGGGGAGGCCCGAGGTGCGAGAGCTCCTCGATGCCATGAGGGTCTACCGACTGCACGACGACAACGTGTTCACCGTGCAGTTCAACGCCAATGGCAACGTCGCTGCTCCAGGCGCCAGTGAAGCAAATGCTGCCGTCACCGCCATTGAATCTCCAGGCACTGTCGAGTAGAAGGACTTCAGTACAAAAAAGAGAATGCTTGCAAGTACTTGTCCGCCTGTGTGTGTGTGTGTGTGTGTGTGCGTGCTTGCGTGCGTGCGTGTGCTCGTGCGCTCGTGTGTGATAGAGATAGAAAAAAAGCGAGTGATGATGAGTTGCTCGGCTCAACCCATGCAACACAGTAGAAAACAATCATTCGATCGAATGTCATAGAAGAACTGTCAAGACCGATGGAGAAGAAGAATATATTGAAAATACTCCGCTTCCTTCGTTATGAACGTCCTCCAAGATACAAGGACACAGCAGTATTTTTTACAGTGCACGGCCCATTGACCCCGGCTGAAGCACCGAGAGGCTGGAACTGATGGTATCAGCATCCAGAGCTTAAGCAGGAAGACATAAACTGCTCAGAATATCGAGTGTGGCTCAAAAACATTTGGGATTTTTGGGTGAAAATCGCATGCATGGAATGACTTTCCAGCCGATTGCTGCGGGAGTGAAGGACTTAATATAGTAAATGACTTGTGATTTCTGTTTGTTTGTTTGTTTGTTTGTTTGTGTGTGTGTGTGTGTGTGTGTGTGTGTGTGTGGGTGGGTGGGTGTGGGTGTGCAGATCTCGTGCTTGCTCGAGGTCCCAATCACGACGAGCTGCGACCTCGTCGTCGTCAGCCTGTACCTCACACTTCGACCTCGCAACTGCTTCAAGATCTCCCCCAAGTGAAGAAGCCACTGAAGAAGAACTTTCTTTGGGCTCTTTTTCTTCTCTCTCTTTTACGCGGAGTTTTGGCACATTTATTTTCCGGGCGGGTGGATCAGGTGTCTGTCTCGTTCACACGCCACATATACCACAGGTCCTTGAAGGGCCATTTTCGCTCCTTCCAACCCTTTAACACCCGCAACAAGAAGTGAGAAAGAAGGGAAGTGGAGTGAAAGAGAAGCCGATTTTTCCCACGCGAAAAATCCATGCGTGCGAAAAAGGGGGGGCCAAGACGAGCGTCCCCCCTCTCCTCTCTCTCTCGCTATATATATATATATATATACAGAGGAGGTTGAGCCCCCTTTGACGAAGGATCATAAATCGTGTCACCCCTTTCTCGGGGGACGAAACAGAGCGGGAAAGAGAGATATTTATTGGTCGTGAAGATAAAAAAGCAACACCAGAGAACAATGAAAGAAAAAAAAGACTATCAACACTTTGCTACTACTATGAAGATGTCTAGAAAAATTAGTGGGGTACTTGAAAATTTTTAGAGATTTAGTGCATTTGAGAAAGAAACCCCCCAGCATTTAGAAGGAGAAAGACACTTTTGTCTCCTCTGTCTTCGAAGCAGCCTACTGTTGACCAAGTGTTTCAGTGCTCAGCGACCTGAGGGACGTCTGAGTCTTGGTCTGACTGTTAAATACTGTAAAGTTTTAACTCGTGTGACGTTTTAGAAGAATGTGAACGAACAGAAGGTATTTTTTGAGATCGTGAACGGTGAAGAAGAAGAACTTTCCTACAGACAAAGTCCGCGTGTGGAGGGCAAATGGGGAGAGCGAATAAAAAAGCAGTCCAACAAATCGTCGTCCAAAGAGAAATTCGTTATGTGTGCGTACCTTTCAACGGCTCTCGTCCCCCCCCCCCCCAGAAAGTAGAAAAAAAGAAAAGTAGGTAGGAAAGTCTAGCTGTGTAACGTTGGTTTTACTCCCTCCCTTATGAAAAGCAAGAGAAAAAAGACAAAAAAATAGAATACCCACACACTAATAATAAATGTCTCTATCTCACTGGCTCCTACCAATGGTACGAAGATGTAATACTTATAGCAATACAAAGAGAGAAGTAAGTAAAGAGTGCTTATGTTTCCATCTGATCTGCGTAGCCAAGGAGTGGTGACTTTTTTTTTCCTTTGACCCCCGCCCTTGATTCTGTCCACTCCCATCTCTGTTCTGTCAAAGTCCTCCTACTGTGTACTCTTCTCTTATGTACTAGTACAGAGTACAAAAGAAAATAAAAGAATCTAAAACAACCACGAATGAAAGAAGAGAGTCCAATTACCGTGAAAGCCCATTATCCTCGTGCTCTCTTTTTTTTTACCGTTGCTGCTGCCGCTGCTTCAGTGCGCTAGGCCTTCCCTGCCTCCACTGGGCCTTTGCGGGCAGGCCTTCGATCTACTACCTATCTCTTCTCTGCGCACACAGAACATGGGCTGATGGTAATCGAGACCAGGCAAACACAGAGTTGTTATAGCTCATCAAAGTTTCAATGCGAGGGAGACAGAGTTGCCACTGCCGCTTCTGCCGGCCGGACTCAACCCCCCCCTCCGGCTGCCTATTTAACGGCCAGAGTTTAGTGCGGGAAATCACGTGCACGACAGATAAGGGGAAAGTTGGGTCTCTCTTTCTCTCTCCATCACCGCCATCAATTCAACGGCCCATTCAGTTCAAAAGGAAGTGCTCCACTTTTTTTTTTCAACTTGCCCCGTCCAATTTAGCTTCAGCACGGTGTGTGCGTGCGTGTGTCAAACGTTGAGTGCAGTGCGCGCGCGCAGTTCTGGTGTGTGGGTGTTAAACGCTGAGCGTGTTGAAGGTGGAGTCCCAGAGGCAGCAGCACTTTTTCCACATCCACACACACCTTTCTCTCTCTCTCTTTTATTTGGAATTTTATCTCCAGAGTGTGGAAAGCACCTCCAGTGCAGTGGGGAGGAAATGCTATCACACCAGGAGCAAGCATTAACTGCATTAGCTCGTCACTGCGTCAAGCCTCCACTTGTCTGAGAGAGAAGAGAGGAAGAAAATTGCCTCTTATTTCCAGCTGCTCACAGTTTCGAGAGCATTTAGCTGTCTGTCTTTTCTACGAGAGAAAAAAAAGGGGGGGAAGTACTTATTTCCCCCCCCCCCCCTTCAGTATCTGCTCGAGCACAGGCAGCCTAGGCCTTTGGGGATTCGAAACCTTTTTTTATATTATGGTATTTAGCTTCTGTTGGCCTTTTGAATGAGTGTTGCCCAGCAACAGCCCCGGGGAAGAGAGGAGTTGCGAAGACCTGTATGGAGAGAACTAAAAAAAAGATCTCAAACACGTGGTCTGCTGAGAAGGACAAGGGGCAGCCAGGGGACCCCCCAGTGCTGCCACAACACAGCAACACGTGTACAGTGGCAGTTGGCTTCAGGCAACTTCAAGTCTGTATGTGAATGAATGACGTACGGGTTGAGGGGCCAGAAAAAGACTTGGCTGAATAGAAGAGTGGATGCTGGACTAAGAATTTTGTGGGGTGGTGGGCCTTCAAGGGATAAGAGTAGGCCTGTGACGTCAACAATGAATAGTGAGGCCTGAGAGGATGAAGAAAAGATCATTCGAGCTCTCAAAAACTTCTTTCTCAGCGAAAACAAACATTGGTGTCCAACTTAATTTTTGTCATAGTCGACTGGAAAAATTGAGCGTGCTGCACAGACTGCACAGGGTGTCCCATTAGAGTGTGCTGCACAGACTGCACAGGGTGTCCCATTTGGGGCACTCGTCTTCAGAAGTTGTCTGTGCACGAGAGGTCCAAAATCCGTGGCTCTCAAACTTTTGCTCACTGCGTGCACATCTATTATGTGGTCCACGTGCATGCAAGACGTTACTGCTGTTTAGGCAGTCCGCAGGTGCAAGTAGGTATATAAGTTACCTATTATGCAGTCTACGTGACGTAAGTGGGTAGATAAGGTTATGATGTAGTCTGCGTACATGTAACGAGGTATGTGAGTTTGCAAGCCACCCATGATCAGATTTCACCCATGGGGGATGTTTTGCTATGAATTGAGGCATAGTCGCGTTCTCAGTAACGCTTCTGGAAGCATTTTGTCGACAACTTCGTCACACCTGCGTAAGTCAAGACAGCTCTGATCCCTCCATGAGATGCCCAGGTGACGCAGTTGCTTCTGCACATGTGCTGATCACCTGCCAAGCTCATGGGGCTCTCAAGTAGAAGGGCTATAGCTCGTCCAACTAAAGGTGATCAAGATCTACCAAGAATTGATTTTTGAACGCCCCCCCCGCATTCAAAAATCAATTCTAGGCATCATTTTTAAGTCAATAACTCAAGACAGTTGAGATGAGGGAAGTTTTGATTCGTTACTTTTGACTTATTACCTTTGTTATGAACTCAGATGCATTCACTGCGTGTGGAACAGCTAGTGAGAGAGATCTCAGTTCAGTAGTCTTGAAAGCATTCGGAACACGGTGGATTATTTTGACTTTCGGAGAGAAAGTTACTGCAGCATAGAGACCAAGCTGCCGACGTTGATCTTGTTGTTGTAGCACACATCTGGCCAATGCCCGAAGCAGTTGAAGTAGTGTGTGTGGATGGGGAGCTACGCCTTGGACACCCGGTTTGTCTCCACCCCAAACCCAACCCAACCCAACCCCAAGAGCTTCTCATACAATGGCAGTCTGGCAGAAAAAGAAAATCCAGTACAAATAGGAGCATCTCCTGCGTTCCTGTTCCGTCCAGACAATGCATGGGTCAGTTCGTGGCAGAGTGGCAAGTAGGGATGGGTCGAGCCCACACAGAGTTTGGAGAAATTCGAGTCGACGCAAACTCGATTTCGACTCGAGGACTCGAAGAATCAGCAAGTCCAGTCAAGAATTGTCATCGCAGAAAAAAGCAGGAGTGAGAGAGTTGTTGACTTTCACCTTCATAGCAGGCAACGTAATTTTTCATGGCTGCCTCACCTTCCCTGACTCAACCTAAGCTGAATCTAAGCATATAACAATAGAATTTCCCAAGGCATCGTTCTCTCTATGTAATAGCTTATAACTCGCTTTAGTCGAATGCAACGGTAGAAGAACTACTTCAAGCGTTGCTGTTCACACTTCTTGAGCTATTGTTGGCTACTTTTCCTGCCAGATTTCATAAAAAAGAGATAATCTTGGCCACCAGCGTCAGTCTGTTGTAGGGATGTTCTGCTCAGAGGGAGTCCACTCATAGATCTTGCACTCGGGTTAGCCGAGCGAATATCCCTGTCTCGACTCGACGATTCGAGTGTCGACTCGACTCCCATCCCTAGTGGTGATGGTCGGTCACTTGCGAGCGCGCGCGCGCGTGCGTGCGCTCGAGCACACAATAGAGCCATAGCAAAGGCTCTACATACAGCCTTTACTCTTCGGCCTTCGTGTAACGAGGAAAGAAATGAAATCCGGGGAAACCAACAAAGCCCAGAGAAAAGAAACGCTTCACTGAACAAAGTGAAAGGTGAAGGGAGGAGGCAGGGAGGCAGGGTGTTTGGCGGCCTTTATAGTCAATATCTGTAGTGGCTTTCGCTTTTACATAATTTCTCCCTCCATTCCGCTTGCCCGACAACAGCTTGTACGTGTCCTACTTGGGCGGCAGTAGCACTTCAGCACGTCGGAGCACTTGTTCGGGGCCAACTAACACGCTCTCCACGTCACACACGTGGTGGTGACGCCTCTTCTCTTGGCTGCTCGTGCGTGCGTACGTGCGTGCGAGCGTGGGCAAACCTCCGGTATTGATGTAAAGTTTGCACAGAGCGTGGGTTTTTTTTGGCACACATTGTTCTGAGCTGAAGTATTGTTGTCACAAAGTGTACCGTACAGTGTGGTCTCACTTGACACTCAAGGAGATCTTTGAATGTAAAGTGCTTGTGGACCTACCACACTCTGCTGCTAAGAAGTATCTCCGGGTTCAGTGAGAAGGGTCGCAAACTTTGCTCTTTACACCCCAACGAGACCTCTGAATGTAGCGCTCACGGTCACGCTTAACCGACTCGTATTCGATTTTTTTCTGACTCATTCCAGCACCAGAACGAACAGGGTGTCTGGCTTGACGGCCTCTCTTTTGTGAAGCCCGGACACCCGCCGGGAAGGGCATTCGGCGGGCGTCCAACCCGTGGCCTGTAGTTGACCCGCCCCTGTCGGGGTCTCAGCCTTCCCGGGTTGAAAGGGGGGGGGGGGAGGAGAAGCCTCCTTGTTCATCCTGCACAGTATCAAATTGGGGCAATTTTTGCAGCAGCCAAACTCGTGACGTTAATGGTGTATTTGCTTCTGATTGATTTCTTTCTCTCCCTCCTCTTTTCCCAGAAAACGGAAAGCCTCAGATGACGGCGACGACGACTGGAAGATGTTTGGAGCCAGCTGAAGGCTGAAGAAGGACGAGGACAAGCACAGGAGGAGAGAAGGGGAAAGCTACGATAACGAACCAGCGAGAGAGACCTGAGCTCCGTTGTGAGGGAGCATTCAAACAAATTTATTTTGCGATCAAGGTAATTGGTGCCAAGGTCACAGCCTTCAAATGGTGGCCTTTTCTTGGCCTTTGTTCTCAGCCATGTTCAAGTCTGGGATTTTCTTTGTGCACGCGTTCTTTGGCACGAGCAAACGCGACCTTTGGGGCAAAGAGGAGAGAGATTCTTGTGTAGCTTATTGGTGATACCTCGTTTGCACCATAAATAACAACAAAAAAAACCCCAGTGTGTTTCTCTGAACCCTGGTGAAAGAAACCTGGCAATAATATGTGCTGGCAAAAAGGGGTCGGGGGAGACGTGACTGCGATCCGGGTGCCAAAACTCTTGCCATAATTTCAGTTGTTGGGGAGAAAACGAACGAGCAATTTGTGCCAGGATTTGTTCATTTGCCTTAAAGAACCATCTCTCTCTCCTCTTCTGCCACCTCAGCAGGCATTGCCTTTAACGATAGGGGGGGGGGACAGAGAAGAAGTAAATGAGGGGTAACAGGAGACTTGCGCACCCAATCGATGCACCTAATAGTACGTGCAACAACATCGCACCTTAAGGGTACCGTCTATGCCTCGGGGGATTTGTGTGCAGCTGCTGCCTTTGAATAGAGCTTTCTTGATGAAGAAGAATAACATGAGAGCTGCAAGCACTGCACAATGGTGGCCAAAAAAAGTGGAAAAAGCAAACCCCCTCAGCATCATGTCATATTTAGTGGCGAACTTCTGATTGGGCAACGTGTGCAAAACGCCTGGATGCAGCAAAACTTTTGTTCCTCCTCCTAACCTGGGCTTTTCTCCACACTCTGTTTCCCCTACACGTAGCCTTTCACGCACTGTTTTGACGTGGGGAGGGAGGGTGAGGGAAAAGTCATCCATCAAAGTAAGGTCGACACGAGCAGCAACAGCAATCACGTCTGTTACACTCAGTCCTGCTAAATGTTACTAGGAAGGACCTCTTCTTCTCCACTTGGACTGGGAGAGAAAGACCAACGTGGGCGGCCAAGGGAGGGGGAATAAAGAGCTTTGGGTCGCCAAATAAGAAGAAGCTACGAGGAGAGGAAGAAAAATAACGTGTGAATCTCTTTTCTTCGGATAGCCTGAGCAGGGACGGGGGGAAATAATAAGAAATGTGCTTTGCAGACGCATCCAGACACATAATCCCTCCTCGACTGTCAGTCTCATGCCCTCTATGAATAAAAGCAGCAGCTACAGATGTGGGTAGCGCCATTTCTCCCCCCCCAAAAAGAGTAGAATGTGGTGAAAAATTGGAGAAAAGTGAAGAGGGAGAAAGGTGGAAGGAAATTCTTTCTATTATTTGGATGAGTCACACATTCGCACACTGGCGTAACCTTAAAAACTCTTTTTTTCCCCCTCCACCTCTCTGCAAAGAGAGCAGAGAAAGGAGAGAAAGCCCAGCAGATACTCCTACAGCTGTTCAGCTGCTGAAAACCGCTTCTGTTTCATTCGCTGAAAAAAAAGCTGCGAGAGAGAGAGACGGCTTTGTGGAGAGGAGCCCCCCTCCCTCCCCCCTGTGTTTGTGTATGCAAAAAAGCAAGACCCCCCCTCCCTACAGCACACCCATACGGAACGCATGTGCGGAGACACGCACGCATTCATTTTAGAAAATTGGGCAGGTCTTTTTCTTTATCTTGAGCCCTGTCTCGGGTGAGCTCTCGGGTCAGGCTTGTCCGACCCCCCCCCTCCCTAAGGGGAGATTGGGGTTAATCGCATTGTCAAGAGACAGCCGGGCCGGTGTTCCACGTGCACGTGCACGCGGACGAGGCGGAGGGCCTGTCCGCCCTGTCCGTGGACGTGCTCTGGCATCAAGTGCTGGCGTCAGACCGGGACGGCCACGCCAGTGTTGCGCCAAGGACAAGTGTGCTGCCAATCTGAGCAGGGGCTGTGCAGTGCAGGGCTGACCCGGTGATTCGCGGAATCGACTCTGATGGTCGTGGTAAGCTGGAAGACAGTCATCTGGGTGGCGATACTGGGGTTTCTGTGACTGACAAAAGAACAACGCCAACGACAAAGACACACACACACTCCACACACACACACTTCATCATGTCGCAGCTGTCTCGCACGAACCACAGGCACAAGGCCTACTCATTACTCCATCAATGACAAATACCAAAGAGGAGATTATAAGTGGCCCCCGCCACGACTCAGCGTCCCCATGGCCAACTTGGAAAGACCTGTGTCGTGTTACAGGGCATTCTGGGTTATCATATGGCTTCCTCGCTCCTCCCGATTTATCTGCTCGGCCCATTGCAGGAAGACGACATCGTCGTTGCCATTATCGTTATCGTTATCATTTTGCAGGCGGGAATGCGACGGTGAGGACCGACATGGTCCTGTCATGGTTTGCTGGCGCGCCAAACCTCTGATGGCGTCCCAGAGTCCAAGAAGAATGGAGGCTGTAATAGAGTCTCCTGGAGAGAGGACGTCGTGTCGGACTTTCCCTCGTCCAACCACTGGCAGCAGTCACGATGACGACGTGCGTGGAGGGACACGTGGGAGGAGAAGAAGAAGATGGAGAGCAGGAACCGGCACCAGCAGCAGCTACAGCCACAGCAGCAGTGATTCAGTGATAAGCGCCGTGATCGTCCTTCTCGTCTGCCTCCTGGCGGCGACGGGCTGCGCCTCGCAAGAGTCCGACAAGCAGGCTGTGGAACAGGAGATTGAGAGGTAGGATCACTGCAAAATTACACGATAAGTCCCGTTGTCACGGAGAGACTGAGACAGCAGCCAGTATGAAATGTTGGGCTTGGATTTGGTGACTTCTCACAAGTCCTACAAGATCACACCACGCTAGCTAGTAGCATCATACGTACGTAGAAGTGGCGTCTGACGTTGGATGGCTTTGTTCTTCATGCAGTTGGACCTGCCATTTTGAATTGGCCGTCTTAAAATCTCTTTACACACTTTTTACCCTTTTCAAATCCTTCCCCGACTGCCCGTCCGTTAGCAAAGGTTAACCCTTTGCCAACTTCAGCCACATCTGGGGAAGTCATTCTCGGGCTCAAGTTTCGATCACGAGGTCATGGAGAGTTTCTGCAACAAGCAGTCCACTTCCGATGGTTCTTGATGAAGTTGCAATCCTGATCGCTGGGGCGAACACCACCAAATCCATGGTGTTGGGCCATATCGGCCCACACAGTGGATGCGCAGACCAGGATGAGATCGCGCATGCCGACTGCAGGAAGGACATACAGGGTGTCTTGTCAATGCTACAGTGCAGTACAGCGCTGTCCCCTGTACAGTTCTGGGCAGATCACCAGACTCATCCATGACGGATAAACGTAGCAATGGCAAATCCGTATTGTACTAAAGTGATCTCCTTGGTTCGTGATGCAGAATTAACCACACTTCCTTTCTAATTCGCAAGCGCAACACAAAGTATGCAAATTCATGGTCTGCATCAATTCTCTTCACCAAGAAGGGAATGTAGTTCTACCTTAGTGTCTAGTTCCAACTTACACAAAATGGCGAAATAAAAAAACTTTAAAATTAATTTTCAAACTTTGGCACGGAAGCCGCAACGCACAAAAGACAAAGTGTCTTGTCACACCACGGAAGAGCCTGATTCTATTACGTCACCTCTTTACATATTCGATGAATAATTTCATCTAGCGTCCCCTCCATTGGCCTTCGTGCAAGACTGGCAAAATTCAGCCACACTGACAGACCTTAGAAGATATTCGACTTTTGCAAATTCAATTGGTGCAAAAGTTCGATTTTGCAAGATTTTGCTGCTGACTGAATTTTTGTTGACGAGTAGTAAAGGACGGTCTTTCAATATCTTCATTCTTGCAAGGTTGTCCTGCTGACTAGCTGACCCTTGGGAAAGTCGAATACGTTGTGTACATTGTGGTAGCGTTGCTGACACATCCTGCATACGGTGCACGTTTTTTTTTGTTGTATCCTACGATCCAAATGTTTTGTTTCAGGCTATTGAACGCCGATGCTGCCACTCACAACTGCTTCGCCTTCGTGCCGGGACCCTCGTGGTCCGTGGTGCTGCCGTATGAAAGTTCCAGGGCCTCCCTGGGCCTGGACATCAGCAAGTCTGGCCAAAGCACTCTGGACTGCCTCGAGTCGCAGAAAGCCTCAAGTCTAGTCAGCACTACTTCACTGCTCTACCAATTGACGCTTCACAGAGACGGCTGGGAGGACGAGGGCAGGGCCCAAGTGGAGGCCTCCCCCCTCCAGCTGTTGTCCTCGATGCAGCTGACACACGAGGACTTGTTTCGGTACCTGATCTTGCGCGGCAACTACAGCGTGCGTTTCGACCTGTGTCAGAGGGAAGCCGCCGCAAGCGCCGACGTCAGCGCGGACACGCAGGCAGCACCAGAGTCGCTGTGGTCACTGACGGCGTCGGCGCCGGGATGTGAGACGCTTCCCGAGGAAGAGTCCGTGGTCAGCGATGAGGTGGCCTCGGTCACGAAGGCGAGGGTCAACGAGGCCTGCCTGATGGAGAAGCAAGACAGAAATGTGAGGAAGTCTTTCTTGCTCTTAATCTCGCGTACTCGCTCAAGTACATTACGTACGTATGTATCCACGTCCAATGTTTCAGGTCTCCGGGGCTTCCTGGTCCTCCACCATTCACGTCGACCCATCCGGCATTACCTTCTCGTTCATGTTCGAGCCCTGCACCACAGCTGAAGGGACAAACGGCTCAGTGAGCTCCTTGCCGTATGACAGGGCCAGGGTCACCCTGTACTCCTCCACCGCCATTGACAACAACCCCTGTGGAGAGACAGACAGCAGTCTCACAGAGTCAGACACCTGGGAACCGATTAGTCACGCTGGCGACGAAGCTGGCGTTGTCAAACTTCTCCACCAGAGGACGCAGGTAGAGGGAGACCGATACTACTGTCTGGTGGCATCCATGGAGGATCATATCCTGTGTGCCGACAATAATGCAAGGTAAGAGAGGCCATGGGGGCAATTTATGCGGTGCAATATGTTCGACAGCAGCTCTTACTGGTCTCTGTCGTCACACTTGATGACTCACACGGCACCAAGTCGACCAAACCTTGCATTATAATACCTTAGGCTAACCATGACAACAATTATACTCATCATTACCTTACACGATAATTACATGCGCCAAAATGTTTCTTGAGCGGGGATCTGGATCAAAGTCGGGATTACTTTGCCCCAACCCTTACCCGCAGAAATTTAACTCAACCGGAACAAAGGAATGAACTTAGTGGACATGTGGTAGCAAGTGTAAGTACAGAGCATCATAGCTTGCATCCTCATCCATGTCCTATTTCTTTGTCTCCATCAAAAGAGTGGCTCATCTGTGAGACTATTTATGGCAGAAAATCCTCCTGCTGCTCTTAATCCGGATATCTACCCGGACAAAGCCCAAAGTATCAGTCACTCGGATGAGAAAAGTCGCGGATAACAGTCTACCTCTACTCGCATTCCGGTATCTTGCCTTCCCAAGACAGGGAACTGCGTCCGTAGCTCGAGCGTCCTCGCCAGCAATGAGTCCGATCCATCAGAGGATGACCTTATGAGGACGGTTGTAGGGATGGATATCGAGCTTCAAACTTCGAGTCAGCTTTGAGATTCCAGTCACACTCGACTGGACTAGAAACATTTACATTATCTTTCTACCTGAAGTACAGGTAGTGCCGAGTCTGAGATTGACAAGACATTTCCAGTTAAAGGCAGACTCATCTGTACAGTCGATCGTGGTTTTATAAGAATATCTCCGTCAGGGGCAAGGTTATACCGAGCATTCTTCCTATATCGAGTAGTAGCGCTGTTCTAATGAAATGCCAATCGGCGCTGAGATACTGAGGGATCCACATCAACTTGCACACTGTTGTGGTATTTTAGGTACACATTGTATGGTTGACTTGGCTGATTTCCGGTGTTGCCACTGATGGTTAAAAGCTTTAATTGTTCATCGCCTTAACTGTGTGTTTCTTTTGGCGTCTGATTTCTGTACAGATTGGCCAGTACTCAGTACTAGTAGTAATACAGTCGAGTCCATACAGAGTAAGACGGTACATACAGTCGAATAATTCTATACTTGCAAGTTACTGAATGGGTTTTTTTTTCTCAAATGACTCTATTTCGTCATAGTAGTTCGTATAGCGATGTATTGCGTTGCTACTGAGTCAACCTCTGGATATCTTGGACCCATTTTGTTGCAGAATTCTCGACTGTTATCAACCAATTTCACCTTCACCTTTGACCCCCAACTCACCCTCAAAGTATCCCCCCCTTAGAGACACGAAGCTGCTGGATTCCTCAAAATTCGCAAAAGCAGTCCAGGTCAGTCTGGTGTGCACCACTTTCAAGTGCTTTGAAGGCTTCTTCGTTCAATATTCCCGGCTCCTCTTGCAGATGCACAACTTTTCTTTTCATGTATCCCACTCATGCCAAAAATTTCCTTTTTTTCTTGACTTGGTGAGGAAATTCCCCACTCCAAGTGTTAGTAGTGGCAGACAAGGTCATAAGATCTCCAACAGCGTGAGCCCAAGATATCTGAGGTTGATTCAGTAATAATAATATGGCATTATTGATTGTAAAGAAAAGCCCCGACTTTTCTGTTCGTTGTTCTGTGTTACTTCCTAATTCGTGAATCTTAAAAAAGACCAGACTCCAATGACGATTTCTCCGCTGGCGTAAAGTTCACTTCGAGTTTATTCGGGTTGAAGTGATGCTCTCTGCTTTCTCAGACATTTTGACTCCCCAAAGCCCTCGTCTGTCGAAGTTATGCGATGATGCACGAGTTGATATACACTTTATAGCGAAAAAGAAAATAAGTACCCTGAATGTACAGAGACCAGCCAAGTATACCCGTGTTCGTAGGCAGCGATAACACGCAGTTCTCAAGTAGAGTGACGTAGACATAGCTATGGGCGAGAAGCCAGAGAGCTATCCGAGGTCTCCAGGGAGAAGAGCGCGCCCTCGTCCTCGTCCCCCAAGGACATGCCAGGTACTGTACTACTCATCCATCGCTCGCTTTTTGTTGTTGCTCCCAGAGAACGTCAGATTATTTCTTCTTGACCATCCCCAGCTTACAAAGTACGAGCTCACACACTGCAGTGATTGATGCTGCAGCGGAACGACCCACTTGTTTTGACCAAAAAAAGTGGGGGAGAGGGCAGAAAACGAGGCTGTTGAGACTCCATTGCAGCGAATTGTCCTCAAAGTGATCCCTTTTTTTTACTGCGTGCAGTACATCTCGGGCATGCCAAGGCACTGGAGCGTGCAGTTGTGCTCGCGCAGGCTGAGTTTCAAGAAGTGCCTGATGGGGACTAACTTTTAGTCGAGCTCTGAGAGAGGTCGATTGAGCCAGGTCCAAAGGAGAGTGAAAGAGGTGTCAGAAGAAACTAGGAAGAAAAAAAAGGGTTGTGCATCAGACAGAACGGCTACATCTACTGCATGGTGGAGCCCTGCTGATGCAGACAGGCCTGGGTCAGGGCGGGGCCCGGGGGTGATTGTGCCTAAGGCACTGAGGTTGGGCCTCTTGCAGCAAATACATAAGTCGTCGTGCATGGTTTTTGTCAGGTGCTAGACAGACTAGGCATTAGTAATTACCTACTGATCCTTAACTTTCTCATTGAAAAACGAATTTGAGCTCTGTACGATGAACAACGCATTATCCATGGCCTCATACAGATAGACTGCAGTGTTCTGGCTGATGTTACCAATCTTGTGAATGCTGTCATTCATCAGGCATCAGCTGTTAAAATATGCTGACTGCTTCTGGAGATGTGTACGGAGAACAGATATCAATGTTCCTTTGAGATAAATAGTGAGCAATAAGGTGTTGAAGGATCAAATGATGGGGCAGAAACCTCATCACACTACATAATCTGCCCAAATGTACATGACAAGGTTTTACCAGAGCTCAGACATCTTGCTTCAACTTTGTTTATGCTAATGCTACCAAGCCACCCTTGAGAGCAAATCAAAGCTTGGACTACACAGACACAATCGAATTTGCCTCCGTGTCCATGTAGCTTGCAGAATTGTGCCAAAAATATGCACAGCAACTCATGGTGCATCAATACCAGTCGGGCCTGGGGTGGCATCACGAGCTCGTGAGCACCGGATTGCGGACTGGCAGATGGAGCTTGGCCAAGTCTGCCATTAATCAGTGATGAGCAGCGTTGCCAGCGAGGCCTCTGCAGCAGTTCAGATCTGGACCTTGGGCGTCAGCTTCTGGGCTAAGATCACAGTAGGCAGACGAGCTTCCCTGGACACCCTGTTGGATGCTTGCTACGGCCAACTCGGCCGGGTGACCAAGTCGAGGTCCTTTCGCGCGTGATGTGAGGACGCTTCTCCATATGAGCAGAACGTACAGGAGCAACCTGAACTACTGCGGAATGTCCATGTGCACGTTTTCCGACTTGTGGAACGCGTGAATGGAAGCAATTGTCTGTGGACTCGCCCAGCAGGACTCCTTTGTAGTCTGCACTACCCACATTACCTGGAAACTCGGTTTCAAGCTGTTGTGGGTGCAAATAGTCTGCCATCAACGTGAAACTTCTCATGGCAATGGAAGAGACACTTGGGGAAAACTTTTACTTAAAAATCGTCGGTGTGGCAGCAGTTGTTTTTGTACACTTTATGTACAATCTCTTCGGAAACTTTTTTACATCATCATGGCCGGAGTGGCAGGAGTCATTTTAAGTTTGCCACAGTGTTCCTAAAGTAAAAGATGTAATAAACACCAATTGCTGCCAATCATTTAGCAATCATACCAGCCAGAAGAAAGCCAATTTGGCTGAAAAATGGCTGAGTTATACCGACAAACAGAAAGGTAGCAAGAACGTGTGGACTAGAGATAAGTCCAATACCTTGAAGGGAAATGGCGATTAGTGTGTTTATCCGAACTTTACTTAAGCCTTTCGTCGTATTTGCAATGGTATTTTTGAAGGCGTGCGTGTACAAGCGCACACCTTGAAGTCTAAAGTTTGCGTACCGTGTGGTCGGGAGAAAAAGGAATTCATACACGTTTCCATATTACTTAACCTTAATGAATAGCTCGCGCATAAGCTTATGAGGCCATTGTAGGCCTGTGCTTACCTCTGCTTGAGAGACCCATGCAGGCCTTGTGAACAGGGGCACTGGCTTTCTGTCATTCATGACTGGCTTCATTAGTACATTTGGTATATTGCTTCAGTATTATGAGGGTTCATAATTGATTGTTCGGAACTGTGTGCATGTCTTATGCCACTCATTCTCAGGTGAAATAATTTGTTCTGGGAACCCACCACGGCTTCCAGACGTCGCGTACGAGCTGATCCTTGGCCCTTGTGGCGAACATGGTCGGGGCAAAAACTGTGATGACCAAAAGCACCATGGCAAACTGTGACATGATGAAATGTGGCAATACCTGTGTGTTCATAAAATGATCTCTCTACCGTTGCATCACGATCTTGTTGCAGTCTTCCACATATTTGTCGGATGCACTCCGACTGGGTCTTCGTCCCCTTAATCCCCACCATCGCTCGCTACATACCCTTTTGCACCAGCCACTTCCGCTGCGGCTGGCTCTACCTCACCGTCGTCTGCTCCTTCGCCCTCCTGGTCTCGTGCTGCCTGGCCCTGTGCTGCGTATACTGCAGGTGCTGCTGCCGGAGCTTCAGAGGCAAGAAACACCGGGTCAACCTGCGCAGAGATGAGCCGGGAGCTCAATTCGACGGCCTCTGCCTGGGAGACACCAACACCCTGGTGCCCAAGAAGACCTGGGTAGAGCTGCACTCGGAATGGGACACGGAACCGCCAAAGAATCCTGGCAAGATCCTGCTGCTCTACTCGCCAGATTCCAGCTTGTTCAGGGACCTGCAAGCTTCCCTGAAGTCATTCCTGGAGATGGCCTGTCACTGCGTGGTGCTGGACCTCTTCGACGAGGAGCTCTTCGAGTCCATTGCTTTCGACCCCGAACTCTGGCTGTCCAATCTCCTGCAGGATCCGGACTTCAAGATCGTCGTCATCTGCAGTGAGGGTGCATACAAACGGCAACAGGCACTGCTGAGCAAGGAGGTTCTCAACATTCCAGACAATGCCACAATGGACGGATTGTTCTCAGCTGGCCTCAAATTCATCCAGGACAACCACGCTTACGACTACAACAGATTGGCATTAGCAAGGTATGAACATCCCAACGTTGTCAGTGACAATTTCACTGTTGAGTGTGACATAACATAACGAGGTGGTCTTTACCTCGAAAACCTTCTAAATTCTCGTCACAGCTATGTCCAGTGAGTGCGAAAGCACCGAATTGGTAATGCATGTTTAAAAAATCGAAGCTCTGAGCCTCAATGTGGCCTCCTTCAGCATCAGTGCGGCCTCTCAGGGCTCCACATACGTTACATGTGTTTGACTGAATAACATATGTAAGTCCTTATTTATACGCTCCTTCTCAGGTACGAAATGCTCTCTTTGACGGCCCCCGAGTATCGCCTCCAGGAAATGGTGCCCAACAGAGAGTTCCTCGTTCCCACTCAACTGCATGAGCTGTTCTGCTGGATCCACAGCTACGACCCCCTGGATCTCCTCGGCAAGCCTTGGGATCGGTACCACTTGGAATGGCAGCTCCTGACCGACGCGCTCAAGCAAACCAGGATGGATAGAAAGTGAAAGACTTCAGTGAGAGCAGCGGACAGGAAAGTCACCGAGCATCTCTCACCGACAGCTCCAGATCGGAGAGACATATCCAGATAGACTGAAGTAACTGGTCCATACGACATTTTCAGTACCAGAGTGTGCAGGTGGCCTCTTTTGTACCGAGACCAGAATACAGGGTCTGCCAAAAGTAGCGTGACTCGAAACGAGGGGAAAAAAGACACCAGGGTTGTACCATTGTGCCAGGATCTAGGATTAATAAAGAAACTTTGCCGAGCTCGCACAATTATGAGCTATCGAGAAAAAAGTTACTTTGCTGCTTTCGGTACAAAAATACCATGTACAGTTAATTTAAAGTTTGAGAGCCACTCCACTAGGCCAAGGCCAACGCAGACAAGGTCAATAAGATTAACTGTTTCCAAGTTGGCGGCAGCTTTTCATCTTTAACTTCACGTTACAGGCATTCCTCGTTCAGCTTAACGAATTTTCACGTCGTGAGTAAACAGACAACCAGAATTTTGGTCATTTTCTTTACTGTCTGGCCCAATTTTGGCGACAACAAATTTTTACGAAATGAACCTAATTCTAACTGCTCTGGCCGATTTTCTTAGAGAATCTGGCCGACAAGAATGCTCAGCATTAGCAGAATGTGCTTTCTTAAGCCCGAAGGCCTCTACTTACAAGCTTTAAAAATCCTGTTTAGCGACTAAAAGTCTTACTCGGTTCAACCTTTGCTTTGGTTAAGTGGTGAATGCCTGTATTATCAACGAATTCATCGACGCTGGCTGTGGGCACAGTTTGAAGTACCCCCCGTCTGGAGTGACGCCACTTGCGGTACACCCTGTACGAGTGCGCAAGAAGATAAAAATGTCCGGCGGGCACGATATCGATCAGTGAAGAAGCTTTCGACGATACTCAATTGAGGACGATAGTACGAGACTGTTTTTTTGCGCTTTGCTCAACGTCTGCACGAATGCGCGTATGAAGTGGCTCCGATATTTTTCGCTCTCTTCAGCCAACCCCTTGCCAAAGAAGTATCAGTGAACAAGCATTTAAGCGCCTTTCGAAGTTGGTTTCGGGTGTGTTTTTATTTGCTCTCTACAGTTCGCAAATAAACCAATGTGGAAGACACATTTACATTTGCTCATACTGACTGTCTGAAAAAAAAACCTGCTGGGGAGTCTGACGAGAAGTTAAGACTGACGTTTGGATTCATGCATGACAAGATTTATTGTGTTGAATCATTGATTTTTAAGTCAGAGGTGGCCTTGAACGGCGTCGATGGAAGTATGAAATTGCATCCACCCTTGGCTTATTTTGAGTTAGCTTCAGACCTTCTGAGGGTGGAGGTGACGAAGCCGCGGACCTCATCTGCCGTGTTAAAGTCCATGACGTTGATCAGGTTCTTCCCGAGGATCGCGTCCTCAAAAGTATGTTTTTCGTGATTGAATTTTCGCGCAGAGGAACAGCAGAGTCATGGGAGACGAAGATATTGGCGGAAAACCTGAGCAAGTTGACTCCAGCTCTGTTAAATTTTCAGTCTCAAGTTAGACGGATTAGGATATAAGTTATGACAGAGGAAAGACCAGTTCCCCATCATAAGGGAAAGCCTTTTTTTCCTCTGCAACGTTGGCGGGTGTTATATGGCGCCAACACACACATACAGGGTGGCCAGAAAGCCACAGTATCGGGTCTACCCGGAGTGAAGTATGAATCCTCGTCGACACGACGTCCACGAAGCCTTGGAGAGGCCTTCAAGGCCTCCCCAAGCTCCAGTCCTCGGTCTCGTACGAGTCCTGCGTCCCCACCAAGTCGGACTTGTTGGCCGCCCTGTCGGCTACACTGTGCCTGTTGAAAAATATAAAACTTTCTTTTCCTTGCGCCTCTACTGAATCAGACTGGCGACAGCCAAGAGCCAACTTGGAACTCAAACTGCGAGAGCGAGAGAGAAATTGGAAGACAGAGAGCTGGCATTTAATTCTTGTCCTCCTTCCCCCTGCCCGTCCTCCAACAGCTGCCCCTGGTCCTGCTCCTCCGTCTCCGTCGCCGCCGCCCCGGAGGCCGAGGACGTCGGCGTCTTCTTGCAGAAATCTGTCAATCCTGTTCGAACGAGGCCCACTTGGGTGACGAATATGCAAGTTGTTGCAGCACCCAATATTACTGCTGTTGAGATCCCTTCTCCCGAATTCGGCCCTCCGGAATCTTGACCGCCACCGGACTTGGTCCGCCTGCAGCTGAACAGCGTCATCTGGCAGGGGAGAGAGGAAATGGAAGTAATTTACGGCTTTGTCGCAGAGGATATTGCCAAACTTATGTAGCATTTCTCTCCCTACATATAGTATATTGATTTTTGCAGTCATATAAAGCGAGCAGTGCCAAACAGACAGGGCATAAGGTGGAGTGAGCGGAAATACGCATTCGTCCGGTGGAGGAGCTACAGCAAAATCTCTGGACCTTTTAAGGCATTTTTGTGCGTAAAATTGAGCTTTGCTGAGCAAATAAACACAATGGGGACAGGATGACGACGGACAGCAGGGATGCTCCGGGTTCGCTCTCATGACTGACAATGTCTGTACGGATGGGTGATCGTTGGCTCTCAGAATTTTCGGCAGATACCTGAAAAACATGGAAAGAACCAAAAAGGATATGAAAAGTCAGAAAATAGAGCTGGTAGCGATGAAACATGGTGGATTTTGAAAATAAGGACAACCTAAAGAGGCTGATTACTGGCACAGAGTTAAGGAACTTCAGTTTTATGAATCCTCTGCTAAAATTTTGGCACAGCTGTTACTTTGCATAAATACACATTAGGTTTGGATGTAAATTTTGACCTCATTTTTGAGGCCATTCAGATTGTCCCCATCTACAAGCACTTGGTCTGAGATGCTTTGTTTTAAAATTTTTACATAACAAGTTTACTACACAGGCTGGCAACTGCACATGAGATTAAATACTTTAGTCCCTTGACAAAAACTCGACTTCGTTTCGTTGTCTCACGCCACGCTAAGCAAGTCTCTGGCAGGCATAGTTGCGGCATGTTTTATGCCAAGTAAGTAAAAAGATATTTTTCGTTAGTGCCACCATGGGCCTTCTGGGCATAAGAACATTTCTGAGAGGCCTTTTTTTAAAGCATGTTCGACTTGGGGGGAAAACTTGCTGGGATATTTTCTCTCATCGTTCCTCGAATATACTTTCATTTGAGTCAAGCTATCCCAGGCAACGAGGGGAGCTTTCAGCCATTTCGGTAATAAAATGAAAATGCAAAAGAGTGAAACCTAGAAAAAACCCTAAAATATAATGACAATGACACAGTGACAGCACTTCATGCTCTGCAGCACTTGGATTCTCTCCTCGTCCCCAGGAAACGGCGACAGCGGCGGCGACTGCGGCAGCGACTCCTCGGCCGCCGCCACCGGCGTGTATTCTGACTGCTTGACGATCGCCGCCAGAGGGGACTTCTTGCTGACGCAGTTGGAGTAAGTGCTGCTGTTGCTGCCGCCGTTGCTCCTGCTGTTGGCGGCCGCTGCTGTAGGAGCAAGAGAAGGTGGTCTTGGGGAAGCCTCCAGAGAAAGGGGCAGAGGGGTCACATTTGTCGGGAGATATGAGTAAATATGTTGCGTGCATATTACTGACACCATTAATAATAATAGACTCTCTACCACCAACAGAGTAGGAAAAGGTGCCTTCACAGACAAGTTGCACACTGCACATTTAAAACACATTTTTCTGGGTCACTGCTATCATACCATTATCTTATACAGATGTGTATCTCGCCATTCCATATTCGACACTTCCTCTTCGTACATCTTTTTGCACTGACAAAGGGGCATTTGGGGCAGATAAAAATGAAAGTATGTAAAGTGAAAAACATCGTTCATATTCCAGTACAAAAATGGCCCTTAAATGGGCTTCATTTTCCACTCCGGACCGTGCTTCCGTTTTGGAAAGAATCCGGGTTTTTGCTGCTACCAGAGACTTTCCCAAATCCAGACTATGGATGATCGGGCGGGTTTTACTCGAGCTCGATTCACGAGTATTCGACGATTTTGACCTCCACCATTTCACTCGAGTCAAGCACGTCACTGTCTGCTTGTGCCGTCGCACTGACTGCACTGCATAAAACCCGCTGATGCTGTTGTGGTGGCTCGAGCAGTGTGTGAAAAGATTAAGCTATTTGTCTCCTCCGTG
>JAAUXU010147537.1_pt1 | contig 22814 bp, 21 predicted proteins | sample 7278151 | NCBI WGS metagenome assembly JAAUXU01 (sample SAMN14350113, study PRJNA611818) | marine sediment metagenome | isolation source: surface marine sediment (1.8m) | place: French Polynesia: Moorea | collected 2018-08 | reverse complement strand
ATAAAAGACGTGTTGTCTCTGAGTTATCCCTCTGAGGGAAGGGGGCGCTGTAACTCGCTGAAGGGAAGGAGGGGAAGGGCCATTCTAGGTATAGTTACTCTGTGGCCTGACCTTCCTTGGAAAACAACAAGGGTGAGAGGAGCAGCAGCAGCAAGACTCATCGCAGAGTAAATACTACCCAGGAGGTCGATCCAGGCAAGCCAGTTGTGCCGACAGCGCTAGCCAAGGAGGAGAAGAGGCAGGCCGAGTTGCCCGGGTCGGCACGCCACGAAAGAAGGAACAGCTGACGAATTCCGTCTCTCCATTTCAGGAAGGCCGAGTGGGCTCGGGCTCAAGGCTTGACAGTGCAATGGTGAAAACAGCAGGCTCGGCTTAGTCAACTCGGGCAGCGGCAGCACCCTCCTCCTGACACATGCGCGTGGTGGAGCTGACTTATGACCACTGGGACAGGTCAAACAGTGACTTCTTCCCCTTCCTGTCACGATCAGTCCGAATCCTATTCATCAACAACGGACGAAGTACTCTGTGGACAGGCTGCAGTCCGGCGAGAGAGATAAACAACAAGGACGTCCAATGACCCGACCACAGAGCTGTACACATTCCTGTAGACTTTAAACGATAAGTGATTAGAAAGGGGAAGTAAGTAAAGAAGGTCTACCCAAGCAAGTTATGAAACCTTGACATTGTCACAATACAGAACATACAGTACTGACAGCATCAATTTTCTGTTCAATGCTGCAAAATAGACTGCTCAAATGAGGGGCTGCAGATGACCATGACTAGAGATATATGGCATTTTTGGGCCATACGCTGAAGTAGAACGAAAAAAAGCTGTTACATGATCACACAATTTTACGCACTGTTGTTAGCGCAATATTAGGCCAATTTTACGTTTAGTTGGTTTTTTGCTGAACTCCTATTTTCACTAGCTCTCTTTTGTGTTCACCCAATTCTCAAAATTCATATTTAATGTAACACTGGACATGAGATTTGACCGTTTTGGTCACCGGCCAGATAAAGAAGTGAAGAAGAACCGGGAAAAAGAAAATAGCCGTCCGGTAAGGGATAAGTCTGGGATCAGCCTTGTCTTAATCTTGATCGACTCGACCATCTCGGGTATTTAGTGCTCTCGAGCATCCTACTTCTTTCCTTTTCCTATGGACTCAATTCATTCGTCGAGTACTGGCTGGAGCCATCTCTAACCAGGTGAACCTTACCTGTGCCCGTTGTGTCAGCTGACGAGACATACTCATTTTGGAACTGTTGAGCATTCTACGTCGTTCCTTTTTCTATGGTCCTTCTATGCTGTCAGCGCGACTTGTTTGAGAGGAAAAATATCGGGCAAAGTGGCAACCCTGAAAAATCCAAGAATAACAACAACGACAACGATGACAACATTTCGACCTCGAGAGCCCAAGTCACACGACATCGGAGGTTGGTAATCTCGCGATTTGATCGACAATGGAATGATTATCATGGCCAGTCTAGACTCAAGTCTTGGTCCTTGTGGGGTGTGCAGCCAACAGGAAAACGGCAGCCAAAAGTACCGATGTCGGCGCTGCCCCGTCAGGTTCTGCTCGGCTCCCTGCTACAAAACCCACTCGGAGGAGTGCAAGGACAGCGGCGAGTCCGAAGAGGCGAGGTCCCCTCCTCTCAAGCGGTCATCCATGATCTTTCTTGACGAGGAGGAGGATACCATCCTGCCGCCGGAGAAGTTAAAGCTCCTCTCGTCTTCAACTGAGGTCAGGAGGACCCTCTCGAATCCTCACCTGCGCCGATTCCTGTCGCACGTTGACGCCACACACAACCCGAGTGGGTTCGTTCGCTTAGCCATGCGTGAGCCGCTCTTCGTCGAGTTTGCCGACGCCTGCCTCCGAGCTGTGCACCCGGAGACTGCCACCTCAAACCACATTAGCGACGAGAAGATACAGGAGATGGTGAGAGAGACCATCGAGGGGACGGAGGACGACTGACATCAGTGCTATACTTCGACAATGTGCTGAGGACAAACACAACCACCACCGGAGGAGGCTATGTACCGAACGCATTTTTATTCAGACGAGTCAACTTCCTTCATGGAGCCTTTCTTCGCAAGAGAAGAAACTGATAACTGTCCCCATCGTCGAGGAGGCCACCTGCAACTCCGTCCGTAGTAACCGCACCATACGCTACGTCCTCAGCGCCTTGGAGCTGGTGGAGCTCGTACTGCCTCATCCACGTTATTCCGCTGAGTGGGAGCTTGACAAAAGGTGTGGATCGTGGTTATCATTATTCGACCGTGTCAAGCATCCAATCGAGCTGTACACGTGGGACTGCATCAGGATGTTCATGGGATTGGTGTGAATACTTAGGCAGGGATTGTCAGAGCACAACGAACTTAAATCAAAGTTTTAGGTAAGAAGAATGAGTGAGTCAAAATGGAAAGTACTGGATAATTAGCTCAGCCTTTTCGCACAATAAACTCGTTAATGGGAAATTTCTGGAATACTTTCTGCGATGAAGAAGTGTTCGACTTACAATGGCAATCCTTGTCTGCGCTTCTTTCTGCCCATCACATGTGAATTGTGAAACGTGAAGGAGCAGCAAAAGACAAGGATCTTTCCAGGAAAACTTGAGGAAGGAGGAAAACACGGAAGAGGTAGGGAACAGGGCAGCAACGTATGCCTCAAGGCAATTAGATCTGTCTCAGGCTGACCCTTATGAGGGCAAAAAGGGGTGTAAAACGATATACCGTAGCAGTCCGCACTAGGTCCTCCCCGGGTGCACCTACCTCCACTCTATCCACGACATCGTCCTCTTCCTCATCACCTGCCACTACCACTTTATTCTGGCCACGGTAGGTACTAAGGCTAGCCAAGATATCTTCAGTCTGACTGGGTCATATGGTAGGATAGTAGCCTATAGGACTAAACAAGTACATAGTACTGGACTATATACATGTATTTTCTGTTGGGATTTATGGGGAGAAGAAGCAACAACTTGTGATAAATAACAAATTGCCTGTCTGCAAGTGCATCATATTTTCCTCGTTTTTACGAAATTTTGACCGGTCCTCGGCCTTGTGTATAATGTCCTCGACCAATATTCATAAAGCTTCGGATAGGTCAGTTCACGCGGTCTAAAGCGAGGAAAGTATGGAGCTACCACCTATGGCTTATGGAGGGTAGCCACAAAAGTCTGCCCAACTCCTGTGGTGCCAATGACACGATACCCCCTCTTCTCCAGTCGATTGAGCACAGCTCTTGGGGTGAGATCGGTTTGATAGTAGGATCTGAAAGGAACCTATGGACAGCAATTTGGGAATGGAAGAGGAAGACGTGCCAACCTTACAATTTGACTCCCGGCTCAGTGAAGAGCGTGGCATCCAAATACTCCATCAGTTGTACGTCCGAGCTTTCATCCCCAACTCTACAAGGACCAGTTTCCTGTGATGAATGGTGATAGCAGGACTCAGGAGAAGTACTCTTAACGAACTGTTGCATAAAGACTCACCAAGCGAATGTGAGTGCTCACAAAGACGTAAGGCATGTTGAAAGCGCTCAGAGCTGCCGGACGAGACAAAGCTGTACTGTCTGCAAACAAGGTTCACTATTGAACTAGCTTGAAGAAGACCGGCGAGGCTGATGCTGGCGTAGGGAAAATAACGATTTTGTCCTCCTCGGTACTGTTATGTCATGAGGCAGTTATCCGCGTAACGTATATCCGTGTTCAACAGCATGTACGAGAACGAGATCGGGACGAACAGGATTCTGGTGTACGGCATGTGCAGTTTTTATACACATTTTGCGAAGCTAATAGTAAACTACAAAAGCAGTTCACGCACGAGTAACTTTTTTGAACAGATTTCATCATCACGTTTCTATGTCTATACCTATATTCTCAATTGATATAGAGCGCTACGTCTGCGTGTTTGTCACCGGATGCCACTTGGTCACACTGGGGACGAGAGGTGAGTGAGGACTCCCGGATCATTCACGGTCACAGGTCTGTCACAACTTGGACAAAACCCGGAGGATCGTGGCGGAGAGCGCATGGACGAAACAGAGTGCGTGGACGGCATAGATCAGGGGCACCTGATGGTCAAACGGTCGAACGCTCGTCCAGGTGCACCTCGACGCAAGTGTCTTCCTGTTGCAGTGATGAGAAGATCCGACGAGGGTTCTCGAGCAACACCAACGAAGGCGGACAAGTTTCCCTTGACCATCATACCTTCGTACATGTTTGGAAGACCCTGGTTGAGGCGGCGAATCCGAGAAAGCCAGAAAAGCAAACTGTTGCTTCTAAACCTTATCCAAAGACGAAACATAGACACGAAAAATCAAATAATAACACGAAGATTCACCTGCCTTCTGGCGTGTACGTGTCACGGCCTAGGAATGTTTGGAGGCTCATGATGTACTCAAATAAATAGGTAACTAGTAGACTAGTTCGAAATGGTAAGTTTTCTGAAAATTCATATTTTTCCATCCTGGGTTTTGGGCATAGGGTCAAATTAAGAGGACTTTACTAAAAAAGTTTTTTCCTAAAAGATCACTTACTATCTGCGCTCTTGATTTGAAGTTTACAGTCAACTGTTTACTACAGTAGCACAGAACATAAAGCTGTCTGAATTTGTAACTCTATAAATGCTATGCTATAAAAGTGTCCCTGATTGATCTGACATTTTAAGAGGTCATAGGGGGTAATGCCCAGTCTTAGCAAAAAGAAATCAGCTTTTATAACATAGTATTTTTGGAGTTTGCTATGAATTGTCTATGCATAAGAAGTAAAACTTCAAATTAAAGGTGCAGATAGCATATCAATTTTTTAAAAAAAAAAATGAGACTTGTACCAACTACGGCAGTGTCTAGTGCCAATTTTCCACCCTGAAAATCCGAAAATGAAATTTTCGAACTAGACTGGTAACTAGGGATGCAACATCTTTTCGGGCACGGGCCTAAGTGGGCCATTCAGGCCTGAACCAAAACTGCTCCATGAGTTCATAATGTAAAAAAAGACTATCAAAGAGTAGAGTGAAGTCAGTCGTAGCTTCTGAGACGATATAATCTACGAACCTGAGGTCATCTCTGCAGAAATCGATCGCTTCTCCCATTCTTTTTGACAAAGTCTGCGCAACCAGACTGACTTTCTTTTGTGTTTGGTGTGCCCGCACCGAAACTTGTTGCCTCCCCGTAAAGCCTCTGCTTCTTGCAAATTGTGTGGTCGCTTGATGAAGCATCAAGATTCTTTGCCGTGACCATGACTACTGAGGGACACGAGAGATGCCAAAAAGTTTCGCACAAATTTCAACTTGAGGCAGATGTCTGGAAAAGGGTGGACGAGAACGGCTTCATATGCAGGGTGTATGAACTTGGGCGGGAGTTCCGATCGATGCCAGGAGGCTCCAAGCTCACTGAGCATCGCAGAATGGGCACTTGGGTCGTCACACATGGGGAAAACACCCCGCACACCTATCGCATGTCCACAAGATTCGCTCATTCCTGAAAAAAGGAAAAGAAATTTGGTGGTGTCATTTCTGCAGAGATGCTGCCACTGCCGTTGTCACAAAGAAGTGCAGACATACCTCTCGACTCATTCAAAAGGGGCCTTCTTGGGCACGAGACTGCCATACACATAAAGACATCTGTTGCTGGAGGATGGGAGTCATCTGTTCCAGCCTCTCCCCTCCCAGTCCATGGAGCCGAAGATGCTCTACCCACACATGACAATGTGGCTTTTCTACTTCACGTCGTCAAGTATGGTGGCCACATGCGATTGGGTGGGTATCTTTTGTTCCGCTTCTTTTGCCGATAGAGGAAGAAGTCTGAACGTCTCCTCTGTGAAATCTGGCATGTCATCGGTAGTACCATCTCCCAATGGTGAACGGGTCAAGTAAACCCAGGGAAAACTTCTGCCAATCATGCATGCAGGCCTTTGTTGAACAGAACGGAAGAGTCAAAATGAATGAACGGTGAGCTCTGGTCTTTCTTGTGTTACTTTCTTCTGAGATTGGGCATTCTTTGCCATCCGATGAAGCAGCTCATTGTGTACTGAATCGTCGATGCCAGAGTCAGGTAGAAGTGTGTGGCACTGTAAAGCCTTTGTCGCAGCCGTCATGGAGCCCACTTTTTTCTTCCGCTTCCTCACCTTTGCCCTCTCCTTCCACAATTTCTTGTTGGACACGAATCGTCTTTGACTGAATGGATGGTTTCTCCTCGTAACAATTCTTCAACTCAGCGGCTCATGTTCAAAGACACTGGTGTGGCCGAGCCTCGATCTGCACCACTTTAGCCTCAAGCCATGGTACAATGAGAACAAAGAGAGACTCATGACATCCATGCCTCCTAGGTTATGACAGTGGGTCAGGCCCTGGCACAGTTGCCGATGCACTTACTTGGTTCCTGCGTAAGAGAAGCATTGGGAATTTCATCACAAGACTGAGGTCATGACATACGGAGTTTTATTTACAATTGATGCTCAAAGAGCCCTACCACCTTTGGCCACACAACAATGAACCCTCTGCCAAACATTGCTCACCCCAGTGGATGACTTCCTCTTCCAGTGTGGCTTCAACATCCTGCATGCTGATGTTGGGCATGTATGTCTTGGGTAATCCCGTTGATTACATTGATGGGTGAGGGTGTAGGGCACTTCCAGGGTGCAGTCAATACTTTTTTCTCATGTCTAGTGATTTATGCTCATGATGGAATTTTGAGTGTTTAAGCACAGTGGTACTGAGTCTGTGAGAAGGGAATAGTCTGTCCTATATACAGCTTTTTATTCGAGCCATTGCACAACGCACATTGATCTGGCCCCAAAAATGTAGAATGTGCTAGTAAAACTTGTAGCACCTTTCTTGAAAGACTTTGTATTACCTAAGACCTTGGAGTACCTAATATTGGTTTCGGGTTGCCATAAATTAAGAAATCAATACTTTTATGCTTTGTTAAAACTCGATATCGGTTTTATATTATCTTTCATGGTTACAGTCCTGCCGTTAATATTGCCCCACTCTTTCTGGTTGCCGAGCTGTAAGCGATTCTAACCGACAGAAGACTTTTGAACGCACCGTTTTTACGTAGCTCCAGAAGCTGAAGCTCTCATGCATCTACGAAAGCAGATGCATCCAGTGCTCTGCTCCTCGAGGCTCGACATAGCAGAATTTCTTAACCGTCTCTGTCAAGCAAAAAAAAAAATCCATAGCTTAACGTTCAACGTGACAGCAACTTCGTCCTCGATATGCCACAATCCTCGTCAGTACCTTGAAGGGAAGGAAATGTGGTTGAATTTGGTCCCTTGGACTATTTCTCTGGCATTCCAGGTGTTTCAGAAGCGTTTCCTCAGTTTCCAAAGGCTATATCTTTGTAACACATCTGTGACTTTTGGAACACCATGTATTCTTTCGCCACCAGAGGAATTTTCTTCACCATAGTGGACACAAAAAAGACTGCATGAAATGACTTGCTTGGTCCTGGCCTTGCAACTCATGATCACATCGATCGTCTCACTCCTCGTCAGGGCAATAATGCTCAATAATGTCTGCTTGCCTCACGAACAAGGCTGTGGTTTCAACTCTGGCTGAATGTTCCCAGAACTACTGGTGAAGGAGTCCCTGAAGGTCCGGACAACAATCCACTGTCTTCTCTTCCCTGACTAAGGGGAGCCCCTGGTACCTCAGTGAGGGGAACAGCAGGGGACCTTTTGAATGTCCAGATGCTTTTCCAGAAGTTGCTGATGAGCCCATTTGCGTTTTAGCTTCAGTTGACAAGAACAGAATGCGCTGGCACGGAGGATATGATAATAGTACAGGCAAAGGTTGTAAGTATCAAAGGTTGTAAGACTCTTTGAGTTTTGCAGTCAGTTGCAGTCATAAGCTTGTAAACGCCTATGTAACAGTATAACTGACTGGCCTGAGATAACACCATATTCTTCTCGCAACTCTGTGTTTTTAATCTTGTTCTGAAATGAGTTCATGAGAATGCAAATGAGCTTCAGCGGAAGCTCAGTTTGCAACTTTTGATCCCCGGGGTCATTTTGCATCCCTTTATTCAAAATGTCTGTCAGCTTTTGTTGCGGGCACTCAGCCTGAACTTGGTGCCTTAACATCACCACTTAAGGTTCTCCTTTTCCTAATACTTCTAATAATATTGGAATATTGGAAGAATCATAAGACCTTGCTTTTTCTCCTCATTGCACGCGCACTGTTGACTTGTATGCTGTGCAACGCTACTCATAACTTTTTTTAAAAAAAATAGCGTCTCACCAGCCTCCAAAGAAAATTTGAGGCAGAGCAATGACCAAGATAAATTCCAGTCACTTTATGAAGAATTTTCGTGCAATCAAAGATGAGAGGTTAGAAAAAGAAGCCCGGCTGTATGAACAGAGACAGTTTGCTTGGATTTTCTGGCTCTTTTGCTCCTGGGAAGGTGGGTGACAAAACAAAAGTGGTGGTACTTTTTTCCCAAGCGATCGGTATACCCGACGACCCTTCAGTCTCCATGACGTAAAACCTTAACTCGTATACATGTATTTTGGGTGAATGATATGGGAACACTAATACTGCATTACAGAGCACGCATTGGACTACGTGTTGTGTCGTGCGAAAATCTGCTCAGGTTAATTTCATCAAGGTTTTCTTTCTCAGCGCCTGTCAAGTTCTCTGCCGTTGAAGGCTCCGGCCAGCCAGGCTGAAGGAGAAGATGACGGGTGGGAGGACGTGACCAACTTTTGCACGAACCCGGGCAGCCTCTGGAGTGCGCCTGGCAGAGTCTCCATGACGTCATGAAGCAACATCTCCTTGTTCTGCGGCTTCTTCTTCTTCCTCTTCGCCTGTTTGTTGCCAACTTTGAGACTCTTTCTTCTCGGCCTGATCGAAGTGAATGGCGGCACCCTCACCGGAGGGATGAACGAAGGCTTCTTCGCAAGTTGACTGAGCTGGAATGGTCTCCTCATAGGGTTCGAGAACTTTGAAGGCTTCTTTTTTCGTCGATGCGGAACGCTTGGAGAGCTGCCCGACTTCTTGAGGCCGTTGCGGAAGACCATGAGAGGGACATGTCTGATACCTATGGCAGACTTGTTGTGCCTAAAGCGGTCCTCATCAACCTCGAGACGAATAAAGTTGGAGCCGTAGGGATTCTTCAGGTATGCAGCCGAGGTCTTATTCTGCTTGACCTTATGACGCGGTTGGATGATTGTCTTTTCCTTGGTTGGCCTCAAGCTGCCTGCTTCAACGTCGATAGCCTTTTCCCCATCAGGCGGGAAGGCGGCTTTTTTATCTGGAAAAGGTCTCTCGATTTCCTCACCGAATACTAAAGGCATCCTGGAAAAGTCGACGAATCCGTCAATGCTGGTCTCGTCGTCGCCGTCGTACGGCGATGACACGTACTCCTCGTTGTCTCTCGTTGCTGTAGGCCGCCTTGTAGTAGTCGTCACAATTCTTGTGGTTGTCCTGGGTGGATATCGGTGGTTAAACCTGTTTGGTCTCGGTGGTGGGGGAGGCGGCGGCTCCTTCGTCGTGTAGAAGGCAGGAAGTCCATGGTCAAAGGGTTCCTTTAACTCGACGTCGTGACTCAAGAAGACATCGTGGCTAAACATGTCAGGGTTCATGATTCCCATTTGCTGTTTCATCGTCTGGCCTGGCGTGATGTGGGGCTGTACAAATGTCTTTGGCACCAGCGTCCGCGAAGCCTGAACTGTAAATGGAGGCGGAGACGACGTCGTCGTCTCCGCAGTGGTGGTGAGCGACACTGTGAATGGCGTCTCGTATGGCTCCAGCGACGCCTTAGCTTTCTGAGCGAACTCTTTGGACCGTATGTTGCTGACAGAGGAGGCGACCTTGGTGGTGGGTCTCACAGTGAAGATGGAGAACTTATTATAGTTATTGTTGGACGACTGCATGCGTAACGTCGAGGTGGGCTTCACAGTGAACGGCGTCGTCGTCGTCTTCTGGACGCTGTAAGAATACTTGCGTGGCTTAATCGTGGGCATTGCCGTGAAGTGGTCGAGGAAATTGCCGTGCGGAGGGTCGTAAACACCCCCGGACTTTTCTGGAAGAAGTTGGGGCGGAGGCGGCGGCCTCCTCTGCATGCCAAAGAAGGCGCTTTGGTAGGGTCGGAACCTTCTCCGGTAAGGTCTCGACTGTGGTGAGGACGAAGCCTTTAGGAACGGAAGTTTTGGTTTCGTTGTTGTAGGAGTCACTGTGAACGGTGTCGTCGTCGTCGTCGTCGTTGTCGTCGATGTCGTCTTTGGCAACCTTATTGTGAAAGGTTGATATCGACTGTTTGTCGGATACTCTGTCGGTCTGCTACGGGTCGTCGTAGCTTCTTGGTATCGGTGACTCGGGTGATAGTAGAGCTTGTATGGGTCGTCATAAGTGGATCTTTCCGACTCCCTTACAACAGAGCCTCTTTCGTCATATTCAGCTTCTCCAGATTCCCCCAGAGACGTTTTGTATTTGGTGTTGATCTCCTGCTCGTGTTCCCTAGTCTGGCCCAAGTCCAGTAACGAGCCACTTGTATTGAAGTCAGAGACTGAGTTGCCCATGGAAAACTTGATGAAGTTACCAGACGTCTTCGAAAGAATCGGCCCTTTGGTTGTGGTTTTTGGCATTTCTCTCACTCCCGGAGATTTACGCAAGGATGATATCTCACCTGCTTCTTTCGCCGCGGCAGTGACGTGAGCTTCTTCAACGGTGTTTTGCGCTGCATCGGCCCGTTGAACGTTTTCTTCCCGCGGATTTTTCGCATTGGACTGCAGCTGTGGTCGAGACGTCTTTGTACCTTCCGTCGTTGTGGTTTTGCTGGGATATGATGACGGTGATGTCTGATCCACCTCTTCTCTGAAGTTAGGAAACTGCTGGATGACCGATGGCGTATTTTGCGTCATCGCCGGAGAGTCCTGGGGAAGGACTGGAAGGGGTAAAGGCAGTGAGGTGTGACTCTTGACGCCCTTCTTCAGCCCGAACGTCGTCAGGTCCATCATGTCGGAGAGCAGACTGCCGACGTCGTCAGGAATGTTGTGACTCTCGCTACCGTAATCATTGACGAGGCTTAACGAAATGTCCAGAGGCTTCCTCTCTCTCCACTCAGGTGTAGTAGTAGAAGGTGCTGTGGTAGGAACTGTTGTGGAAGTACTCGACGCTATGCTAATGGTTGCAGAAGTCGATGAGGGATATCTGAAAGACGTAGGTGCATAATCCGCCAACATTTCGTCGTAGTTATTTTCTATCGGATCTTGAGCAATATCGTCATAGTCACGCGTGTTGTGCTCCTCTTTCTGTTGCACCACTTCCTTGGAAAGCAGGCCGGTATCATTTGCGGATTCAATTATATCATCTTCATTCTCTTTGCCTGTCCCCGAGGAATCCTTGACCAGACCTGCTTTGACTTTCATGATTTCTTGCAACTCCTCCAGACTCAAGGCAGAAAAGTCTGTGGGATTCAAGCTTGAATTTTTACTAGAAGAAGCAGTGCTTGGTGAAGCAGCTCTGGTTGTGGTCGTTGTCAGTGTTGCTGCAGTAGGAGTGGTTCTAGACTTGATTCTCTTCTTACGCAACTGCTTCCTGACACTGCCACGATACAGAGTGCTTAGCTTATTTTCATCCGTGATATAGTCAGCATCACCGTTCTTCACCCTGTACGAGTACTTCCTGATAAAGGGTTTAAAGCGTCTCTTGGGTTGTTGCTTTGCTGTAGTCCTGACAATCGGCCTTGGTCTAAAGTGTGGAAAGCTGTGAGCTGGAGGAGGATAAGGCAGTCCAGGGACTGGAGGGGGACAGTTATCGGGGTCATTGCAAATGTAAACCAACGGTTCCTGCTCGTTATAGGAGTCCTGCGATGTTGGTTGTGGCTTTGGCCGTCTACGCTCAGTCAAGTCGACTGCTGCAACAGTCTCTTCTTCCTGGCTTTTACTGGGCCGCCAATGGATGACGCGCTGGACCTCTTCTGAGTCGTAATCCTCCTCATTTGGCTTTCCTCTTTCATAAAGTCCAGGATCAGGGGTCTCTAGTACGAGAATTCCGCCTCCTTTTCCATCTCCACTATCGAGTCCACGGTGCTCCACAGGCAGAGACGCCGAGTCCACCTGAGCCAATAGCTCCGGATCGGTTGCGAGAGGAGCAGCAGAAGACAGGAGGGATGCGTCATCCATATCATTCGCGATTGTCGTCGTCGTCGTCGTCATCGTTGTCGTCATCGTCGTTGTCGTAATCGCTTCTTCTGTACGGGCCATTGCTACTCCGCTGCCCATGGCAGACGCTGTCTTGGAAGACTCGTCAATGAGCTTGAAGAGGAGTGAGGAAGACGATGCGAGGCGCTCGCTCAGCATGTCCAGCGGGGAGGAGAGGAAGCGCCCGCTGCGGCGACGCGACGATGGCCATCTAAGGGGAGAAAATTACCATGGTTATCATAATCATCATCATTGGCGGTCAGAGTCATCTCCTGTCGAGATGGTCCGGATCACACTTTCTTTCCCAGTCGAATTAGTCAATGGCGAAGTCGACCATGTTAGGACCAGAGCGGTAGGAGGCGAACATTGATAGCCCGTTAGCAGAGGCACCGTCGGGCACCCTGAGTGGAGCGGCGGAGCGCGCCAGCGCAGAGATTTTCGCGCGCTTTCAGCTTTCACTCGACTAGAAACAGATGATTCCATTTCCTTCTTCTTCTCGTCCTCTTCACTCATTATGGGTGCATCAGAAGCACCTTCCTTGGTTTGTTCCATATCTTTCTTAAGGCGCGCTCACGCGTGGAGCAATTTGTGAGTTTTAGTTCTAGCAACGGGACCATCTTTGTATCCACTTTTCATTGGAAAACTTGGTCCCAAAGTTTTTAAGGGGATCGAGGCTACTTTATGATATTTATCCTGGATTATGCAAATGTATAATAATAAAATGATAATATCCAAAAGCTCCTTTACTGGAGGAGAAACTACGACGAGTGATGTTGCAAGTATAAGTTTGCTCAGGACGATTCCACGGGTGGAGCACGGCCCTTTGCGGCATCCCTTGGCTACTTATAATGAACTCGTACCCAAGGAGTGCTTCAACATAAGGGTTACTTTTTTAGGGATGATGATCAATCATAGATGTGGAATATGTTGTAAAACGTGTCTGCCTCGCTGAGATGCCAGTGAAGGTGAGAAAAAGTTGCTGCAGGTGGCAATTCTATAATTTCACCCTATGTCGACCGCTTACGAATTCCTTCAGGTGTGTCATATGTGTCCACTGGTGGTGGTGGCAATGGTAAAGAATAGCAGATCCATCTTAACAATGAGTTTGGCAATGAAAAAACTGCATCTTTTTCCCTGGTAGAAAGACTTGGCTCTGGCCAAGACTTGGCGTTTCCTAACAGCACTGTAGGAGGCTCTAATTAAGTGTCATTATGATAATCATCATAATAAGCCAATATCACCTGGGGATGTCGATCGTCTCGTTCGAGTGGATTCTTTTTTGTTTTCTCTCAGCAAAAAGAGAGCAGCAGTACTAACCTGTCAGCATGGGTTGTGGGCGAGACGTCGGAGAAGAATAGCAGCAACAGGATGACCCCTGCGCAATTGTCCGACCGCTGCCTGTGCCCACCGGTCCACCACATTGCGGGTGTCAGATACTCATGTGGAGGAGCTGAGCCAGAGCCCGATCTTGAAGAGCGATAGACTGAAGTGAATCGCTGGTGTTCCTTAATCTTCTTGTCCCTACGTGCGTCACCGACTGACGGGCCAAAATTGCAGTACCTTCCTCCTCTGCTCGGTCTTTGATGCGTACGCGCTGACGCGGGCGCTGACGCACGCGAGCAGAGCCAAAACTGCAAGGAGCTTTTGACCAAAGATGCATTCAAAGACACGCAGAGAGCATCTGTATAGGAGAATCTCCTCAGGAATGACGTCCGCTCAATGAGGAGTCTTATTGCAGCACAGGCTAGAAGGCTGCGCAACGACCCGGCCTTTTGTGTCACTCCGCGGCTCGCTTTTGGCAGCCAAGACTGCTTAATAAGCGCAACTTTTCTTCCCCAGTAGCATATTAGGACCTTTTTTCCAAGCTGACAGTTGGTCTTTGCAAGCGAGCAAGCACCGGACCAGCTTGGGAGGAGAAACTTATCTAGGGGAAGGAAGACTGCACGGAGCACAGAGCAATAAAGAAACTTTCAACCGTATAACATCACATGTGTGCGTACTGTACAGCCCGCGCTACTGCGGAACAACAGACCCCCTCGCCCTCGAAGAAGGAGCGGCGCGCCGTCGTGACCACGTGGCACACGAGGGCGGACAGGACGCTGGTGCAATGGTGTCAATTTGCTCGGTGACAAATTCAAGCTTATTTTCTCCCACAACTTTTAAAGGGAGACTAAATATGTTGGCCTTGGAGCCTCGTAAGACTGTGAGGCAATCTGTGCGAAAACAGAGTGGGTGAGAAAAGAGATCCATATGGCTCTCGCTTGATCCAGTCATCTGTTGTGTTATCTCCGTGGAGCGTAGAGACGATTAATGCAAACGCTATGGCGTTCACCTGCGCTCGCGGAGTTCTTCTTTCACGTTAGTGACTTTCATGGAGTTGCAAGAATGCCTTAAGACACGCTTGTCGAGACATCGGACGGGGAGACGGCATCTCCGCCTTGCATGTCATGATCGTCATCGCCGTCGTCGACGCTCACGTGGGAGAAAACGAGCGTGACGGGCAAGTTCGGAAGCTAAACAATCGTGGGGAGCAATGGCGGGGGAAAAGATAAATTAGGCAGTGAAGCCTCAGTCTTCAGCGTTGATCACGACGCAGTAGCCAAGTAGATCTTGGGCATTTAAGTGGCGCTCATTACAGAGCTTCTTTATCTTAATGACTCAAAGTTGCTCAACTCGTGATAAAAAAAAATTATTTGCTTTATTCAGCCTTTACAGTCATTACGTCTTCTATACACGAAAGATGTTACATCAAAGTGATGGTGGTCTTTGTCTGATTGATGGAGAAGACGTTCAGTGTTTCATATTCTTCGATGGCTGCGTCAATCTCGTCGGGCTTGAAGCCCTTGTCGATGCAGCGCTCCTTGACGTCGGCGAAACGCAACGTCCTCTTCTGCTCGGAGGACGCGATCTCTCGAATGAGTGCGTAGATCCGGTCAGTGACACTCTGCTGCATTCTGGTGCCGTCGTCACGACCAGTGACAAGAGAATCCTTACTCATCTCCATCAGGCGCATCGCCTCGTTCACGTCCTCCTTCTCCACCTTGTCCACCAGACGTAGGCGAGCCAAAGCCGTGGAAAGCCTATTCGAGGAAGAAGGCATGAGAGTGGTGGGTGAGTGGTGGAATCGACTCGCTCTTTACCTGAGAATGGCAAGCAGTGTCCTGGCGGAGGTAAACGTCATGTCCTTGTTGTTCCTGGCGTCCTTTCTCATCTCGCAATAGGCGCCCACGATGTAGTCAGTGAGCTCTTCCGGGACGGTGGGCGAGCGCTTCTTGCAAAGAGCCAGGTAACGGCGCATTAGTTTCATGTCGAGTGGCTGATATTGCGTAGGGGGTTGTGAGTTGTTGCGGTGTACGTATGTGATGTGCTCAGCCAGGCGTCTGTCGTTCTCGCGGTCGACTCGGTCGGCAATCAACCAGAGGATGTCGAATCTGCAGGAATGGAGTAAGTACTTTTTAGTGTCTTACTATCCGTGCAAAAACTCTGCTAGCGTCAGCGGCACGAGCTAGTACCTCGATAGCAGCGCTGCCGGCAGTTGGATGTTCTGCGTGATCGTCTTCTTCATGTTGTATCTTCCATAGGCCGGGTTGGCGGCAGCCAGAATGGAAACCCTGGCGTTGAGGGTAGTCATAATGCCGGCCTTGGCGATGGATATTGTCTGCTGCTCCATCACTTCGTGAATGGCAGTGCGATCCTGCTCGGCCATCTTATCGAACTCGTCGATGCAGCACAAACCCTTAAGCAATGTGATAGCAATTAACAATATAGTTCAGCTAGATTCAAGGTCCGCCAGCATTACCTGGTCAGCCAACACCAGAGCTCCGCCCTCAAGCATCATCTCCCCTGTGAGCGAGTCCTTCATGACAGCGGCTGTGAGGCCGACGCCCGACGAGCCCCTACCCGTTGTGTACTGGGAGCGGGGTGACAGCCGATCCATGTACGAGAGAAGCTGTGACTTGGCCACCCCAGGATCCCCCATCAAGCAGATGTTGATGGCGCCCCTAATCTTCATGCCAGAAGGATTGCGATCAACGCCACCCACCAACTGCAGCAGCAAGGCCTTCTTGATATCTTCGTGGCCGTAAATTTCAGGTGCGATTGAGGTGGCCAGTTTTTCGTAAAAGTTATCTTCCTGCAGGGGTAAATATCCTTTTCTTTTTAGTAAGAATAACGAGAACAGCGTGAACATTGTATTACCTGCAACGTCCTCAATTCTTCTTCCGTCATGGCGTCTTCCTCACGCATCTCCTCGTCTTCGGTCTTATTGAGTTGGACGACCCTGTGCGCCTCCAAGTAAGTATCTGTCAGCAGCCCGCCCATCATCGCCTTGAAGCCGGTCTTAGCAATGGGCAGATAAACCCCGTCTACGCTCACGTGATTCCCCGGCACACAGAGGCGGGTGGTCTCACCTCGACAGTATACAGAGATGGAGCGCGGGATAGAGCCCGTTGGGACAGCGTCACTGTGCTCTTGGATTCTCAACTCTTGGAACTTAACAAACTTGCTTCCGCGCGTCTGCAGGTGCAGCCTTCCTCCAGATCGGTTCACACGGCAGTCCTCGGCAGGGCACATAAGCAGCGGCATGAAGGCCGTGGCCGCTACCGGCTGGTATGTTTCGGCACCGCATTGGTCGCACGCATAAGTGGCCACCTGCATCATGGGCTTCACCTCGGTAGCTCTAGTGACCACGCCGCGCACGTTCACCAGCTTGCCGATGCTGCTAGCTTTAACGTCTCGGATGACCAAGGGCTTTAGGTCGGACGGCGCCCTGAAGTAGACCTCGTAGCGACGCATCAGCTCGGGAGGGAAGCGGTTGTTCGACGGACGGAAAGAAGCTGCCTGCGAATCCCCGCGGGTCCGGGCCTCCATTAGCATGCGGTGGTTGATATACACGTCCAATGCGTCCCTGGCCGGGGGCTCGCGCTCCTTGTAGTCAGGGAGCAACTCCCACACCGCATCGGACAGGAGAAGCGTGTACCTACGGGTGTTCGCAATAACGGCCTCGGCCAAGTCTGGGTCGAATTCTCTCAGGTGTTCCAGCTCGATGGTAAGTGCCGTCTGCTCCCGATGCGCCAGGGCTGTGAGCTGCGGCGCGTAGACGAACCGCTTCTTGTCGCGGGCTTCCCTTACGTGAAACTCGGCCAAAAACGACTTCAGCTTCGTCTTGTCTTCCTCGTAGTTGCGACGCTTGTTTCCACCGGCGGCGGCCATGACGGTGATGGACGTGTGGGCCAAGAACAATCACGATCGAACCGAGACCTCCGTGTCTTCCGCTTTTGTTGTTTTGAAGGGAACAAGACGGATTTGGCGGGAATCGACGCTGGCAGAGCCAGCCCCACCGGATCCGGCCGATCCGGCCGACCCGGCCGAGACAACAGAGACAGCAGCGAGGGGACAGTGGACTCCGATGCTGAGGGCCTGCTAAACACAGTTCCACTCTGACAACTCGCACAAGAGGCCCACAAAATCCACCCAGGTCGTTAAGGAGAGCAGGTTCTTGCTGCCGTTGAACGCGGAGGCCACGTTAATGCATGCAAAGTACAAGGAATTGTTGAACATCATCTTGGCGGACCGAGCCTTCGACTGGCAGCCGGCATCGTCTCGCAACTCACTTTCACCGATTAAGAGACTCCGACGAAGGCCCGCACTCAGCCCGGCTGCATGGAGTGGTGGGTGAATCGTTAAACGTCGAGATCCTCATATCATAATATTTTACTTAATACTGGTTGCAGGGCTACTAGTGTAATGAGTTGACCTGACAAGGTATGAGAGAGACCGTTCAGTGTGAATACTTATGAGATGTAGCATTGTCAGTAGGGACAGCTGTGATTTTTTTCATAGCCATATCCACCTACCGAGATCTTCCTCTGATACCGAGAATGTCGGTATATCCGGAGTCCACTGTGGGACATGCTACAGGGTGACTACAAAATCTTGTCGAATAAAAATTCCAGTACGTGCTTTGGACTCAAGAAGTCTCCCTTTAATACTGTTGAGTCAATTTCATTTAACTGAGATTGCAGAAGCCCTGACGGTCCTCATGAGACGAGTACAAGTTGTCCGAGCTGGCATACTGTACGAGTACTTGAGGTCTCTCATAAGAGTACTACACAAGTAGTTGGGGGTCTCGAGTGGGTGTTCTGCACGAGCATGCAAGTATTCTATCAAAACAAACAAACACGCATACTTTCCGTGTGTTCAACTCAATCACGGTGAGATGCTTATGACTACACCGAGCCTCGATTGAACAGTCTTCTAACAATCTCTATTGAACAGTCCGGCCGCTCGCCAGTTCCCAATAGTCTTTGCTTCGGATAGCGCTCGACGGGTACATCGACTTGGTCGAGTCCGAGTAAATTCGAGCATTTTAGGTCACGGTACTCGCGAGTCTTCCGGCAGAAATGGTTCATTCTTGGTTTATTCTGGTGTCCAGTGCTGTGCGGGTCTCATTCCTGGTCTCGTGTACGGACGGATGTCGACCCAGTGCGACAACTGCGAGCTGACCCCCATCGGGCCCTATGTCTGAGGGCCCACTGAGCGTGCCGGTCCCGTACGTAAAGCGTACGTACAGTACGGATGAAATGTACAGGATCTATGTAGTACATAGGAGTGACCTCGCTGGTGGATTCTTCTTCTGAAACAAATAGGTTGGATTTCCTTCAGCAAGAATCCTCGAGATGGTTCGAAAGATGAAGGATTTCAGAGGAATCAATCTCCTTGGATGACACGATCGAGTGCTCTTATCCTTAGAGACCCAACGTCAGCATTTCCTCAGCGCGACAGTTCGTTACTACAGTTATTTGTATGTATACTTACATCTAGTTGAGGTCAAAGTATGCATACAAGTGAGGTAAGAACCTTTCTGATCTCTGCTATGCACGGGAAGCTCAGTTGCAAGAAAATTGCAAATGACCACCAACGTGTGAGCCATTTGAATGTGAGTGCATCATTCTCGAAGTATGCAAACTTGTATGCAAACTTGCGATCTCACATCGATAGTAAGTTAGACGTAGTGTTAACCTAAATTTGCCTTGATCGTGGTCCACTTGTGCTGAATTAACCGATATTCGCAAAAGTTTTGCACGTTCTTTTTTGCAATATCTCCCACGCTATTGCAGTCCATGCACATGTATGCGTGCTACGAATTACTCTTTACACATACATTCACCTTCCCAGCCACGTGACAGCTACGCCGAGAAGTTCCCGACGGGAAACTAGGACTGGGTCCGCCAGGACTCGTGCGTCACTTCTTACGAATGATTCGTGGTGTTCAACGTTGGTAGTTGACTGTCTACCAATGTAACAGTGAACGATCATTGTACAGTGGAATCTCGAAAAAATATGGCTTGGTCAAGAGCATGTCTTCTTACTTCGAGACACCGACTTTTATTTAGTAGAATCTTGGACAGCGGCATTGTACCGAACCTTTGCGAAGTTCGAGATTGCAATGTATTTATGTATATACAGTGGGTGTGAATCATGAAGGTCAAGGTCCACGGAGGGGGATGCAATGAACAGGGTGGGCAAAGGACATGAAGGTGGAAACGGTGGTGGCAGGCGAGGGTCTAAGGGAGCCTTGGGGAAGAAGAGGGCGTTGGACCTTTTTGTCTTGACTCACAAGCCCATGCAGCGACTGCTGACTCAAGCGCAGTAGTTCAGTACTGCAAAACACAAGTAAAACTTTCAGTCTCATCAAAATTGTATTGTCAAATTGGCACCAAAATCTGCAGAACGAGAACTGAAAGACCTGCACAATGAATCACGTTGATCGTGATCGTAACCTTTTCTAGGAACTTCTGCGATCTCAATTTATTGAAATTGATAAAACAATGATTGTGCTAAAGTGTTGAGCTATACAAATACCATTCTGATCTCTTTCTTGTGCTCGCAGGTTCAAACGCAAAGAACAGGGGGTAGAAAGACTACTTGTCGTTCTACATCATGTAGCCATACGAGTAGATGAGGGAAAATGGGGGATGGGGGGATCACCACATACGTTTGTTGCTCAGTCACGGAAGTATTCAGACTTATGGTCATATCATCATCTCTTCTCCTCGTCCTTCTTCTGTACTGCTTGTTGAGTCCTCCTTCGCCGGAGCCGTCTCCTGAGGCCGGACAAGCACCCCTTGGGTTCGGGCTCCGGAATACAGTTCATGTCCAGGTCCGGCGGAAGGGAATCGTCCGGACCGAAGACGTTCAGATCATCGAACACCCGCGTCTCCAACATCTCCTCCTGCCAAGGAATCGACACCGCCCCGGTATTGAAGCGCTCGTAGAAGGAGTCGTCCTTGGCGTCCAGGTTGACACCCTTCACAGTAGAGAACTGTTCGATATCAAGCACGTCCTTGGCGTAGACGGCGTGAGGATCGGGTACAAATGGGGCCTTCTCCTTCCCGGCCTTGAGGCGGGGCCAGTTGACGTCGGAGAACCACTCGTGAGATATCACCTCCTTGGCGCCGTGACGACCCCTGGAGCAGCCGAGGCGCGCACCCACCTTTTTCTGGAGAAGGCCTCGACAAAGGGAGCGCGCACCCTCGCTGAACTTGTCCGAGTAAGGTTCCTCCATCTCTTTGACCCTTCGGTCAACTTCCTCGCGCTTGACTTTCTCCTTGCGAGCTCTAAACGGGGCGCGACCCTCGATCATTTCATACACGAGACAACCCAAGCTGAAGTAGTCGGGGCTGAAAGTGTACTTCTCGTTGTCGATGATCTCTGGGGCCATGTAGCCAACCGTCCCCACCCTTCCACGCACCACTTCACCCTCGGGTATCTCGAGTGCCAGGCCCAGATCTGAAATTCGCACATGGCCGCTGTCGTCGAGAAGAATATTTTCAGGTTTGCAGTCGCGATACACGATACCGCTGGAGTGGAGGTGGTCCAATCCCAGCAGCACCTCCGCCGCATAGAACTTTGAACGTGCCTCCGAGAAGCCCGGCTCACCACCCATGTTGTAGATGTGGAACTTGAGATCGCCGCCAGTCATGATGGTGAGCACCAGACAAAGTGCGTCCTTGGTCTCGAATGCGTAGGCCAAGTTGACTACGAAGCGAGAGTTAATCTTCTGAAGTATAAGCTTCTCGCTAAGCACCATGGCCTCGCCCTTGCGCTTCTTCACGCGCTTCTTCTCTAGCTTTTTGCACGCGTACATTCGGCCGGTAGCTCTGGTCTGACAAGCGCACACCTCGCCGAACCCGCCTTTCCCCAGCACCCTGTACATGCGAAACGTCTTGTACGTCACGGGCGCTATCTCTAGCTTCTTCCATTGCAAGTACCGTTGGAAGTACATGGACTGGCGGAACTCTGAAAACGGCGAGTTTGCTAGGTATTCCTTGACTTCGGCGACGCAAGCGCCGAAGAGATCTCTTCGGCCCGAGTCGACGCCGCGCACTACCTCACTGATGGTATCGTCGGCCAGCGCATCTACGAACTTGTCCGCTGCCTGCTCGGAAGCCTCCTCGCACGTGTCAACGCCCGAGTCAGAAGTGGCGGGGCGTGTGAGAAAACGCCGCACGATCTCCTGGGCGCTCTCCACCCGGCTATCCTCGGCCTCCAGCTCGTAGGACTCCACCGCATCGAGGAATTCGTTGTAGTGAAAATACTCCTTCTTGTGCTTGATACAGAACAGTCTGAAGAGCCTCTGCCCAAGAGGTTGTCCGTCCACGACAAATGCGTAGTCGGGAGGGTGTACTGGCAGTCGTGCTTCCACCTCGGCGCACGCCGAGATGTGCGGGAAGGCGAGCAGTTTGCGCCATTTCTTGCTACGCCCTTTGCTGTTGTCCGGTCCGCCCTCACGCGCCTTAAGGTATACGGTGTTGGCGACGATGTTCTCTAATTCCATCAACTCCAGCGTGGCGCCGTTTTTGGCGGGGTCGTGGGACCCGCGCCGACTCGCCCAGACTACGGCGTTCTGTCTCGATTACCTCCGGCTCGCGCAATGGCCGCCGACCTTGATCGATCGGGAGCTGCTTTCCAGGGAACGGCCTTAGGAAAGAGAGGCCGCGTCGTGTGGCTTTCTAATCCCTCAAGTACTGCTGTACCGTGTACTACAGCACTCGCAAGGTTGTGGTGGAGCGAGTGAGTGAGTAACGTACTAGTGTATCTACACTGAACGCTGATGATGCTGACAAGGGCCCAGAGCCGTCGGACTCCACAGCCCGCCCCAGCGGTGGCGTCGGCGTCGGCGTCGGCAGGGTCTGTATCTCTCTCCTCCTTCTCCTTCTCCTCCTCGCTGTAGGGGGTGCGGCTACCTTTCCTGGCCGAGTTGGCAGCGCCGAAAGCGTCCACTATGTAGAGCTGCCATGAGACGAGCGACGGCGGCGGCGGCAGCATGGGGAGGGATGTGGGGATCACGGGAGGCGGGAGCCGCGGGGAGCCGCACACAAACCGTCGTATGAGAAGAGAAACGGGATTCACTTTCGCGCTAGCCCTAGCCAACAACTACCAGAAGGTTAACTCTGTCTGACAGCGTATCCGTCTGACCGTCTGTCTGTGTGTCTGTCTGCGTCTGTCTGTCTGTCTGTCTGTCTGTCTGTCTGTCTGTCTGTAAGTCTGTCTGTAAGTCTGTCTGTCTGTCTGTAAGTCTGTCTGTCTGTAAGTCTGTCTGTCTGTAAGTCTGTCTGTCTGTAAGTCTGTCTGTCTGTAAGTCTGTCTGTCTGTAAGTCTGTCTGTCT
>JAAUXU010107760.1_pt1 | contig 22836 bp, 21 predicted proteins | sample 7278151 | NCBI WGS metagenome assembly JAAUXU01 (sample SAMN14350113, study PRJNA611818) | marine sediment metagenome | isolation source: surface marine sediment (1.8m) | place: French Polynesia: Moorea | collected 2018-08 | reverse complement strand
CTGTGGTTGAGCTCATTGTCCACTTCAACTGACTCCTTCTCTTCCCTGCTCCGGCCATAGAAAGCTACTGACAAGTACTGGTACCACACAGCTAAGTCATGCAGGCTTAGCTATACCTATTGGTATAGCCATATATGACCTATGTAGTAAGTGCAACATTTGACCGTAATTTTGCCCTCAAACAGCCTTGTAGTGCAACTTTGAATAGCCTATGTCCTCCTTGTTGACCCAAAGGTCTTGCATGCAAAAAATGAGCCAGATCCGTGAAAAACTGAGGGCGCCAGAGGGGCACAAACATACATACCCGAACAGCTTTATATAGGGGACACCAGGCTGCGAAGCATGAATCTCTTTCTCCCTCTCGGACATCCAGTTCGTTAGGGAACCTATTTCTCCGTCTCCTGCTTCCAGCACCATTTGTTGTATACTTTTGTCATGAAGCTACATGAAAGTCATGGAATGACATTTGTGAGTGTCACTCACAATTGCAATTTTGACCCCCCCCCCCATGTCACTCCTCAGATTGGGGTTGCTTTCCTCCCAAACGGGGGTCAGGATCCGTCCGCCCACAAAAGTGTAGTTCGAGAACAATGAAAAACTTGGCCAGGCTCATTAGGGGAAGGATTATATCGTCATTATATTATACATAGAAGAAGATAGAAGATTATCACCTCTTTCTCCCATTACTTTTTTTCAGTCTAGTGCATATTTGCCTTGTGATGACCCAGATCCACTGCTGACAGCATAATGTTGCGGAATGTCTTCCATTTCGTTTGGATCCTTGATTGGAGTCTCATCAACCTTGCAGATCCCCCGCCTTCTCCCTGGCCATCACAGCCTTGGCCAATCACGTCATCACACCAGAAGCTATCGGCTTGGACTGCCGACTTCAAGAAAATAGATAGCGTTGCTATCTGTAGCTATCTGCCATTTGAACCTATCTGCTATCTGTATTGCAGCAAGTTGCCACCATTCTATTTGTTTTCTTCAAGTACGCACTTTTGTCCAACTGCTTCCTTACATTCTCCCTCTCCCCTGATTGAACGCTTGAACTTGGAGATCTCAAAGATGATCAGGCAATAGTTGAATTGTCTAGGGTGATTTGCTTGACTTTTTGGCACGCTCATGAGAGATTTCTGACCATCTCGGTACAAGTGGCCGATATAAATGACCGTTCCGTTAGGCATGGCAGCCCCCAGGCTCATGACCACCCAGCCTGCCCCGGAAGGTCATGGACCCATGTCCGACAGCGAGACGGACTCGCCTACAAATTGCAGGAGTGATGTACAGATATTTAGTACGAAGGGTAACGTTAAAATGTGATGTGACAGAATTTACAGTCTGCGCAGGACATCTTTGGTCGAGGCCACTTTGCATGGGTGGTCGATACCCTCTTGTCGGCCAAAAAGGTTTGCCATCCAGCCTCGGGTTCAGTAGAACCCGAGAGCGAGCGGTATTGGTGATCCCTGGGTTCGTCTCCCACTTACGAACTTTCGTCGACAAAGTCCAGGTCGTTTGTAAGCATCTCTCCTGAAGCACGAGGTTGGTTGCGTGGGTAGATGTTTAAGCACCGCTGCCATTGTGAGTGCATGAGGTTGACAGCATTCACGCTTGAAAATGGGAGGAAAATTCAGAAAGGAGGAGTCCTGGTGGGATTCTACAGCACATTCACCGCTGTCCTTGCACGTATATCATGTCTGAGGGCGAGACCAACGGATAATTTTCGTCCCTTTTGTCAGCCTCTGGTGCACACTGTGAAAAGGAGGAAATAATTCTTGTTGCACAGAGCGCAGAGGAGGGGGGACGACACTTCTACAAGCACTGCTGACCCGGACAATTGCGATGAATAATGAATGAAATCATGCGGTAAAGGTTGAGCAGGACGCACGCAAACGTCTTCCTGGGTACAACGTCATCTCCGACATAAAATTAAAGTTGTTTGCATGTAACTTATGTATGGGCGGAGCACATGAACACTGTGACGCACAAGGAGGGCGCGGAGCGCGTGAACTACAGCACAGACTCCATTCCTGCATGGTAGCGCATGATCGTGCAGAGCAGCATGGACTCGGCATATGTTTTATACAGAATGTGCGTTGGTAGAGCAGATTTTGCGTGGCGCAAAGGCCCAGAGCGCGTGGACTCACAATTTGCATTTTGAGTTTAGTTTTATAATAACCCCAGTAACGCCCCGGTACCTCTGCTAGTCTCCGATAAAAAGGGGGAGAAGGCAGGCAAATTGCGAACATCATGGTGAACAACGACGAAGAATTGAGAGGCTTGAACGTCGTTTGTGAATGCAAACATGGTAAATTTCCTCTTCACGCCTGCTTTTCTTCCTAACTTGATATCAAAGGAAGTGCAGAAAGACGTCGTCTTCGGTCGAAAATGCAGTCGCGCTGGAGAAAGTATGTATGGTACGTACGTAACTTCACAGATGATGACGCATCCACTACAAACCAGTGTGCACCGTGTGAGTAAAAAAAAAGGATGTCTTTTGTCTGTCGTGACGTCACGTGGATGGTGCAGAAGAGGCGTCCAGAGGACAAGAGGAAACTTTCTTCTTATTTACTCGTAGTATAGTCCACATGTGCTTGTGTATAGCACACCACTTACAACCACCACCCTCACAATTGTCCCATAATTCTGGAGAAATATTTGATTTGCGTGAAGTGAATACCAATTTTCGACAAATGCTCTTAACACAGTGGACGGCGGATTTGTGCAAAGCCATGGTAAACATCAACCACTACGAAATGTCCTAAAGATCTCGTAAGAGTGACTGTCAGACGTTGCGCTATCTAAGCATGTGCGAAGGCACTTCACTAAGAAGATAGATCAATCGTGACATTTTTCATATTGCATCAGTTGATTTCAAATCCACTGATGGACGGCAATGGCATTTGGCACGAGTATGCTGCCTTGGTAGTATCATGGCACATTCTTGCTACTTTTGGATGAGTGTTGTTTATCCTTGCCCGTACCCTGAAGCTCCAGAATATAGTTTGAGCGTGTGCGCAGTAGACAGAGGTGGAGACTCTGAAAAATTCTTACTCCCGTGACACCTACTTCTGCACCTAATTCAATCTGTCAGCTCCTTTTTCAAGTATCCTTTCAATATTTGTAGCGTCGGGTATCCTTATCTTTGTACTTGGCACGTCTGGAGCGTCAGAGAAAATCGCCCAATATGAAGGGAAAATCGCCAATCTTGAAGAGGAAACCGCCGAATGGTATGACGACAATGGCCTCATCATCGGGCGCTCGGTGCACTACGTAGACCCCTGGATGGAGATGTCTAAAGTTGCTGTTCGCCCGTACGTATTCAATGCGTCTCATGGTGTAGCTTCAATTACAGTACTTCCTTCGGACACATCTTTGACTGATGCCAAGCAACAGCGTGTGGAAAGTGTGAGTGAAGCCCAATGTCCTCTCATTTACCACGTTCAAGGGATCCGCTCACATGAGTTTGGATCTTACTCTGCTTTGCAATCAGGCATCTAGAGCTCTTCTGGCAACCAGAGGCATTTCTGCCTTCGCCTCTGTTTTCTTTTATTGCTATATTGCTCATTGCTGCATCCGTCTGTATAGGCCCATTTCTCTGATCTATTCCCATAAAGGGTGGGCAAGGCCAAGTGCAACTTTGGATTTAGTGGTCTTCTACTCTCAGACCTGTTCTTTGCCCTGGATACGAACCCTCAAGCAGGGGTTCCACGACTTCACGAACCATAATACAACCAACAGCAGATTCTTAAAAAAAAACAATATTTGGGTCTCAAAATAACAATGGAAGTCTTGAGCAATCTGCGGTGTCGCATGGGTGGTACGTATAGAATTTAGGGGAGCCCATATGACCTCACAGCACAAAAGGTATTTTGCTACAGTCAAAAGTAGATGTGGTTGGATGTGGAGATAGACGAAAGATAGGCTTTGAAAGTTGCTCTGCTGCTTGCACAAAAAACATCTCTGGAAGGTTCTCTCCTTCATACGGTAGTTCTGCGGCCATTTCATGTCTGAGAGACATGAAATGAAAATGTTGTTTACTAAATGAGTTCGTCTGAGCAAAAAAAAGGGATAACGTAATTTTTTATACTCACCAAAAATTTGACATTTTTTACAATAGCACATGAGATGTACTTATCTCATGTTGCTGCTGGTGAGGAATTCATCTGCAGCCCTGGCAGCATATCTGATCAGGTCTATTTTGGTGTTGTTTAAAGTAGATGTTTGGAATGAAAAGCAGAGACTATTTTTTTGTATCCAAACTAAGATAACGTGACTGAGAATACGGCACCAAAATGGCACTTCAGGCGATCAAGTCGTATTGTCGACTCATTCCCACTCGAGCTGAGTAGGATGGCTCGAGCCACGTCGGGCCGGGGATTTTGCCTTCGAGCCGCCGGGTATCCTAGACGGGCCTGGCTTTTTCCCACCTCTAGCGTTAATTCGAAGAAATTTTTGATTTAACCATGGCCTCAATGTAACGTACATTTGTGGCAGTCCGCACAAAAATTGGCGATTTCCGAGTCCACACCTCTGTACAGTGTGGTCGTGACGTCCGCGGATTTGATAAAGTTTTGCCTGCCAAATGTAGCTACTGTACAGTAGCACCGTAATCTGACTTGGTCGGTCTCGAGCAATTTTCAATTCGATTTGTTTCATTTAGCAGTTTCATGTGAATTCTGAAAGCACTTTCCATGGAAAGTGATTGCTCGCATTGTGTCTACCTGACTGCAGCTAATGACACAGTATTTTCAGTAAACCACAGACCAATTTTGACCTTCTCAATTTGCGATACCCAGCAAAAAACAAATGATTTTTTTGCTGACGGTAATTATCGAAAATCCACTGTACCTACCAGAGCATTGGATGTACAGTTGGATCGGTAGTCTTGCTACTTTTCATACTTTTCAAAGTTCCGAAGCCTCAACGCGACACACCGGGTGCTCCAAAATTAGCTTTCTGTTTAAAAAGATGTGTGGCTCCACTGTTTGGACATCACATGAAGAGATACTGGGATCGATTGAATGCTCATCCCTATCAACGAGTACGACTCAAAATTTGGGTAAGAAAATACTCTCTTAGAATAGAAAGCAAAGAGCAAAAGCAAGTCCACGTTGGCTGTACAATAGGGTGGGCCCCTTAAGAACACTCTCTTCTTTTCAAAATGCACACTCATCGGCAGTTGTGACTGATGTAGAATATCCCACCCCATCACACCAAGGCCAAGGGCCAGCGACGACCACTCTCCGCGACATTTCCTCCATCCAGTACAATGGCACTGGTGACATTTCCTCACCATCCCCACCTCACACCAATTTTTTGCTCCTCTTGTCACATCTCAGATAGTTAAGCGATTGAAGCTGTTGGGGCTGAGTTGGAGGTTGCACTTAGCTCAAGCATGGGACTGAGCTCAACAGCCGAAGCCGAAGTGATGAGAGTCAATAATTACATATGTGATGAGCAGTGCACTGAGCTGAAGCACTAGGTTGAGTTTAGGTTCGGTTTGGGCAGACTCGGACCCCATGGACCTAGAGCATGATCCGATCGACACGAAGCATGCTGCATATTTGGAAGAAAAATATTGTATTGTGTGTAGAAAGAAATTAAAAGTTTCCTGAACTTAAGTTAACTGAACTGTTCTCTTTCACTTACTTGTACTTGTCTACTCGACTCAGTTTGTCTTGGCTCATCTCAGCACTAGACATCACGAATCTCGTGGGCCCGAGAGGTAAAGTGCCAATTCACCCCTCTCCTTCTTATCAAAGTCTTATAAGCAGTGAGGAAATGCCGTGATGAAGAAATGTTGCCATGACGGTTTGTCGCCCTACTCTTCCTGGAGGACATGGGTTGAAATGAAATTATCTAAAGAATGCTTAAATTTTTGAAAAAAAGTGTATCAGTGACTTACCCTTGAGCATAACAAAATTTTCATAACAAAATTTTCAGTTTGTGACAATCATACTGATGTCCTCCAGGAAGACCCATCTGTCCTTCTACTACCATTTTGTGTGGACCAATTGCTGCCTGATGGAATGGAATAAGTATTTTACATCAGTCGCAATTGCCGATGGGCACGCATTTTGAACAGAAAGATTCTTTTCGATAGGGTGGACCTCTTGAAAAGAACTTTTAGAGGTATGAAAGTGAGAGGTTGAAACAGCTGCTCAGAACAAGGTTTTGCACTGGTCACGTTCCAGGCTTATGCACTCCTCAAATGAAAGGTTGAAACTCTCAGAACAAGGCTGTTGACATTTTGAAATATTTTTTAATTGACACTCATTTTTACGAAAACCCCTTAAACACACTTTAAGTGACAGTACTTTGTAATCTCCACTATATGTTGATTCTGTTGACCTTCTAATGCCTACGCTGGATGTAAAAAGAACCTGACAACCAGCCTGAGTTACTCTTCTCAGAGCTCTTCATGATGACATATGAAGGTTTATTCATGTTTTGGAGTGAATCTTCCCGCGAATTCAGTCCTGTAGCTTGACTTGTTGCTCTAACTAGCAGCTCAAATGGTTCCTGATCCAATAGTACGCATTTCACCGATGCTAAGCAGCAGGAGGGGTAGTTCACGGCGATATGAAGCTAATGATTGCGCACTCGGCTCACCAGTTTTCCGCATGGCCCGCAAGTAGACAGACAATTGAGATAATGACATAAATATGCCGAGAGGTAATAAGCACTACCGCTGGAGGAGGTCCAACCAACCCGCAAATCATGACTTTCTGCAGATTTTATGACTTCCCATTGACCCGCCACTCATCTCCCGTGACTTCATCAAAAATCTCGTGGTCCCCCGTTGGTTTCTCGAAAGTGTCCACTTCGAGGATTGAAGCTGATGACCGTGAAATTGTTGTTAAGCCAAAGAGGGCTAATAATTCTTATGCTTCATGTACTCAGGATCTTGATATTCATATACTACCGCAGATACCTGATTCCTGAAGTCATGAATGAAATTGTCAAATCAATTTTCTCTACTGTGCTATATGCATCACTACTTTTGGGCCGCACGGTACATCTGAATGTAATGTGCTCTGGCAATTTTTCAAGTGTTTCATAACCAGTTTGGAAGACGCTCTCTCATGTCGTGAGTCAGCCTCGAGTAAGTGTTCTGAGACAACCTGTAGCCCGTGAACCTTGGGCCCAAGATGACAGTGTGAACGGTCCCTTTCAGGGAAGTTTGTGTATTGATGTCGAGGAAAGGATTTCTTTTCTCCCTCCCACTGGCGAAAGCAGTGCTCAAAAAATTGCGTCAGACGATTTCTTTTTTTTCGTTAATGGAAGAATTTCATGGAAAGGAGAAGCCAAGCAAATTGCTTCTTCGTCTTTCCGGAGGCAGGATCCAATGAGCCGGGGATATTAATCGAGAGGCAAGGAGTGATGAGGCTTTTCACAACGACGAGTGCACTTGACTCTTGCAGTTCCGTCAGGTGTTGAACGCCTGATGGAGGCGAGAAGGAGAGAAAGAAAAGCAGCGGGCACAAGAGAAGATGGGAAATCTTTCCCATGGAATTTTTCTCTTACCCTCACCTGTGGTAGATTCTGAGCTTAGTGACTTACAGTACATTAGAGCAAGTTTTTGCACCGCTATAAGCGAGAAGAGGTGCCTTTGAGAATGGTGGGAATGTAGTATACAACTCTGAGTTTATCATGCTTTCTGCCACTTGTATTCAAAAAGCTTCGTTGCAGTGTTCGTCCCTGTGTCGGGTCATCGTACAAGGACGGTGGCGCACCTACGACCGTGGCAAACAATAGAGGAGGTCGTCCCAACTACACCATGGAAAGCTGTGCTGTCCAAACCTTTAGAACCAGACTGTAAACACATTTGGGGTACGAGTTGACTCGACCCCCAAATGTATTCCAGTACAGGTCAGACCAAGGGCAGAGGACTCAAACCTGAGGTTGCACTTGGCCAACAATAACTTGGAGCGTTTTACTTTTTTCCATTCATATTTCACGGGCCAGGCAACCAATACCGGCCGGGGTCTCCGGCAAAGAATTGCGGGCCTTTTTCTGCTCTCTCGCTCTCTCTGCTAAAACCCTTGCAGTGGAAAAGTTTCTGAACAGCTAAAAGCTATGAAAAAACGCCCAAAGTCATTGCTACTCATTAGCGAACTTAGTTTTGACTGCAAAGTCCTCTGTCATGGTCATTTGTCTGCGTGCATGTCAACTCACCCCAAAAGTACATTCTGGACTAATAGTAATCGGCGTTTGCAGCGTGATTCCAAGGTTTCGAACAACACTGTTCTGCGAACACTGCGATATTTGCACAGAAAAAAATGCACAGAGAAGAACAACGTTAAGAATAGCTCGTTCTTAGGGTCGAATTGTGAGTCTGTGTGAAAACGGATTGACAATAGTTTACGCTCACATACGCAGGTATGTAAGTCCAGTGTACTGCGCTAAAAAATAGATCCGGATAATCGGGACTTTTCGGAGTTCATCTTGGGAACGGATTTTTTTGTCAGTGAGAAAATCCTCCTTTTAAGCAGGGCTCAACAATAAGATGTCTCCGGACAATCGGGCCTTTTTCCGCCGCATCACGCTCACTTCTGGAGCTGAAGTCCATGGCGAAAGCATTCTTATTGAGCACTTTGTGGCAGCGCCAGAAAATGAAAGAAACCACCAGTTTTCTTCCTGGTCACTAAACCTAGGCTATATGCAGTAGAAATTTCTTTGATGAGCCCTCCTTTATCAGTTGGTCATGACCCATGACTAAGATCGTTTAGCTTACGCAAGTCCAAACTACAAGCATTGTCAATAGATGGGGTTGGGTTTGAGGAGTTTTCGAAGAAAAGTGATCTTTTGCCTGTAATCAGCTAGTCCCGATTAAGAGGAGCGTACAGGACGGGCTGCCCAAGGAAGTCGTTCAGAGCTTTGAGTCACTAGCAAAATCTGAAATTGGACTATTGACAAAATACGGCTAAGTTGTGCACGCTCATGGCTGTTGTACAGTTCAATGTCTACTTAACATCGATTTGAGGTGACATGACAAAAGCCGTATTTTCAAAAAAAAAAAAAATTGGTCAAACTCATACCAACATGAACCCTGCGCACGCCGCTGGTAGATTTGAGCTGTGGTTAGCGCGGGACGCGGACTGGGACATGCAGTGGTTGTTGTAAGTCACTGCGGTCAGGAACGAAGTGCGCGGAAAAGTGTTTTTTCTGAAAAGTGGTTGAGACCGTCAGCAATAAGCTTTACTGTGCCGAACGGGGATTTTGCGTGTGTTGCGCCCCTGCTGAGTTGGGGTGTGCGTCCAAGAATGGGTGGGGAGTCCTTAAGTACAAATGTGTCTAACTGCTAGAGGATCAAGCTGAAGCACATATTGAAGGACTGTTCGTGACTTGGCATGATTTGGAATATAAAGAAAACATTATTTAAATTCTATAAAAATGGAAAGCCAGCAAGATTGTGTGTTGTCAAGGCATGGCGAGAGCGCCAGGGACAAGCACAAGACCATCATGGCCTGGTTCATTCATGCTGGACCAAGGGTGGTCATGGCAAGATAGGAGGCCGTGCCAAGTGGAGGAACAAGCCGGAGACCAAGGACAGTCACTATGTCTGTCTTGAGGGAAGAATTGCAGGAGAAGCTGCTTGCCTCCCCTCACCATGTCACTGTGAGCCATAGCCAGGAGGAAGGACGTGACCACGAGGTCAGTCAGAACAGCAATAACGGAGCCGGAGCCGGACCTGTCGGAGCAGGAAAGCGCCGTCTAAGCCATTGCTAACTGAGGCCAGATGCAAGATCCCCCAAGAGGAAGGTGTTTTTGCTCTCCGCTGAGAAGGACTTTACCCTGGTCCACAAGCTGAACCACTGCAACGACCTCTATGTGGAGTTTGCTATTGCTCCCCTTGTCCCTGATAATGTCAGATACGCCTCCTAGAGGGAACATCCGGCATCTGTGATGGCGTGGGGCCTCATGGGTCAGGTGGATGGCGAACGCGGCCCACTGAAAGTCAATTCAGATAAATTCAGGAAGCCCCTGGCTTACCTTGTCATGCCCTGGATCATGGCCAACTATGCTGAGGACTAGTATCTACTGCAGCAAGATGTGGCTACTCCACATACAGCGCAGATGACGCAGCAGTCGCTGTACGACACTGATGTCAACTTCAGGCCCCAATCAATCTGGTCTCCCTCTTCACCTGAACCGATCAGTCTACTTCTGGTGGGGTGACTGAAGTCACGAAAACATGGACAACCTAAGGGCCGATATCTGCAGCGGGGACGCCGTCCCAGACAAAGTTAATGAGAAGGTAGCGAACAGATTTAGGCCAAATAAATTTTATTTATAATTTTTTGGTGTGCATGCCCACCTTCTGCTTGTTCTTGGTGATGTTCAGAAACGAAAGTCGTTTCGCGAGTTTGCATTTACACTGTAATGTCAGTGTTTGCTTTAGAGGAGATTTACACCTAAATTGCCTAAGTGTGCCTGGAGGTGTCTGCTAACTCATGTGTCTAAATACGTACTCCAGCTGAGCATCAGCAGTGACTAAGTCAACATGTTTCCCGGCCATATTCCAAAGGATCAGACTCTGGGAGTAATGCCATTACCATTACACATTACGCTAATGTTCCTTGTAAATGTACTACATATTTTGAAGTGGAATTGTAATCTACAACTATTTTTGACTCATAATGTGTTATGGCTGAAGGCATCGGACATGAGCATAGGTGTGTGTGTGAGTGGGTGGGTGTGCGAAATGCCATTTTTTCAAGAGGGAAGTAGAGCTTCCCCTGCGACTGCAAAGAGATGTTTGTTACACAAAAGGGGACTAATTATTTACCTCCTAATGTGGTGGAGGGTCAAACTGAAATTATGACTAATATTAGAGAAGTTTTATATCATAATTATTGAAGTCTCAGGCTAGTGGTAATGGTTACAACATAGAAGTAGTAGTAGTTTTGGTGGTGAACAATGGTATGCAGAGATGCTTGCATGTACAGGAGCGACCATTGCCACAGGTCTGAGACCTCGATAAATACAATATTTATTTGTGTCCCCTTTTGTGCAAAAAATACCCCTGTGCATTTGACAGGGAAGGCTCCACTTCCCCCTTGAAAAAATGGCACTTTGTACCCCTTGTGCTCATGAGGATGTTTCTGGTGTAATGTGCGGCACAAAACACATTGCACATTACACCAGAAACATTCTCTCTCCCAATATAACTGGCTAATGACTCGTAGGGGTAGGAAAAAGGCAATTTTGTCTCAGACAGCTTATGCCACCACACTGAAAAAAGCTCATGACACCAAATTTAGGGGCATAAGCAGTTCAAGACCGAATTGCTTTTTTTCGACCTCCACAAGCATAGTCAATAAGAATCGGTGCTGTGGTTGGTAGTACGCAAAAAAAGTATCAGGATATTTTGGGTCTGTCACTGAGAACAGGAGAATTTTGCTGCCCAGGAGAACTCTGGTCTTAATGATGTACTGGGTTATCAGAAATCATCGTTAACGAGAAAGATTTTTACTTTTAAAAGGACATGATAAATGGAAAGGTTCAAAATCTTACATAGCTACGGTCATGCATTATGGAAATGTTAAATTTTTACTCAAAATGACCCCCATCAGCCTAAATGCCGCCTATGTGGAGGGTTTTTGACGGCTCAAAGCACAAGGCCCTATCTCCATGTGCCTTCTCAGCCCTGGGATAATGGATAACATCTAGGATCTCCTCCTGATACACCTTGGAGTCCACCTTGACATCGGGGTCAAGGAAAGCCGAGGGAGACTTGGATTTCTCAGAGACCACAGCCTACGCCATGATCCCTTCTGGCTTCTGCACAGAATCTCCTCCTTCTGAACAGAATCTCTGCACTGCACAGAATCTCTGCACTGCACAGAATCTCTGCACTGCACAGAATCTCTGCACTGCACAGAACCTCTGCACTGCACAGAATCTCTGCACTGCACAGAATCTCTGCACTGCACAGAATCTCTGCACTGCACAAAATCTCTGCACTGCACAGAATCTCTGCACAGAATCTCCTCCACTTCAAGTATCCTGTCATTTTGACTGTTGAAATTTGCTTCGACCTTGACAAATTTCTCATCTGCAACTTCAGGTTCAGGAACATGCTTGTATCAAGCTTTCCGAGAATAGCTCTGCTTCATGCAAAGTCTCTTCTCTACTTCATCAGCACTGAGAAACTGGCGTCTTTGAGGCCAATGGGGGTTCATCTTGGGGTCCATCCTTACTGCTTTCTACATGGTGACGAAGCCCACCGTGGCCTTTTCAGCCTCTTGATGGGCCTCTTGAGATTTCTATGGATTTATTCCCATGTGACCTTGATGAGCTTTGGTTGCGATCTGACCTGTCCTGGACATTTTTGATCCCTCCTGCCTCTTGAAAACAATCCACTGCCCGTTAGCCAACAATTTGTTGTTTTTACGGGTATTGATGATGGCCAGATCGCTGAGGCCATTAAGATGAAGTCGACCTGTATCTTTCCATCACCCTTCACGTTGCCATCAATTATGGCACAAAACCATGACGAGAATGTTGTTGTCCCATCTTACACCAAGTGAACGTTGGTTAATTTATCTCCCACCTCTGCGAAATTACAGCATTTTTAATCCGTGCAATGGTAAAATCTGATGACCCTGTGGAACAAACGGCGGCCCAGGCTCCCCTCAGAGATGCATGAGCTACTCTCACCAAACAGGTCCTCCTTTACTGCAGTCATGAGTGGGCTGCCATCCCTGATAGATGTTAAACTGCTTTAGTTGCAAGATTCAAGTTCTGACCAGGGTCACTTCACTGCATGGTGCCTGTTGTGGTGCGGGAAGAGCACTTGAATTCGAGGGTCGGCCGGGATTTCTTCGTCCTCATGGTCAAATAAATAAACAGGGTGGCAGACCAAGCTACTCTTCTCCATCCAGTCTTGTCAGGATGTCTCTCCAAAGCCGCATGATGCTGCTCCCAAGCAAAGCCTGTTAAATTCACGATACCATTTGTTGTTGAGGAGCATAGAAAATAAGGTGAGGATGAGGATGGCGTGCAATCTCTTGAACTAGTCAAAGATTTGGTTGCTTCTACAGACCACCCGTTCATTCTTTCCAAGGAAAAAAGATGTCTTGCACACAATCTGAGTAAATTTGCCAATCTACAGTTCAAGGTCTTTTTCCAATACCAGTCAAGTGACCCAAGACATCAGCATTCGCAAGAGCTCCATGGCTGTGGAACATAGCGCAATTATCCCACATATGCAAAGATTAGAATGGGTTGGAGAAGCACGGTCCCTCTAGTGATTACGAGGTGGGATTCTCTTCATTGTAAGCTTATTCGACTTTGGGCGATGGAAGTTGAAGGCTCTTTGCAGAAATCTTGACCCCCTAGATATGAGAAAGAATGAACTTTTGTTCAAGAATATTGTCATGTTCTCATTCCTATGACAACAGCAGTTGGCCCCTTTATAAGGAAAGGTACTGTTACCGCGGAAGTGTCATTTTATTCAGGAGATCAAGAAACAGTTGCAAAAGTCTAATCCTGAAAGTTCAGCACGCCCCCAATCTGGGCTTACCAAAAAGAACTTCAGCAGAGGTTTGGCCATCTTGTAAATCAGAGAGAGGAGACACCAGATGCCATATTTGCTACTCGTACTCGTCCTGCTGTCAAAGTCAAGCATATCGCCAGGCAAAAGAGCGATGCTCCGGAGTTGTAAAGTAAAGTTGCTTGAATGGTCAATGTCAGTTTCAAGCAGGGTGAAAAGGAGACAGAGACACTCCAAATGATGACAACTTTCAGTGGAGGGACGATGAGAGTACTGAGAAACACCTTGGAGCAACAGGACATTAATCGAAGTCTAGAGGACCCTTTAGAGGAGCTGGAAACTCTTGATGGTTATCCAGTTGTAAAAAAAAACTATTTCTCAAGTTTAACACCACTTCGCTATCATCAACATCTGCGGGAAAGCTTCAGTTCCATTGCCAAAAATGACGAGAAAGGTCACCTGAACCACACTCATTTTGAAATGCTTGTATTAGTCGAAGCTAATTCAAAAAATAAACCTCAATGGAATTGTAATGATTTGTGATGCATGACTTGTTGAATAATGAATAGCGTGCCATGCTGTACATTTTTCAGGTCAGTAATGATAGCACAATGCCGCTGAAGGACACATATCTGCTATTGATATAACGGGCAATACTTTTCAATGCCGCAACAGGAGAGCCTTAATAAGACCACAGAGGTCTTAAGAAAAATGAATAACGAAGTTCAAAATGCCAGTGCATTGCAATGCACGTAATACAGGGTGATCCATGAAGAGTTCGTTAAGTTCTGTTTTTCAACCAAATTGCACATTTTTTTGGAGAAGATGTGTGATGAATCACTAAAATTAAAGCTGATTATTAGACAAATTGTTCTGTATTCACAGATTCAAGCTTACCACCTCCTTGAGAAAAGAAAACTTCGTTGCGTTCACAGTCCTGTTGCGCAAGTAATGAAATTAATATTCCATGAACTGGAAAAAGTATTGGGAAAATAGAGAGTAGAAGATAGGCTTTTGTGAAAGTAGACTGCAAAGTGTGGATAGTTTGCGGCATTTGCCTGTGATACAGTCCTAAGTCCCTGATAAGGTCCGCTTGGTCCTCAATGAAGTCCGCCTGACCTGGGACAAAGTCTGCCTGTTTTGTCAGCTACAAAGTCCCATTTCACCATTCCTCATGCATTTTTCACTTCATGGAATATTAATATCTCAATCTGAAGTAATAATCGGTACATCAATAGCTCGTGTGCTTCAGTACTGTTTGAGTGGTGAAGTTAACTGTTCTTTTCCTGATGCGGTTGAGAGAATGCAGGCAGTGTGAGCTTCAGTCTATTAATGCATTTTCCAATGTTCAGTTTCAATTTAAGTCTTACCTTATTGATCTAATCGAAGAAATTGTATAATTTGTTAGTAAAAGAAGCAACTCATCGTACTCTTCTTGGATCTAGTTGAAGTTTGCCGAAGGTTGACAAGGTAAATGCGTAGGGGGTGTTGGCTTTTGCAATCGAGCACTCCAGCAAGATGCCTTGCTGACGGTTCGAGTCAGTGGTCCAGGTCGAGCTGAGAACCTTTTGTAGGAAGAAATATTTTTTTCTGTGTTTCCTTTAAATTTTTGTGGAAAAACTGACGCCGTCATGCGCCAAAGACGTCTTGTTGTTCTCCATTGATCGATGATAAAAGCCAACCTTGTACGTCCATTTGTGCTGGCACGCTCGTGCGTGACACACGAATGGCAGAAGGATAAGAGATGTTAGTGTGGGGACGACCAGGGAAAGTGATAATAAAATTACTGCTCTACGAAGGCACTTACACCAGGACATTCTAGGCGTAGAATCCTAATGCGAATGTTTGGGGAGGAAGGAAGAAATTGAGCAGCAAATATTACAATAAGGCCACCTGCTCATTATACACAGGGAGGGAGGAAAGAAAGTCCATGATTTAACTTTACTGTTTACCAGCCCCTCCCCGAAAGCTACTCTTTCTTAACAATAATTAGAAATATGATAGTTATCAGGAGGCCCACGAGTGTCATCGACTTCGGGTACTAACACTGCAATTAGAAACGAGTACGTCTTGCACCACTGTGAATTGTTCCAGTGAAATCTACACGTACGAGAAAAGCATCAATGGTAATGGGTTCATTAGCCTGCAAACAGACAGAAAACAGGTTAGGGATTATGTTAAAAATTGTGTTGGGACAACAACACAGCTTTCACTTATCTGCATAGCAAATGTCACATTGTGAAGGACAACCAGAAGAAAAAAAAAGAGTGAGAAGTTGTCAACTTTTGGGCTTTTGCACAATGCTCGAACAAAGCTCACCGGTGCCTGAACAGATAGAGAGAGAGAAACAGCGGCTTCCGCTAACGTCGAGGACCCACAGAAGACGTTGACCTGTTTCTTGTTTCGCCCCTGGAGAAGTCAGGAAGTAGAAGGGGTTGGACTTTTCTCTCTGTCCGACCACGGGCCCGAACACGACGGGAATGAGCTCGGCGGACGTGGACTGGCCGTTTTTCAAGTCTCACCTCGAGCGGAAAAGAGAACAGAGCTGCCAGCCAGGAGGAGAAGAAGAGGCAAGCGAGCGAGAAGGCAGAGAAATCATTGAGGAGGCGCATCTATATTTCCCGAGGGATGTCAGGCCTAGGGGGAAAGAAATTCGGGCAGAGACGTGTGTTGGACCTCTATGCATTTATATCCACTGCGTCTTGTTCACCGGACCCTTTGACTAGGTTACAGTACCCGAATGATTTTGGGTGAGCATTTAGGGCGATAGTCTAAAGTCATGCTCGCACTAAAGCATCTCTGATTTTTGAAACACATGCTCAAATTGGCCACCGTCAGCCTCAGTAGATAAGTTGATTGATTTGGTAAGATTATTCTCAGCAGACCCGACGGGAACTTCTGGAATCAGGGCTAATTTCTAATTAGGGCGTGATACGTTTCATATTATTGAGAGGTCCGGGTTCCCTCATCCAGACTTGGCACCACTTAGTTGAGGGCGTTTTTGTGGATTTTCTATCACATACGTGTGCGTCAATTTGGCAGAAGCCTGCAAAATCAAGTGCAATCTTTTCAATTTAGCTCTGAATTTAATGTAATGTGCATCTCCAAACTTTCATTGCATAAATGTACGACCTAACGGGGGAAATTGGAGAATGTCTGACGTTCTCGAAAAGTCCTAGAAATTGTCAAGATTACCTAAAAATGTCAGTATTTCCTAGGAAATTCATCATCCCGAGGAATTGTGAGATGTAGTCGACATCTATGTACGTACAGCATGATCTGGAAAGCCTGTCTGCTTCATGAACCAAAACAAACGTAACACAGGTGAGTTGTCACTTTTGGGGTTCCCCGCCGCCGAAGTTACATTTGGGATGTTTGGTCAAGATTACAAATTTGAAGTGGGTCTGCTTAGTTACCTTCGGGATGCTAAACTGCGGCACTGTAGTCACATGAACTTAAGACGAAAATGTATTGAGCTTAGCCTCGTGGCAGCATCTAATGAACTGACGAAGTAAAACTCTATTGCACCCTAAGATGTTCGCAGGAAAATTCCAAACTTTTCACTTATTGGTCTAGCCTAAAACGTGTATTTACAGGTGCGCACTGTTCTGTAATGTGTCCTGCAAGTTTTGACAGCTCAGCAGTGAAAAAGAGTTGTATTCCGGCTGAAGGTTCAGCACAGTTCAGTCTAGTTGTCAGTTCAATAGTTCTGAACGGCCAAAGTTCCAGTTGTGACAACATCTGATGTCTTCGCATCTCAGCGAAGATGGTTGTGGATTCAACTCTTTTCCACTCCGACGTAGACTGTATCAATCATGTCAATGAACAGTGCTTGCTGTAAATAACCGCCATGGGTATAACGTCATACGCTGTTCTGAAATATGTTGAAGAGGAACACATCGATGAGACATTTGGGCACAATGTTAAGTACAGTGGTTCAATGTCAACGTTGCTAACAACCTTGGCTTATTGTTCAGGGAATTAATTTAAATCCGACATTTTTCTTGCGAAATTTTGTTCTGAAATCCTGAAATGACTTGCTTTTTTCATACTTCTCACTCATTTCGAAGGGTGCACTGACTTACAAGTAAAAGTAGCACTTTTCCATTCTATATCAACAATTCCGCCATTTACTGTACGTGGACGAGACCGTATGTGAAGTGCGAAGATGGCGGAAAAGATGCATTGTGAAAGGGCCTTCGCACACGAGACACTCACAGTGCGAGGCTCGGTGGCACTGACAGCGAACAAATGAGAGTCAAAAGACGTCCGATGTCATGTGAGAAGGGTGGACAATGGCTTTGACAGGACGTTGTCACCAACATGAGGCAGGATGAGGGAAAGCGAGATATTTGACACTCGTACGGTACAGTTCTTCTCTCCCTCCGTCACACCCGCTCGCGCACCTTGGCTCATTTGGAAGGACATCAATGACCTCAAGGCTGAGCCCGCGCGTAGAGATTTCCCAGACGAACGACGGAGCAAAACACCGGTGGAACAAGCGGGGGAGGGAAAGCGGCCAAGGAGGCCTCCGCCCTCCACTTCCCTCCAGGCGTCACCGCGTGACCCGTCCGAGAAGTCGGACGGGGTAAAGAGAAAAATAACTGTTGGTAGCAGCTCTTGGCACTGGCTATTTTTATTGGACTTCACCACTCAAGCACCTCCCGCCTAATGCAATGATGGCTGCAGCACGATTTCAAATCACACTTCACTCTCACTCTTCGCTTCGCCAACGCGAGGCTGTGCGAGGCTGCTGGTCTTGAGGCTGGTCGAAAGCCACTTCATGTGCACTTAGCGCCAACTCTAGGAATGCACTCATTAAAAATAGTGAAAGCGGGTGAAAATGGGAGGCATAAGTGGCAGTGGCAACTTCTGATGTGGAAAAGCGATCATTCAGACTTGGAGACGGAAGGTGGAGGACATAAGTTCAACTTAGTGAATGCCCATTTTGATGCCAGAACGCCGAAAGTAAGGCTATCCCTTGTTAAAAGGCTTGATTTTTAACCCCCTTTAGGGCTTTTTGGTCTGAAACCTCGGTTGATATTTTCGGGGGTTGGGGGTCCCTGAAGACCTTTCACAATCTGGGGGTCCCTAGGACCCCGCCATGACCACCCCTTCTTCGTCCAACCCCCTTGTTTGGGTGTAAGATTGCTGACATGGCTAGGTTGTGTGATGCACGCGTCAATGTACACTGGCGATGCACTCCCAAAGCCCAAGAATACAAGGTCTACCACAACAAAAATGCTTGTTTTTGAGGATGTTTGTGGAAATTTTATTTCCCCTGGATAAAAACTGGGGGCCCTCCCCCAGACCTCCAAATCGACACAAAGATAGCGTATTTTTCCATGGTTTCTTCATTTCCTTTCGAGTGTATGTATGTGTGCGGTGCACGTCTGTGCCGTCTTGTAGTTCTCGTATCACTCACCTAAGCCGCATTTGTAAACAACGACAAATTCCTCTTCATTAACTCCGTATAGTCGTGCATTACACAAGTTATTATCCTTAGAGGGCTTTCTTCCTAGTCCAGCGAGAGAAACGAGAGCTGGCCATGTTTTGCTTTGCATTTGACTTTTGGATCCAAAAGAGGTTCATCCAGGACCTCTGTGGACTCTGTTGAACGGTGCATGCGTATGCAAAGATCAGTAAGTCAAATTTATTAATCTTTGTCAACAAACGGAGTCCATGAGAAGATAGGAGCCAATGTTTCAGTCAAAGAAGACTAAACAGGGTGAAAAATCAAGCATTATGGCATTCGGTTACTGTCCTTTATGGCGCTCTAGCATCAAAGTGGGACCTCAAAAGGTTACGTGCTCAATCTCAAGCCTCGGTGCAGAAATTACTCATTTGAAGGACAGTGTAAGGTTGTGCAAAATGTATCTCCCGTCTGTAGTTACGCTTGACTCTTTTGTCATTTCAACCTACAGGGTGTGAAAAAATTGATCCCGACCCTCCAAGTTGCAAGTGGCACCTACTCACACGTGCCTGCCATGTGGTTTGCCCGAAACAGGGCTTGGCAGAGAGAAACAGGCTGTTTCTGCCCCTCAGTTTTATACCCTGGCCACATGCAGTAATAGGTGTAGAGTCCTTGGATAGCACATGGTGAGTGCCTAGCGTAGCAAGGTCGATGTTGCAAAGATTGTGATTCGTGCGAGACTTCATTGTAAATAATAATGAAGTCTCGGATGTAACGTAAAAGTCAATTCAGTCAAGAAAAGCTCAAAGTGTGTTTTATGCTGATGTATGCCTCTACCAATGAAACAGGTCCTGATTTACTTTTTGCACTTTTTTCTGCCAGTGACGTTCAAAGTTGCCAGATGTCGCGCACAGACTGAACACCGGTACATGTTACACAGATATCGATGTCGTAAAGCTGGGAATAGCTTTACTATGTCGAAGGTTCGAGTGAAAAAAAGTGGGTCAGCTGCAAAAATCACTCACTCATTTCTTTCTCGAATGTTCCCTATATACGAAGAAGGTTGATTGAGCCACGTCTCACAGTTCTACGCATTTCATCAGATCGGCAGTGAAAGTGACAGCGCGTAGGACGAGTCAGTAGTACGTGCAGTGCGCCGCAGCACGATGTCTGTTTGTCCACAATTCGCCTGCTTTTTACACGAAAGCCCAATGTAGCAGAAAGCTTTCATAAACGCGGTTATCGACGAAAGCAGACTCATAGCAGCGAGGCTGAGGCTGAGTGCATTCGCTAATTTTTCTGGCCCGGTTTCGTAAGCATCCGTGTTTTGCAATAGCTGTCGAAAAAGTGCCTGCTTGGTTAATTGGCAGACTCTCTTGAACGCTCGTGCGAAGGCTCGATGACATCGACAAAAGAAGCGATTTTCAGCCGGATCAAAAGTTACCGTTACGTGGAAGCAAACCGTAATTGCTTGGGCCTGTGAGGGAATAGGAATTCTCATTTTGCCAAATAATATTTGTGTAATAACAAGGTTGTGCAATTAATAGGTCGTCGACATTGTAGCATCTGTTTTGGCGGTTTAACTACGGAGATCTAAGAGTGATTTGAACTAAAACCCCGCAAAGCAGGGAAATTTTTGACCAATTTCTGTGAGACATCCGATTTGTCACTTATTTCAGCACGATCGACCGCTTGAAGAATTGCGTCTGAGCTTAAGCTCCTGCGCAATCACACTGGAAAGTGATGGATAATACTTACGTAGAAGTGTTCAGTTACGACTGTGATATCGTATCACAGTCGTAACCGATGCGACTGTGATGCGACTAGGCAGAGGTGAGGTGGCGATTACTCCAGGCTATTTGCGGTTTGGTGGGCCAAAAGCAGCGTGCTCACTAGTGGATCAGAGTGACGGAATCTCCAATCTGGGACTGCCTTGGAGACTGCAGACCGAACTCTTGGAGGGCCAAGTCCAGCCTAGGGGTGGAGGCTGCCGCCACTGTCGAGTACATCAGCGCGGAATTCGAGTGGACTTGCAAGAGGAGGGCAGACTAGGGGTTGTTTGGTACGTGAGATGAGGTCCACCCAGGAGGGACGAGAATTCAGGACCGAGGCCATCAACTCCTGACCTTTCGTCACCTGGAATCACATCAAGTGTGTACAGATCCTGTCCCAACAACCGACATCTTGCACGTTACAGTTGCCAGTAGAGACGTCAAGGATGAGGGCTACATCAACCTCAATAAAGGTCTTTATTCATATGTCCACAGTATGTACACATTGGGAGAAAATCTAAATGAGAGAACAGGCATGAAAAGTGTTTTGTAGATGCCTATTTATGCTTCTAGGGTACAGTTGAGAAAAAATGATCTCTACGTGTCTGATCAACGCTATCATTGGCAGCAGCTTAAAATTTTACAGTTCATTAAGCTGTGGGCACCAGGGTTGCCAGATAATCGATGAACAGACAGGCCACATTCAATATCAAAAACTTCCGAGTAAAAAAGAAAAACTTCAAAATCGGCCAACCATTACATCGAAAATCATCCTTGTATCCTAAAATTGTACTGGCCACACCATGGCCAAAACGCCCATATTCACGAAATTGAAATAGCCAAATGGCAGCCCTAGGAGGTAAGCAATGCGTACTGCATGCTGTGATCAAATTGTTAGCTTTATGCAACTTCAGCAGGACCTTGATTCTCATATCCATAAGTACTTGTGTAGGAAACATATCTTTTGGCTCATACGACAAAGCACCTGAGTCATGCATCCGTCATTCATTCAGGCGTTGTCCACTGTACTAACTTGTACTTCCATGCAATGGTTCTACAGAGGAGTGGACGTTACATACAGTTCGCCAAGCAACATTTTGCAGTATGTCTGAGCAATATTTTTTGGCAACAAAAAGCTTGTATGAGGCCGAAGTCTACTGTTGGGTAGCTATCCTTTGGGCGTAATGCATAACATGAGCAACATAATAACATGATAAATGATAACATCTTCTACGAAGCTACCAGTACAAATATTGAGGGTTTTCAAAAATAACTAAAAAGTAGAGAGAAAAAACATTTAATCGATTTGGACTAAATATTTACATTACATTTGATGGAGAAAAGGCCAAAGTATTTAAAAGTTTTCCCAGAAAAATGGTGATTTTGAACATTACACATGACACAGTTGCATTCTTGCACAGTAATAGCAACAAACGACATTCTTAGCAAAGTTTTCTTTTGTTAAGTTATGCCTCCCATCCGAGATGTTCTGGAGTTTGCTGAAGGAGCGCTCCACGTCAGCAGAGGACTCACCAAAGAGCCGCACAGGCATCTGGGCTCACATCTCAGGACAAGTCAGCGGCCTCTTCTTGGAGAACGCGGTCTTCCTCCTTCAACACCTCCAAAGCGGTATCCTTCTTGACCGCCTTTGCCGACTTCTCGTTGAAGAGAGCAGCCTAGCTGCCATCTCTGCTGTCGATTCGACCCTGCGTATCTGCAAGGATTTCAAGAGAGGGAGAAAGGTAATCCAGTTTCTTCGAGCTGCAAGATCGCTTCTGGCAAGAAGCCCTTCGATAAAAGCCAGGTCAGTCTTCACACTGGCCTTTTTGAGGAGCCGCTGTGCCTCTTTGATCGGCTTTGTCCTGTCTGGGTCAAATCCATCAATCACCCGATTCACCTCTTCAAAGTGTAGCAGACAGCTTCCCAATCCATGAGCCCCGAAGATTCTGGAGACCATCGGGAATGACGTCATCGCCGGGAACATTGCCTTCTGAGGGCTGAATTGGCCACACTGGGTTCCTCCCGGCGGTGACGTCACAGGAGCTCGGCTCAAAACGCCTGAACCTGGCCTCCTGTCACCTTGATGTGCCCAAGCGGCTTAGCACAGGCTCGGGGGGGGGGGGGGGGGGGGCGGGGGGGCTGTGGGG
>JAAUXU010129608.1_pt1 | contig 22838 bp, 28 predicted proteins | sample 7278151 | NCBI WGS metagenome assembly JAAUXU01 (sample SAMN14350113, study PRJNA611818) | marine sediment metagenome | isolation source: surface marine sediment (1.8m) | place: French Polynesia: Moorea | collected 2018-08 | reverse complement strand
CAGACCACACAGACCCCTGCTGTATGATTCGGCAATCTCGAGGCTACATAGGACTTCACTTGAATTTCCCGCGCATTCACATGTAAGCGCTTTGCACGCCAACCCTGTATAAATACTCTCTGTAGCACTGGTGTTGGTCGAACTCGGTTAATGTCCACGAATCGATTTGATTCGAAATGGAAATGCTTCGTATTGTAGTCGATCCAATTTTAGCGGGCTGTTTCCAGGGCTATATTACAAATTTTTTGGCCATTATTTAGTTTAAATTACTCATTATATCCATAAAAAGTCATTTCATTGCCCTCGGGCTCGAGCTCGACCCGGTTCCAAGGCTGACAGTTGCCATGATGCAAGAATTCTGAGCCGAGGATAGATAGGGAACGGCCAACTTGTCCCAATGACGACTGCACAAGTTGGGAGCATCCTGATAAGCCCAACTTGTAGGAGGTGATTTGACCCCTGTATCCGTTCGACCTGGCCAGGTTCGTGCCCGAGGACCCCTTGCGCAAGCCTAGGTTTATTTAGAACTTTTTATCAGCTGACTTGCTTCACTCATTGGGCCGCTCTCTATCTGTCCACAGCTCAGAATTCAAACCCAACCACAGCATATCAGGCATCATCAGGTGATGTCTCAGGTATGGTCAATTGCCGCCATTATCCCTTCCATAAATCTTAAGCTGGATGTGTCTCCCTCAGCAAGTTCTCCCTCCGCGCGCTTCTGGCGCGCTGATTGCACAGGGTGCAGCACACGTGCGCATCGACACCGCGGCCGTGACTGCTACCGCCTCCCACATCGTGGACGTCCTCAACCGCGGGGACTTTTCCATGCAGGATCTCTTCCACAGGACTCCACTTCATCCGGATGTGCCAGAGGGCGATGGCGAGGCTGGCGCCGAGTGGGTCTTCTTCGCAGACGTCATCAACTTCTCATTCTGGACCGCGGACGGAGAACCGAAGTATCTGGTCCGCTATAAGGTGAGGAATGCCACATGACTGACTTGAATTGCAATGTGTCGTGCGTCTGCTTGTTCATGACGGGACAACTGACGAAGAGTTAACACGTCAGGGTCCGTCAGGATGTTTCTCGTCCACAATGCTGCCTCCATCTGGGGGTTGTGGCTGCTCCTTGGCAGTTCACTTGACTTTGCTCCCCGCCCATGATCCGCTCGACCTGCTCAAAGAGGGCAGAGTTGGGCACCTTCTCCGCCAGCTGGGGACCGGGAAGCTTGTAGTCATCTATAGAACCATCCCAGCCGAACATTTTTGCATTCGCACTCATTGTACAGTCAATTTTCGATGTAGGAACCTCTGCCAGAGCCAAGATTGCACTGCTCATCGAAGTTTCGCATCGGAAACCTGTTGCATAAAGATCTGGATGCAGTGAACTGCATGTTGCTGATGAACAACTTTACTATGGTTAGCTCGACTCTCCTCGGTTGTTCGTTACTGACGAGGCAGCCCTCAACTATTCATTCAGTCATACCTATGCTGACCGATGAGCAGGTCCAGAAGTGAGTGGGACACATGTTTCCGGGGTTTGTAACCCTGCAAGAGGCTCAGATCAGAGGCTGGCAGGTTGTCTCTTAACCCCCGAGGCTGGCGGACTAACAAAGTAATGAGTGATTGAAAGCATTTCTTGACGAAGTATGCACTGGGCTTGTTGGCATTGTTGGGCATCGATCATTTCTTGCCTGTCCATTTGAGGCCTGGAACAGCTTGTGCACGTGTCATCCAGGTGTCCAACACCACTTAAATCGTCATTTTCTGCCAAAACTCTAAGCGTAGATCTTGCTTAAAAATGATCCTAGAGAAGTGTAAATGGACTTTTGAGACAACGACGAGTCTTTGTCCAAGGGCGAGGCCCATACTGGGTACCTGGGACTATGTGCAGCCATCAACAGGACGTTGGAGCAGGGGATTCCTCTCACCAAGCCCAGCCACTTTGGTGAGATCACTGAACAACAGCTGGATGAGTACCTGAAGGGAGAGGATGGAGTCTCCTGTCCAATGATCAAGGAAAGAGTGGCTTGTCTCAAAGGTGCTTCCATTGCCATTCTCATTTGTCCACTTGGACTTGACATTTCGTATCTTTCCAGAAGCCGCAGAGGTGCTGCAGTCAAAATACAATGGATCTGTGGCTAAGTTGATTGCAGCTGGTGGCAGAAGTGCCCAAAAGTTGCTTGAGTTGCTAACGACTGACTTCAAGTGCTTGAAGGACGAGGCAATCTTGGAAGATGGCACCAGGTCCGCATCCTTTCAAAATCATCATTCAGTCGTTCCGCAGATTTCCATACAACGTACTGCCTAATTCATTACCCTGGGTACATAATGATTTACATTAATGATTCCTAGTTATCAGCCCAGGGTCAGATAGTTCTGTTCATCAAACATGGCGCAGTAGAAATCACTGGAGCATTGTCATTGTGATTGCTGGAACTGTGTCCAATAGGTACAAGACGCAGACTCTCGCTGGTGCAGTTGATCGAGACTAGCTTGTTTCGGGCATTTCCAATCAATTTGACCTAATGTATATAACACTTTTTGTATATTTCATTTTTGTGTTTGCATCGAGTCCACATGTCATGATCCAGGAGTATATTTTATGGAAATCTGTTGTGAGTTGTGCTGTACATTTTTAGGGTCGTGTCTTAAGCAGAGCTTTCCATTCCAGGGTCTCTTTCTACAAGAGGGCCCAGATCTTCATTTCTGATGTGTGGAGTCTCTTTGAAGGTCAAGGTTTGGGTGAGTTCGGCGACATCAAAGCACTCACCATGTTTGCCGACTACAGGGTGCCCCAGAGCCTGCAACACTTTGGTGTCATGAGATACTCGGAGGTGACGTGATGGCGCCCAACTTTTTGCACACTCTCACCACATTCTTGTGCCCCTAGGAACTTTTGTCAAGGCTGCGCTCCAACCAGCTCTTGCCCAATGGCTCAGCCATGGAGGTGGAGATCCGCGGCTGCTCCATTCACGCCGTGTCCTTGATCACGGACGCCATCAGGCGGCTAAAGTCAGGTGCAGAAATTTCAGACGTCCTGCTTGATTACTACCTGTGGGGACTCCGGAGAGAAAAGGCTCAAGAAATGGAGAAGTTCCCCTACCACAAGACGAGATGCATCTACTACTGACTCATTTCTTGATCAGCAACAATCGTTATGATACGTAATAGTACATTAAAAATGATTATTCTGTAAGTCGGTGATACAAATCTCACAAAAACACTCTTACACTATGAAAAAGGGTTGTGGCAAGTACAACATCATGGTCTAATCTGTCATAATTTGCCTGGGAATCCACTCCCTGCCAATTTTCACCTCATTCTCTTCTGCTGCTGCTGGGAAAGACGGTTGCATCTCCTTCCTCTCCTTGTTCTTGGCCTTGACTAAGTCGGTGGCCTTCTTGGTGCCGAGAAAGAGCAAATCCTGATTTTGGAGCGGATCGGCGTAGATGGGGTACGGCATGAGGACGGCCCTGACGGTGGCCGCGTGGACCACGGTCTGCCGCCACAGGAGGCTGGCGCAGAGAAGAGCAGCGACCAGGGCTCGACTCCTCGTCATGTTGTCGCAGAGATGCGTCTGCCGCAAGCTCTCAGCGACGACTGCGGAGGGGGTTGGGAAGAAATGGCAAATTCACGGGCAAATCGCACGCTTGCGCTCTCTCGTCTTGGCACAGTAAAGCCTGGATTGAACGCAATGACTGAGGAGTCTTCTCAAGCGCACGATATCTTCGCTACTTGGGTACATTTCACTGAAAGAATTGATTCCAACTTAGAGGTATTAAAGGATTAGAACAAAGTCAAGCAGATGAGCGTCAGGGAGATCAAGACGACGCCGAGCAATTACTCCTCTTGGATGATGGCTGAAGTCGAGTACAGGACCGAGTCAGTCATCAGTTCTAACGTGGGGCAGCCTCGATTTAACGCGACAAAAACGATTGTCAAATCGAGACTTAACTGTGTATACATACTTACGAACATCAGGCCGCTTCACGACAGTACTGTTCATGTTCTCAGTCACCGGGTGTCCCAAGTTCAGCAACGCAAATGATTCTGTGCGAGTATTTTTCGACGTACCCGGGTCTGAGCCGGGCGGGAGCCGGACCGCCGCATCCCTTTAGAAGCGAAGAAAGGGATTAATGCCGTGTCAGGAGTGTGAAGACCAAGGTTTGGTAAACAATTTCAGTACATCAGCCCAACCTCCACCCGAGATCGGTCCGGCCAACCCGGAGGAGGAAGCAGGCATTGATTTCATCACAAGTCCTCAGGCACAACCATTTAAGGAATATCGGCACATACGTTCACCAGTGCAAAGTTAGCGTTCACACTCTGTAGGAATGAGTGAGTAGCGTGACAACGATATGACAAATTCGTCTGTTTTCTCTTGTTCCTTCCAACTGATCCTTCTGTGGATCGTTTCCTCACGCGCGTGTGATATCGTCAAGGGATTTGCCCAGCTGGAAGATTGATAACTTCTCGACGGAGCAACATAGGCAGACCTCGTAGTGATGGATCTTGAGGGCTCGCGACCTCCTGGACTATTGGAAAGAATTGGCTCGCATCAGCTTCCCACCCTCGAGTCTTCGGGCCCAAGAAGCGTACAGTGCCATCATCCCCCAACGGCAGTCAAATGTCCTACCCCAGTGAGGAACGTGAGAGGTTGCTGATTCTTCGGCACAATGTTGCGCACATGAGCAGGTGGCGGTCAAGCAAGTCAAGCACAAAACAAAACAGGCGAAGAGAACATTGTAAAAACTTTCTTAAACTTTCCATTGGAAAGTTCCGCGATGTCGGCCGGCTCGACTCCCCGCTCCATCCGCGACTTCTTCGCTCGGCCGGCGCCGCCTCCCACCCTGACCAAGTGTCCCGCCTGCAATCGGTCGCTGCCTCTCAGGGACATCAACCGGCACCTGGACACTCCCGGTGAGTGTCAGCCGGAGACGCAGACGACCAAGGAGGAGGACGCGAAGGCGGACGCGAAGGCGGACGCGCTTTTCGAAGATTCAGACACGGAATATGAGCACCTCGACGACGGCGGACATTCTTGTTCCACACCTGAGAAAGCTACGACTCGACAGGAGGGTGACTACACCTTCGAGAGATGCGCCGCCCAGTACTTTTCGTCGCCGTCTCCAAGTCCGCGCAAGGCTACGAGGGACGACGACGAAGAAGAAGATGACGAAAGTGAAAAAAACGGTCCCTTCAATTCGTCCAGTCAGACCGCCACCCTCTCTCGCCACATCTCCGCCGACCCGAACCGCTTCGGGGGAGTGCAAAGGTTGTCCTCGGAGTGGAACGTCTCGGCATCACCGTCTCCAGGCAAGAGAAGAAGGGGGAACAAGGTGTCGCCGCTGCCCGTCAAAGCTAGAACTTCGTCGTCCACGCCCTCGGTAGATTGGCAAAGTACAGATTTGCGGGCCAATGACCAAGAGCGTCGTCCCTTTCTCATTTCAGCCCGCCAAAAGATCTCTGTTCTCTGACGGCGACCAGACTGACAACGGGACGACCGAAACCAAGAAAGGCAAATGGAAGTTCGACCCCGGGCACGTTCCCTACTATGTCGTCAACTTTGAGCAGTGCGTGCGGAGCGTCGTCGTCGAGACAGACGACAGGAGACTCTTTACAGAGCAGGAGTTGAGGCTTGCAGAATCGTTCTTGGAGAGCAGGGGGGAAGAAGTAAAAAGTGGAGCCATCAGTTTAGACGCCAAAAAGATTTACGTGAGGCTCTTCCAAAGAAAATTGGCTTGGCTTAAGCGCTCCCAGATTGCGTACAAAGAGGAGGTTGTCGATGAAGATGCAGCCTTGAACGAGCTGGTCGACGTTAAACTACTCGTAGACGGTAAGATCCCTCTAGTGCTTGCATTTCAGCCGGACTTTGTAAGATCCCTTGTCGCTCTTTCCTTGTGCAGGAAGAAATCTGACAGACCTGGAGACGCTGCTGAATTTGCTGCCCTCGCCCACACTAAAAGCTTTGGCAAAGGAAATGAAAGTTTCGTCGTCCATGTCACAGAAGCCTGACCTCGTGGCTGCCTTGTTGAAGCTCTCCAAGCAGAAGTGCGTTTTCTTCAAGCATGGCAACAAGGAAAATCCCACTCAAGTGAAGATAAGGAAAAAGTAAGATTTCTCTTCTATCCCAGTGGCAGAATAATGACAACAGCTTTATTTCAGGGCAGTTGCACTCTTGGGCCCGTGTTTCAGGCTGGAGGAAGAGTCTCGAAAGCTCTTCTTACGAATCCTCTCCCTCTTCTCCTTGAACAACTTCTGGGATGAGCGCGAGAGTGACCTCAGGCCCCAGCAGCTCACTACCATTCTACTGGTGAACCAAGGCAAACTTACATTCCCTCACTTTGAAATACTCCGCCAGCAGAAGATTTTTCGAGATCGGCCTGACTTGCTCCGCTTCGAGGAAGCTTGTGGACTAGAGGCTCGGATGAGCCAGGCTCACGAGTCGAAGGAGTGGGAGGAAGCAGTAGAAGTCTGCCAGGAGGCTGGCAAGCTCTTTTCTGAAACAATGGAAGATGAAGAGTTCAAAGAGCACGTTACTGCTCTGCCAGCTTTTCTGAGGCGTTTCACTCGTGGGTCTGTCCTGGCTTACGTCTTGAGCAAAGGAGTGGATGCACTGGAGAGGCTCAAACAGCACGACCAAGCTGTGATAATGTTGGAAACTCTTCTTGCTCAAGACCTCTACCTTCCCGGCTGCCACGGTCACTGGAGAGAAAGACTAGCGCTGGACTTAGATCAGCACTTGAAGCAGCCCCTGAAAGCTCTTGAGGCTGTGAAGGCCGGCCTGAAGGATCCTTATGTCCGGGAAGGTCGAAGACTGGCACTCTGCCAGAGAGCCCAGAAGATCTGTAAGACCAAGAAGAATGTCGAGAGGTTTCAGGGATATCTGGAGGTGCTAAATAATAGCGAGGGATGGCTGGAAGTCCCTGATGCACCGAAAGAGGTGGTGCAGGGCAGACTAATGCCGAAAGATGGCCTCCCCGGGGCAAAGACTGTGTTCATGATGGAGGGAAGGGAAGCTAGTCAAGGAGACACTCTCCTGTGCTCGGTGGAGGAGTTTGTCCGAGAGCATTATCGGCGAGAAGGCCTTGCCCAAGGTCTACACGGAGAAGGCGCTGTCATCAACACCCTGTGTGCTGTGCTCTTCTGGAACGTCCTTTACGAGACTGTACTGCCTGATCGGTTCAGGTGAGAGACACGCATGGAATAGGGATTGGCTGAATTGTCGAGCCTTGATCTTCACTTTTTAGGTGCCCCAATCAAGCAGTGCCCCTAGACTTCGACACCGACGACTTCTATCCAAGCAGGAAGGAGGAAATTGATGCTCGCTTGAACGAGATCCGAGACAGTTTGACGGATGAGCAACTAAAGGAGCAGGTATGCTGCTACCAATGAGATCATGTATAGAGTAAAGCTCCCAGTGTCCAGTGCTAGTGTGTACGTTCAGTTTCTCCAGAAGTTTTTTGTACAGTGCACATTATGCAGTGACTTTACTTTCTGTGCTCATGGGCTGCTCGTTTCAGCAGTAGAATGGTACGAAAGTTATATACGCAAATGATATAATAAGCAATACTTACAATGTAACTTTCATTCTTGCTTTCTCTCCAGATCCGTTCCTGCTGGACTCGTAACGCTGGTGTCGTCTCTTGCGCCAACTGGGACATTTTCCAAGGTCCAGACCATTTGATAGGTCTGTTGCTGTGCTTCACTCGCCGCCAGATTGCTGGCATCTGTTCCCGACTGCTCAGAAATCACCGTCACACGCGCTCGGGCTTTCCGGACCTTACGTTATGGGATCCAGACCGTCGAGTGCTCAAGATAGTTGAGGTGAAGGGGCCCAACGACCGGTTGTCCACCAAACAGATTCTCTGGATCAATTACCTGGTGACCACTTCTTAACTTTTGTCTTTAAAGGGACGGTTTCCGAGCAGCTTGTGCATGTTTCACTTCAGATATCCCTTGGCGTCGACGCCGTCGTCTGTCATGTTGAAGCTTCTGGAGCTGGCCGCAGGAGCCTCGGAAAAGCAGCTACTTCAAGAAGCGCCAAGAAAAGAGGCCACAGCAAGAAAAGCGAGGACAGTGGAGAAGAGTCCTCGCCCAAGACGAGCAGGAGTGCTCGAAAGAGATCTCCTAGGAAGAGAAAGAGATTGTCGAAACGAAATTCTAATGGTGCTGCGTCTGCGGGCTCTGATGAAGACTACCTTTGATAGCTTCGAAAGCACCATTTTCCTTTCGTGATACGGGTAGGATCACTTATGACACTTAATATGACGTCTTTATCGGAGGTCTCCACTGTATTTTTCGCTCAAAATACAGTGTGTGAGTCTTAACTACAGTCTCTTAGATGTTTTCAATCCAATATTTTCATACATGATGTGCTTGCCTGACCGTGACGGCTGGCTGCACTGTTCAGAGGACAAGTGATCAGGGTGAAGAAGTACTGTATGCATATACATTTTCCTGTTGGCAGGGTTATTGCAGAGTGGATTCATGGTAATGATTTAAGCTGCCGCCTCCTCCACCATCTCGTGATCTGACTCGTGGATTTCCTCGACTATCCTAGCCTTGGTCTTCTTCTTGGCTGACAGTTTAATGCTGGTATCGGTCAGGTTTTCAATTCCCTCTCGTTTCACCTCTTCTTGCTCTTCCTCATCCACGTCCATTTCCTTGGATGCGCGTTTCAAACCTGCCGCTGGAGATCGGATCAGAGCGATATCGCGTTGGACCTGTGAATAGATATGATCAGTATCAGTAATAAGTTTTTTTTTTTACTACGAAGCGGGCCTTCAACATTCACTGCAGCACCGTAGCTTACCTCCTTGATATCCTTTTGCTTCTCAATCTCCTTGGCCTTTTTCCACCGATCATAGATGAACTGTGCTTGGCGCTTGTTCTTGATCTCCTCAACCTTCTTCATGGCTTCCACTGAAAATGGATCAAGTCACCCGTAACGAACGATGATGACATCAGTACTGCGTATCTGCCCACGTGAACCTACCTGTTTGCTTCCACAGCTCCCTGTTGTACTTGACTGGAACGTTTCTCCTCCTCTCGAACTCGAAGGACGGATCGACGGCCAGCTCCTTGCCGGCGCACTTGCGGAACGCCTTGGTCCATTTGGCCTTGCGTGGATTCTTCTTCTTCTTAAAGTTCTTGTGGCACTTGGAGCGACAGAACTTGAAGACCTAGAGAGAGAATGTGACGTCACTCACGCCGATATCACAGTCCGTCCCCGTCCTCACCTTGCAGTCGTTCCTGACGAACTGAATCCCGTGTCCGGGATAGCACGGGGACCCGCAGAAGAAGCACTTCTCGATGCGCATCTTCGACCCTGTCTTGTTCTCGTCGCGTTTGTTTACTTTTCAGCTGTTGTTCAGCTGTCTGGAAACGGAAGTAGAGAGAGTGCAGGAATCACAGATCAGGTGTGTCTCTTGTCAGAGCTGGAGTCGAAGATGAGGCACTTATCTGCTAATACTTAAATGAATATGATAATTGACTGCTTCTTAGTGTTTATCACTTTATTTTCATAAAAATATAAATCTATGAAATCTATGAAAAAATATAAATCTACATGTGGATTCTTGACTTCTTCGCTCTTCCCTCCTCACACCAATAAGCAAACGCTAACTGAGCTGAAGGATACAAAATGTTAGTGTTTCCTTCAGACAAGCAGTCTTTTTATACAAAAATATGCCAAAAAAACCAAACAAAAATGCATATTTGTACTTAACTTTTCCATTGCTGAAGACACACTCAGAGTTGCCAGATGATTTTAGACGCCCCCAAGTAAAATGTTTGCGCTTTGGAGCCAAAGTCACAGAGTCACAGTAGCTGTAAAACTTAAGCGTTTTGTTGTCTGCTCGCCAGTGTTCATGTTGACATCATGGCCATCCCAAAAAGGTCGGACGAGGTATGACTCTTACGTCAGTGTTCTGTATTCTTCCGCAGGACACCATGGACTGGGTGGTCTTCTCGTTGTACTCGAACTAGCTCAAGTCTTTCTTCGTTCCAGACGAAGCGCCAGACTACGAGGCTCGGGCGCGCTTCCTCCAGAGTGGCCAACATGCCCATTCGGAAGTTCGTTCGTGTCGCAGGCTTTGTTCTCGCTCTCGCCGTCACCGCCGTCGGTCTGGCCTCGTACAAATCAATGGCTAAGTTCAAATCCTTGGAGGAAGACATGCCCCAGTTGTTGAATATAGAGACACAAAAGAAGCAACAGACGCAGCAAGTCAAGAAGGACGGTGCCAAGAGCTGATACGCTGAAGAGCTGTACTGTTCAGCCTAGTATTCCTTAGCATCTTAGATGACCAGCCGAGGTATCAGTGATGAATGAGTCTAGCCCAGCGAAGGATCTTCCTTGAATGTATTGGCCAAGAATATCTTGGTGTCAAGTCACTGATGCCAGTGTTTAGAATGCAATCTCTTCCAGTCTCAAAGAGAACTTTGAACAATAAGGCTTGGGCATTTCTGTTCAGAGGTCCTGAATGGTCCCTCACCAGCCGGACTCCTACTGGAAGTTCATGAGCTACTTGTCAACTGGCTGTGAAAAGATTTGATTGGATCGCTGCTGTCCAATGATTTTGCCTGAAAAGCAGTCGAAATACACCACATGTATGAGGACTACGTGGTTGACATCGACGTTGGGCAGATGTCTTGTGTTCCTGCCTCTTCTGCTCCGATACATGGCATTCTTTGTATGACAACGTTGATTACAACTATGCTTTTGTTATGCTAACTTTGGCCAACGCTTAGAGGGAACGCGTCCGACACCAACATGGTCGTGAACATCTGGAACAAGAGGTCAGCTCTCTTTTGTTATGTTAAAGACTGCATCAGTGCATGTGTATATTTCAATTGTACGATTTACTCGTCTCGGACGAAGACTCTGACGTTGTCATCATTTTCCAATCGAACCTGGAGTTACCGCTGTGCGTGAGCGGCGGCACCGGCGGATCCACCAGGCGCCAACTGCTGCGCCGCTTGCTGGTGGCCCCTGTGCTCCCGACGTCGGCCTCTTCAGCGACGGCCAGGCCGCAGTAGGGGATCCTGCGCACAATCTGTAGCAGTTCTTGGGCGGGACGCGGCGACTCGCCTGTTAGCTGTCTGGTGCAAGTGTCCAAAGAGGCAGCGTGTGCCACCAGCAAGACGTCGCCCCCCACGGCCTCGCGCGACTGCAGCACGCACTGAGCAACAAAGTAATTTCGCGTGTAAAACTCAGAGCAAGACTCTCTGGCGGCCGCGCAGTCATCGCGCAGTTCTTCTGCCGAAATATACGGTTTGTAGCGCGACTCCACGTTGTAGCCGGCGGCGGTCAACTCGGCTGCCGTCATCCACTCAGGCATGCCGCCTCCTGAGGACCCCGAGCCGTCGCCAGCTGCGTACCACGCCAGCCACTCGAAGAGTCCGGGTTCCAGGTGGATGCGGACTCGTCTCTCCAGACCCAGACCCGCCAGGATGTGGTGCGCCGTCTGCACACAGCGAAGCGACGGTGAGGAGTAAGCGTGTGCGATCTCGACCCCCGCGGATCTTAGGGCTTCCCCGGTGAGCCTGGCCTGGGTGGCACCGATTCGGGTGAGTGGGGAGTCGCGCGCTGCGAAGGCTTCGCCGCCGCCGGCGCGCGCCGGCAACGACAGAGGCATGTTGAGGTCCCTCTGGCGGTAGCGCCCGTCCTCACTGAAACAGTATGGCACCCAAGTTCCAAACGTGAAGTCCACACGCTCACCATGTCGAACTACATAGACTCGCCGTCGCTGTGGAACAGACGATTTTTGGGGCACCGAACGTACCGGAGGAGACTGAGGCACACTACTTTCCTCTACATCGGTCTGCTCTTCCATGTGGTCTCCACGAAAGAGGTCAACGCTGAGATGCAGAGTCCAGGCACTAGTTTCTGATGTCTGCTCTAAGTAGTTCTTCGGCAAGTATCCCCTGCATCCCGTCAACCAAGATGTACCGAGAGCCCAACCGTCTTCGTCTTCAACATCACCCTGTCCTCGGTCGTCCTCACTTTGTGCCTTCAGGTGTACGAGATCACCGATTCTTAGTTCTAACTCGTCCTCCTGTCTGGGCCTATATGGAAAGAGCACCCGATGCAGTTCTCCCCCCTTGAGTCGCTCCTCAGAGGAATAAAGTCGGAGTTCCCAGCGATAATCTGAGCAAGGGTCTACTGCTCGCGCCAAGTCTGAGAGCGCCGCAAAGTGCGCCGGCGCAAATTGGTACGCCAGTGTAACATGGAATGACTTCGCCGGCTGCGCTTCGATGCCGAGGGGCGCCAACGCCGTCTCGCACAAGTCTTGCGCTAAAGAGCGGAGAAAAGCCTCATCCCTATGGCTCGCCACAAACAGTCCCAGAAAGTTGGGCGACTCGTACCGCTCCAGCTGCATCTTCCAACCGTCCGAGACGCCGTGTCTTTTGGCCACTGCCTCGACCGCGGTAGCGAGGCTGTCCGCGTCCACGTCGGTGCAGGCGAAGGATGCCTGTTGTGTAAGCCTCAAGTGTGGAAACGAGTTGTGCGCACCGTTCCAACCCACTTGCGTGCGAGAAGCATCCCAGAAAGTGGCCAGCTGAGAATGCAGCTCTCCCGTCGGGCACAAGAAGAGCACAAAGTTTCTAGGGGTCACCCGGTCTAGATCTGGATCGTTAACGTGGGCGAGCAGCCAGTCCGAGGCCAGCTGGACAGCATTATCTTTCTTGGCCTTGCTGAATCCTCCGCCGGTGGCCACCAGAGCCTTCTGTGCGCGACCGCGACTGAAGCCCATCTGCAGCAACGTGTCCAACGGCGATGAGGAGTGACCGCCGCCGCCAGTAGGTCGAACTTTAGTAGAGGTGGTGGTCGAGGCCACCGAGGCCGCAGAAGAAGAACTTCTTCGCGGCGGGGGTAGCACTAGGGGGTCCGACGAAGACATGACAACGGGCGGGAAGTTCTTGTCGAAGGGAAATGCACCCTCGGCCTCCCCAGCGTCCACCGTCTCGGCCTTGTATATGTTCTCCTTCTTGTTCTTTCTGCAGCTGAAAGGGTCAACTGCAATATTTGTAGGTGTCTCATCAATGAGCTGACTTTGACCGTTGCCATGTTGTTATTCTTTTTGGCGTTCTTGGATTATGCAGAGTGTCTTAAATGACGACCACGGTCCATAGAAGCCTTTATATGAGTCCATGTTGAACTAGCAAAGGTCGACCCAAGACTGTTCAAGATTGATGCAGACTCTGGTTCTGGCCAGAGTCTACATAAGAGAATAGACCCCGGCTCTCGGTATGTGTGTTATGAACTCATTCCCGCCAAGTTTGGCAACTCTGTATCTCCTGTCAACACTGGCCAATCAGACAACTTCTCGTCTTTCAACTGGGTCTTGTTTTGAACGGAGCTACAGGCTGTACATGATGCCCTCCACTCTTTTTTGACCTTCGTGACGATGAGCATGGATCAGAACGAGTCGAACGAGTTTACTGATGAGACAATGCTCTTTTCTTGCGGCTTTAGCAGCGTGGGTAAGCTGTTACCAACTAAAGACTGCAGTCAGGAAGTCGTCAGCAACTGCGGGGGGAACCTGTGTACCGAAGATGCTCTACCGATACCTGGGTGGCACCGGCCTTAAAGTCTCTAAAATCTGCTTGGGCACCATGACCTTCGGAGCCAGTGAAGCTAGGCCCGGTCAGGCTGACCAGCAGTTGGCGCACAAGATGTTGGACAGATACGTGGCTGCTGGCGGCAACTTCATCGACACGGCTGACATTTATCAGATGGGAGAGGCGGAAAAGATAGTCGGGTCTTGGCTGGCGAAGCAGCCCAGGAGAGATCGAATTATCCTGGCAACAAAGCTGTGTCTCCCTATGTGCGACGATGACCCAAACAGCCGAGGACTGTCGAGACACCACATCATGACTAACGTTGAGGAGTCCCTGGCCAGACTGCAGACGAGCTACATCGATCTCCTGTATGTCCATGTGTGGGATCATGGCACACCCATAGAAGAAACCCTTCGCGCTCTCACGGATCTTGTCAGGAGCGGCAAAGTGCGTTATCTTGGAGCTTCCAACTTCGCCGGGTGGCAGATCCAGAAAGCCAGCGACGTGTCACAGTATCGCAATCTGGAACGCTTCTGCTGCCTCCAAAACCACTACAACTTGCTTGTGCGTGACAACGAGTGGGAAGTCAACGAGGTGTGTGCCAATGAGGGCATTGCCCTGCTGCCCTGGAGCCCACTCAAGGGCGGTTTCCTCAGCGGTGTCATCTCGCCGTCGGGAGCCCCAGAGGGTACAAGAGTGCATCATGTCACTACAAAGAATCTCCCTTCGATGCAGTCACATCCACACTTCCCAGAGTTTGACAACGACAGAACGTGGAGAATCATTGACGAATGCAAGGCCATAGGCAAGGAGATAGGAGCCACCGTCCCGCAAGTGGCTATTGCCTGGTTGCTGCACAAGTCCATCGTGCCAAGCGTGGTGATTGGCGCAAAGACGTTGGAGCAGCTGGAGGAGAACATGGCTGCTGGAAAGGTCAAGTTATCAGAAAAGCAGATGAAACGACTGGATGAAGTTTCTGATGTGCCACTGCCATATCCATATGAGCAGATAGAGAGGCTGAATAAGAGGAGGGAAGGGAATCATTGTGATGCAAGCATGACATCGCTCAACAAGTGAGCAGATATTTTGGTAACAATTAGTAGATAAACATAGAAAAGTTTCAAAATGATCAACACAGAATAAAATCTCTAAGTTGCACATTTATTATCAATTAGCCAGACTAATGCAACCTTAAGGTTTACTAAGTAACATTCTGGGGTCATACAACAGTGCACATTGCAATACGACCATTGTCTACCAGGCTATCCTGTACTCCCTCTTGACAGCCTATCACGCGACCCAATGCAAGTGAGTGTTCGCGGATATGACGAAGGATTGCCTTTGTGCTGCAGACGAAAATCTCTTGGACAAGATCTAAGCGCACTATAGAAGTTCTTCAAATTTTGCATTGTCTAAGCATGACCAGCCAAGTTTGACTACAACTGACTTTGGTACCTCCCTGATGGAGGGACATCTCACTGATCAACCCAGTTCCAAGGGATGCAGATCACTCCGTCTGCCGACACCGAGTAGTACTTTGCCACCATGAGGTGGTTGCCGTGAGTAAGGTGTCGGAATCTGTCTGCCGCCTGGGTAAGTCGAACGCAACATTCGATCATGGCAGCAGCATCCACGCCATCTTCTCTCTCCAGCGCTATCAACCCAAGCTCTTCAGCGCATTTCGCCAGCACTCCAGGCTCTCTCAACGCCGCTTCACGTGCCGCTTGCCTCCTCCTGGACGCCTCCACTAAGTTCTCGCTGATGAAGTTGACGAGCAAAAAGTCTGGGCAATTGGCAGGAACCACAAACACCCCCTCGGGAGTCAACATCAGCGGCGAGGCTTCGGTTTCGACGCACATCTCCACTTGCCTCATCGACTCCGGCCACGAGTCTGGAAATCGCCTACGTGACCGGTAGTCGCCGAGAGTAGTGACGAGCTGTCTGAGGCGGCGCCTGTAGTCGTCGGCAAGTGCAATGGGCTTATTAGCTCTGTGGACTACTCTGGCACCGCGCAGGGACTGCGACAACGCGCGTTCTGCCAACGGGATCATCTCCAGCAACCGCTCAGTCTGTGGCACTGCTTTGATGGCACTCAACCAATTGTTAGGCACCTTCGGATGGGTAAGTTAATAGAGATGACGAGAACCCAATGCTGCACTTACCTCTCCAGCATAGAGTACAATCTCCCCGTCCAGACTGAGACCGCTCTGCCTGTTGCCGAAGATGACGGTCCTGTTCTTAAGTACAGGAGCAACTTCGACGCGGTGGTTGGCGGCCATGGCTTTGAAGCCGCCCAGCGTGGCCAGGCGGTGCTCCTTGTTCCAGTCGCTATGCCAATAAAGATTGGCCAAGCAGAGGTCGCGGCAGAGTTCGTCTTGAATGCGCCGCACTTTAAGTGCCCTCGGCGCAGCGCGTTCAATGCGTTCCCGAGCTGTGGACACGTTGGCAGACAACCACAACTCAAGCGGGCGCCTGGTGTCCGTCGACGGGAGATCTTCCTCTCGGCGAAACAGTTCCTCTTGATCTTCACTGGCAGAGGGGTACTCGACTACTTTGGAGACGTTTGGGATTCCTTTGCTGTTGTCGTCTCCTGGAAGACTTTCTAAATACGAGGTAGGCAGTCTGGCTTCTTTCAAAACTGTTCTCACAACCTCCCTGGGTTGGACTCCAGCCTCCAATCGAACGAAGACCGGCCGCAGATGCAAGCGGTCCACCTTAAGACCTCCTTGATCCCCGACGACCATTTGAGGCTTGAGGAAAAACTTCAAGGTGCGGCTCTTTTTCAAATTACTCTGCTGCTGAAGGTGGGCATCCTTCGCCAACAGGGACTGCAACGACTGAAGAGAAGCTTCGTTAGTCGCACGCTCCTCGGGGAATCGGCCGAACAGGTCCGGGTGGACCAGGAAGTAGAAGGGGCGCAGCGCGGTCGACACCTCAGCAGACGTCAGGCCACGGTAAGGGAAGAGCGCGGCGGCAGCCCGACGGTTGGACGCGACAGGCGTCTGACCGCCGCGGCAGAACAGGAAGTTTAGGAAAGCGACAGACATGGCGGCCGGGGCTGACAGAGGTGAAGTCGACCTCGGCCGCCGCGCCGGAGGCCACGCTCGCTTGTAGGCTTCATCATTCAGTTAGGCGATGCCAGGCATTCTCTTGCTTCGGCCTCAGTCACGCAGCGTGACTCTGACTTGATTGACTTCATGATTCGGACTAGAGCTGTGTTGTCGCTGGAGAACCCGAAAGCCGCCACCTCTGAGGCAATTTTCAATGTCCGAAGAGGTCCGAAACTCAAAGTGAGCTCTCGGCCTGAATCTCTATAGAAGAACGCAGGGTTGTAGCCGTCAGAGCAGGGCAAAGTCTATTTTAGGCCTAACATTGGGCCCGTCTCAGGACCCGAACCTGAAATCAGAAAGCCTGACTGATCGGAGCCTGACGACTTTCGGCCCAATACTGCTCTAAAGTAGACTTTGTCCAGAATTGTTTGTTTACATTTAGTTAGCTGAGGTTGGGTGATTCTTGGAAGGGCTGCCAGTCTGTTGAACCAGCAGCCAGATTTTCACCATAGTCTGTCAAGAGTCTGCTATACAGCTGGACTGAAAATGAAGACTGTTTACAGCGACCGAAAGCAACTGGCAACCCTGCCCGGGAAAAGCAGGCGCTGAAGAAATTGTTGTTGGTTGTTGATCTCTCGACAATTTCAGGCTCTTTTTTGTCCCTCGCGTTCCTGGCCACGAAGAGGAGCCCGAGGACCGACTAGCGGGCGGCAGCAGAGATGCTGCTGGCGAGCGGGACCTTCGGGTAAGTGAACAACTGATCGGAGTGGCGTACAACTCGAACATCTGCTCTGTTTGTAGGCGCGTGTGGCTTCCCGGACGTACTCTCCGCGGCCTCGCCCGGGCCTCCGCGTGTCAGACATCGGGCCGCGACCTGAGAGAAAAGCGTCGTTTCTCCACCTTGACAATCTCCAGGAACAACCTCCTCTATGCACACAGGTAAGTCATGACGATGGCTGTTCTACTGCGTCCACCACAGTTGAGTGGGACTGAGTTTTCATGCAGCAAAGGGATCAAAACTGAGGCATTAGATTAAGTCAAACAAGTCGAATGTTCGGCGTGCGGCAATGCCAAATGACGCAGAGACCACAGCTTTAAGTTCTTGAGGCCTCAAACGCAATTGAAATGCAGACTCAGATTTAGTGATTGCTTGTCTCCAAATCCAGCAAGTTATAAGAGGCAGAGCCCACTGCGGACTTATCAAGCCGTTGCATTGATGTTTGCTGCTTTTTAGGTCATCGCTATTCTCGCCCCCGGTGTCCGGCGTCCGGCACTTTGGCGGCCTCGTGCCCGCCCTGGTGCGCGGCGTCCTCAAAGTCAGGTATCTCTTGTTGGGGGGCGCCCTCGGGGGCGGCTATTCTGTCGCAAAGGTAACCATAGTGAAAATTCCTGTGCTCGACTGAGAGTGAAGATATTTTCTGTCTTGTAGCAATATGAAGAATGGAAGAGCAAACTGCCCGACAGCCAATGGATGAAGGATTTAATCCCGGAGGTCGAGCTGGACCAGTTCAGGAAAAGTCTCATGAACACGGCGGACAAGATCAAGGGGAAAGCAAATGAAGTCGACATGGGTAAGTGATATCTCTGAGCTGAAGCTGCGCTCAGGAGCTGCTGAATTGACGTCGTCTCTTTCTGCTTAGATCCAGCCCTACGCAAAATTGCCGGATTTCGCGTGTGGTTCGAGAAGCGCCTGGATGACGCCATTGCTGCAGCAGAGCAGGAGCAAAAGCACAAGGACGAGGAAGAGGAAGAGCGGAGAGAATCGTCAAACTCCAACTCTAAATCAGGCGGAAAAGGTGCGTGTTTGAGGCAAATTTGCATGCATTTTACTTTTTGGTCTGACTTTTATTTCATTCGTTTCTTTTTTTATTTTAAGCCTTTGGTCTTCCTTCAGCTGTAAGTGCGTTGTCCTTGACCAGCCTGACTGGCGGTGCAGGGTCCGGTGGCAGCAACGCCGACGATAGGCTCAAGGCCGAGAAGGAAAAGACCGAGGCCGAGAAGAGGAAGAACGGTGAGGGTGCGAAATGTCAAAACGTGTGAAAATTGCATCTATTTCTTGCAGAATTACTACAAAAGAAGTTGGATGCCACTCAGGAAGAGCTGATGAAGTCCCAGATACGGTACCAGAGGGAGATTGAGAAACTTGAGAAGATAAACAAGGAGCTCAAAAAGCAGCTCCTCCTCAAGGGTAGCAACACGCACGCCAAGAAGAAGATCAAGGTGATGCGGCTCATGTAACGTGGGGGAACTCTGATTCGTACGCAACTTTTTACTTTCAGAAGTCCTTGATCGACATGTACTCGGAAGTGTTGGACGAGTTGTCGGGCTACGACTCTTCCTACAACACAGCCGATCACCTGCCGAGGTTTCTTTTCATGAGGATGTTCCTGTTGTCCCAAAGTAACACTGTTTTTATGCAGGGTGGTGGTGGTCGGCGATCAGTCCTCGGGCAAGACGTCCGTCTTGGAGATGGTTGCGCAGGCCCGTATCTTTCCTCGTGGCGCAGGCGAGATGATGACCCGGGCGCCAGTCAAAGTCACCCTGAGTGAGGGTCCCTACCACATCGCGCAGTTCAAGGACTCCAGCAGGGAGTTCGACCTTACGAAAGAAGAAGACCTCTGTGACCTCCGGAGGGAGGTGGAGATTAGGATGATGAAGTCGGTGAGGAGACTGAACTGCTGTCTGTGGATGAGGCTTCATTCGTACTCTCCTTGAACAGGTCACTGACGGGAGGACCATCTCCAACGACGTCATCTCCATGACGGTCAAGGGACCGGGCATCCAGCGGATGGTGTTAGTGGATTTGCCTGGCATTATTAGCGTGAGTGATGCCCTGAAATGTCGAATGTCCATGTCTCACTTGGGATTCTCTTTTCAGACTGTGACAACGGGAATGAGTCCAGAGACTCGCGAGAGCATTCGCACGCTCGCACAGAATTACATGTCCAACCCCAACGCCATCATCCTCTGCATCCAGGACGGATCTGTCGACGCGGAGAGAAGCAATGTCACAGACTTGGTCGCCAGGTCAGATCTATACGTCACTTTTTGGCATCCAGGCTGCTTCCTTTAGCAATGAGGCAATCTCCTGTTTAGCATGGACCCTTCGGGTAAGCGGACCATCTTCGTTCTGACCAAGGTTGATCTGGCCGAGCAGAACATGACCAATCCTGAGCGGATCCGTAAGATCTTGGCCGGAAAGCTCTTTCCAATGAAGGCTTTGGGGTACTTCGCCGTCGTCACTGGGAGGGGGGCCAAGGACGAACGGATACAAGACATCAAGGACTACGAGGAGGACTTTTTCGCAAACTCCAAGATATTTAAGTAAGATGGACTTTCAGAGACTTGGCCATACGTACGTACGGATCACGTCCTTGTTGCATTGGAATACTCTATATGTTTATATAATAATGTCAATATAACCGTAGAGGTGGATTGGTCAACACCTCTCAGATCACGACGCGTAACCTGAGCTTCGCCGTTGCCGAGTGTTTCTGGAAGATGGTCCGGGACACCGTGGAGCAGCAGGCAGATGCATTCAAGGCCACCCGATTCAACCTGGAGACAGAGTGGAAGAACAACTATCCCAGGTGAGTCAGCCCGAAGGCCCTGATCTTCTTCCCTCAAGTGTTTGTCTCGTTAGAATCCGCGAACGTGATCGGGATGAGCTATTCGAAAAGGCTCGCGGGGAGATCCTCGATGAGGTGATCAACTTATCTCTCATCTCTCCTCACACTTGGGAGGAAGAGATCAGTAAGAAGCTTTGGGAGAAGGTGAGAATTAATTTTTTTTACAGTGAATTTTGAACGTTTTTTAAACTGAGTCGCTTCAGGTGTCTCCCTACGTCTTCGACAACATCTTCATGCCGGCCGCTCAGGGCAGGGTCTCCGGAAGCGCCAAACCAATATCCGTCTACAGCAAGACTGGTGAATATTGCACACTTGGTAGCCTCGTTGCTTGATGGCTCCTTTACAGCCCTTTCGTCACCAGCAGGGACGTTTAACACCATGGTGGACATCAAGCTAAAGCAGTGGGCCGAGAACCAGCTGGGTGACAAGTGCGTCGAGGTGGCTTGGGAAACGCTTCAAGAACAGTTTCGCCTCCTAGTTGAGAAAAGCAAGAAAAGTAAGGACCACGATGACATATTCGACCAACTCAAGGAAGAGGTCCTCAAAAGGGCAATGGACAAGCACAAGTGGGAGGACAGGGCTGCGGAAATGCTCAGGTAATGAGTGATGACCGTAAGCGTACACAGGTACAACGTTGCCGTGGTCTACATCAGTAGCTCAGGACGCAAATTTCTCAGTGTCAAATGCAACTGTGAAGACATGTGAGATTTCTTCTGGCTCCAGGGTTATACAGCTCAACACCTTGGAGGACCGCAACGTTACCGACAAGGCTCAGTGGGACGCAGCACTCAAATTCTTGGAGACCTCCCTCCAGCATAGATTGGAGGCCACCGAAGAGAACCTGAGGCAGCAGGTGGGACCTAACTTCTATGAACGCTGGCTACAGTGGCAGAGCTCGAGTGAGGCTCAGAAGCTGAAGTCGTCAGTGAGGTCGGAGTTGGAGAGGCTTCTGTCCTCAGTGGAAGGAGGCCACAAGTCTCACTTGCCTTACGAAGAAGTGTCAGCGGTAGGAGAAAATTGTTACGCTACCATTTCGCCCACCACTACATAGCTTTCCTCCAGATCAAGCGCAACCTGCAGTTGTCCGGCGTCGAGGTGGAAGGCGAAGTCATCAGAGACACCTGGCGACCGGTAACGACAATGGATCATTGTGAATGATAGAAAATGACACTGTATATTTTGCCCGCCAGGTTTATCGCAGGCACTTCCTGAGGAAAGCCCTGTCCAGGTGCTACGACTGCCGGAGAGGGTTCTTCATGTACAACCAGGGCCTGGAAACCGAGGTCAGTGGGTTAGAACCGCTCAAAGGTGTCACATCAAAGATACCAAGTTTGGACCCCTCTCCTTTCAGCTCGATTGCAACGACGTCATATTATTCTGGAGAATCCAGCAGATGCTCAGGGTGACGGCAAACGCTCTCAGACAGCAGGTGAGCAAAGAGTGCGACTTGTTGGACGTGAGATTGCACCACTTGTTTCGACTTCCAGGTCATGAATCGGGAAGCTCGACGGTTGGAGAAGGAGATCAAGGACACCCTGGAGGACTTCTCACAAGATCCTGAGGTGAAGGAGAAACTCCTGACAGGCAGGAGAGTCCAACTCGCTGAAGAACTCAGTAAGTTTCCAGATTCATCCACGCAACTGGTGCTCATAGCCTTCTTTATAGAACGCGTGAGGCAAATCCAAGAGAAGCTGGAAGAGTTCATCAAAGCCCTGAACGCCGAGAGAGACTGAAGGCTCGTACATGTTCATGGAAGCGTCCGACTGCGCCACCAGATGAAGGGCATTCCGCGCACCCGCTGGCAGACGCGTCCCAGCTCCGACCTCCCTCCTTCTAGTCCTTGCTGAATAAACAACGTCCACCCGATTTGGCATCCGTCTATACATAAAAGGACAGGCCCTTATGTACGTGTGTCTGTCCGCGGCTGATTCAGCATTTCGCAATCTCTCTCACATTTGCTCTTGTTTTGAACTTGTTTGGCACTTTTGGCACATTCATTGCCATTTGGTGAGCTCATCCTCATGTCGCATGGTGACACTGGGTGCCAAAGGGGGAGAGCATAAGAGCCAAGAAGCAAAAAATCTCTGTCTTCAGTATTAGCTGTTGCTGCAGTAATGCCACACCCTAGATTTTAGCAAATTCGACCTGATTCTAGACGAGAACCTTTGTTACAAGACAGTCACAGTAATAATTAGGTCCCTGATCAAGCAACTCCCTCAGTTACTGAGAAGCGGCCTCGTAGTTGATCTCCTTGAGAGAAATCCCAAACCGAGGCCTCGAGGCTGAAAAGGTGCTTTGGGCAGGAGAAAGACCTTCTCTAACAAGGCGACCTCGTCCATCAAGAGAAACAGCACAATGATAGATGGCTAAGACATGCGTCCCTCGAAGGCATCTCTTGTTTCCTCCGCATCGTCGTCATCAGCAAATATGGCTCCTTCAACACCTGGGTACTCGGCAGGAGCTTCAGAAGGAAGGAGGTAGAAGCACAAAGCAGAAAGGGAAGAGGGCTCCTCGGGCCGATTCTTCGTTTCAGCGGCGTCTGCCCACCGGAGTCCTAAGTCCACAGCTGCAACTACTGCTCCTATCGCAACTT
>JAAUXU010078882.1_pt1 | contig 22838 bp, 19 predicted proteins | sample 7278151 | NCBI WGS metagenome assembly JAAUXU01 (sample SAMN14350113, study PRJNA611818) | marine sediment metagenome | isolation source: surface marine sediment (1.8m) | place: French Polynesia: Moorea | collected 2018-08 | reverse complement strand
GCATAAATCCACCACCTCTTTGGTCGAGACTGGAGTATTGTCTGTCACTGTAATATTGAGCATAACTAGAGTTATCACTTTCAGACAGAATTGCCACTCTTAGTGTTTTTGTAGTATAAGCTGAAGGCGTTGGCTCATCTGTCCAATGGTAAAAAGCTCGTTTGGGAGCATTTCTTTGCAGTGTAAGCAATTGGCAATTGCCTCATGTCAGAGACACCACAAAGATCATCCACTCTCACTTGCTTCCCAGCTTCAAGGTTGACATGCAACTTCTGTTCGAGCAACATTGATGTGATCAGCACAAACAGATCCTCACTCATTGGTGAGTCAAGCTGACAGAAAGAAGCGTCTCCAAGATTGTCGTTTGCCACGTTTTGCTATATAAAATGACTTCTTTTGGATGAAGGTTTTCTGGCCACTTTGAGAACTTTTTGTAGTTCTTGTGGCAGAACGAAGACTTTTTGGGCACTCTCATGACGTGAGGCCAGATAGAACAGGTACCAAGATTTACCTTTTTTTCCCCGAGCTCTGGTAATCACTGAGGCTATGGGTGAATGCTCAACAATTAAGTTGTTTTCGCCTCACTCCAGCCCAGCAGGAAGAATCCGACCTGCTGGCCTCCACATACAGAAGAAATCAAGTTTGCACGCGTATGGAGAGTCAATCATGCGAAACATTTGATGGAGAGGGAAGAGAATTTCGACGATGCCGGGCCTGCCATTGACATGCGTGCGTGCTTGCTCTCTACCCACTTCATTCAGAGGAGGAGGACATCACTTGAGAGAGTTGAGAGAAAAAGTAAACCCGTCCGCCATTCCTCTGAGGACTTGAAGAAGAAGAAAAACGCCCGCCACTCTCCCACATGACCAGGCTGCTGGAGGTTTTTCTTTAGTACGTACGAGAGCACAATCTTCTTTTTTTCTTCCTCCCCCTCTCTGTATTGGTACACAAGAATCCTAACTGCTCAAGGGATATATATACTTTGTCACCAACCAAGCTCGCATGAGAGCCTCCACCTTGCCCTCCCACCTGCTTCGCCTTCGACAGGTTTTGTGGTGCAAGTCGTGCGGCGTGCGTGCGAGCGTGCGTGCGACCTGCATGCGTGCGTGCGTGCGTGTGTGTGAATTGCGATTTTCCCCCGAAATTCTTCACCTTCTTCATCTGCTGCCGCCGTCTGAAAGGATCTGACCCCACGACCTCGACCTGCGCGTGCACGCACTCACGCACGCACGCATGCAAGCGAGCCTGAAGGCGGGCAAGCGAGCAGGCGAGCGACCGAGCACAAGCGAGCGAGCATCTTGACGTGTGTGTGGGGGGGGGGATGCAAAGAGGCAAAGGCTTCGTCAAAAGAGCACACCCGGTTGCTCTCTCCTGCTTCTTCTCGTCTTCCTTCTCCACCACCCCCTCGCCGTTAGCTGATGCCGCTCAGGTCGCGCCGTACGCAGCGCATGCGTCCGTCGCCGCGTCGCCGGTTGCGTACACGATGGCGTCACTCACTACTATGGTGGTGTGGAGGGACGGAGGGGAGGAAAGAAGAAAAGAAAACCCACAGGGCACAAGTTCCTTTCTCAGTTATATCTAGTCGGTCAACCCGTGCAGATTTTCCCGGGGAGACGGGATTTCTGCTGCAAAATACATCGGTAGACGAATATCGATCGGTGTGGACACGGAGTTGAAAGCCGTGCATGGTTTGACTCAGGGTGGGGGGCGAGAAATCTTTTTCTTGTGATTTTGTGGGCATCTAAAACATCAATCGCAAGGTGAGAAGAACAAATTCCAGCATATTGAAGACATGTGACTGGCAAACACCAGAAGACGCCGCAACTCCACACTACATAGGTGCGTGAGTAATCAATAACAACCTTGAATTTGCTTCGTGGTGAAATAGATTTTTTCTGTTTCTTTCTTTCTCTCTGTCTGTCTCTTTCAGAGGATAATCTTGGGAGTCTCGCAAAATGTATTCAATAGACTATGACAGATAGATTGAGCCAGAGTGACTTTGTCTTTCCGGTGCAACCAGAGACAAAACAGCAAAAGAAAGTCGCTGACTACTACAATAGTGTTTTAATTTCCGGGAACTCCTCTTTGCACAGGGGCGTCGAGCACTTGAGAGCAGTGGAGAACAAAGCTTCCAAGACATTCCTGGAAGTGGAAAGCGCCCCTTTATTTTAAATGCTTCTCCGAGAAGGAACAAAAAACGGTTCTATAATCTCGCCTCAAACTTTCCGTTTCGAGTCTGAACACACGTCGATGGATGCTGCCAACGTCTGTGACACCGACCGGTACAGGGTGGGTGGGTGGGGGGACAGCCTCGGGAAGGGAGCAGGCCTGTCCCCTCGGGGGTAGGGGCGGACAGGAGCGTCGCCATCCTTCTCCATACAAGCCTTGTCAAACTTTTTTCTTCTCTCGTAATTAATACGTAGGCCCATTTTCTCTCTTCCACTTGCTCTTCCTCACTCTCATCTACCCTGTTACGTCTGTCGGTGATTCCTTAGTCCGGGTCCAGCCTCGGGCAACGCCAGACTAATAATGGCCATTGGTTTTTTTTGTCTTCTTCTTCTTCTTCTCGGTCTGGTCAATTAGTACAAAGCTAACGCACCAGACAAGAGTCCATCCGTCGTGTTTATGTGATGTGCCTCTTTTTTTAGGGTTAATTCAATGTCTTTTTCTTTTTCTCTTCGGCATTTTTGTTTGTTAGTATTACGATAGATTAGCTTTTGCCGCGAGCCAATCTTTTACTCCGTTTTTCACCTCGCTGCCGCCGCCGCCGCCGCCTCCTCCAGCGCGAACACGCGTAACCAGGACTTCACACATAGGTGCACAACATGCACGAGTGTCTGTCTGCCTGCCTCTGTGTGATAGCATCTGTCAATGGCAGTGCAGGAAATGGAGAGATGACAGTTCTTAAGCGAGCTCTGTGGCTCATGAGCGACCTTGGCAGGCAGAGGAGGAGGGCGCGGTTATGTCACTTCTGGCCGACATAATCTGGCCGATTTCACCCTGTCTCTTTGGTAGTCGCAGTATGCGAAGTCGCACTGCCATAAAGTTAATAGCAGGTGCATTTAGGTTTCTTGACGGGCAGGTTCGGACACAAGACTGGATTCTGTCAATCCTATCGAAGAAAATCTTTGTTGCACCTTCCAAATTGACCGTCTGACGAAAAACTTCAAGTTACCTTCTTCACGGACCCAACCAGAGCTATATTTCGGAGTTTGTGGTCAAAATATTGCAAATACCAATTCACATCATGAGGACCGACGTGTGCGTGCATGTTACACATGCTCGATGCTGCAACTACATGTCCCGAGGGCTGAGAGTGCAGCGGTAACCTTTGGAATTCTTGGCCAATGTATGTGGCTTGTAAATTGCTGGTATATTTTTCTACAGCGTACGTAACATGCCCATAGGCGTGGTCGGGTAGGAGTACTGCAAAATTTATCTTTTGTTTTTCCCTTTACGAGGTCAGCGAAGTTATATAGTTGCGAAAGATAAAAAAAACCATTGCAGACTGCTTTAGGACATGGCAGACACAATTGAGCGATTGACTTTGTGGCGGAGCCCTCCCGAAGAAGGGGCGTCTAAATGGATCAGTGGATTCCGTCGGGTTCGGCCCGGAGAGACAGGACGGAACCCGTTTGTTGCCTGGCTGGAAATAAAAAAATCCCCCCTTCCTCGCTCGAGGAACGCACACGGATGCGAGAGAAACATTTTGCCGGGAACTCCACGTTTTTCTGTGCCAGTTTTTCTAGTCTTCCTCTTCCGCAATACGCCCAACTTTCTTCCTGCGCCGCCAGTACGACTTATTGTTACGCTGCTCAGCAAGCAGGACGTGGAGACCTTTGGCGTCTCGTACTGGCGGGGAGGAGAAAAGAGCAAAGTTCACACATTGGGAAAGAATTGCTGCCATTAAGGTGGGATTTTCGACCGCGGCCGCGGCCGCCGCCGCACTCACGTTCTCTCTTTCCTATAAATTGGAAAATGATTCAACAAACTGATGCTGCTGCTTCATGAGACATTTGTGGTCCTCCTACACCTACGCACACGTTCACGTAGATAGCCCTGGGTTTAAGGTTTTACCACATATTGCTCGCCCCCCCCCCGTTACGGTGTACGAAGTTGGGCCGCTCGCAGATTGTGATCTTGGCGAGGTACAGGACGTACAGCACAGCGCAGGCTCGCGTGTCGATCACGGTGACCCCATAGCAGAGAGCAGAACGAATCACACGTACGTACACGTCCGTAGGAGAAGGGGCGCTTTTTTTGTACTTCACACACTGGTTGCGAGGAGGAACTCACATGGTGAGACTTACACGCGCATCAATACAAAAGACTGGAACAGGAGGGCCAATTTGTCTTCCGTCAAATGGAGAAAACATCTGCCGTAAATGACCATAACCAGACACACCATCAATTTGTCCTAGTGACATCGAGTGATTCGAACATTTCGGACGCAGTCAGTATCTGTCCCGAGCTGGAGGAGAGATAGCGTAGAGAAGTCCGGGTTGTTGGGTTTTTTTCCCCCTCTAGAGTAGGTCTAACAACCTGGAGGGTTCCACGGCGAAGAGATGATTTCACACCCTTGTCTACTTTCTGGCACCAAGCAGAGAAGGTCAGAATTGAACGTTTCATCCTCGCACGCTTTGGAGTCGGAGGAGCCCGCTTTTATGGCAGAGGTGGAGGATATTTGGTCATGATCCCACTCTCTGCTGCTCATTAAAATGCAATTTCGCCATCGATTCGCTACGCGCGCCAGAAAAAGTCTTGTGTGAGCATTGGGGATTGTTATTGCAGCGGAGGAGGAGCTGGGAACAAAGCCAAGTAAAGCGTACACGAAGAAGAAGCCAGCGAGTCACCTTGCCTAGTTTGAGCTGATCTTATGTAGTGAATCCTCACCTCTCTCCTCCTTCGAGGTGTTATCTTTTTTGGCCCATATCACATTATGCATGCAGAGGGTTGCAAAAGGGTCAGCAGAGCGCAGTAAATTGACTGGGACAAAGCAGGACTAATTTGTATTCGTTCTGAACCTACAGCTGTATCTCAGTCTGATTCTCTTATTCACTGGCGTGCGTTCGTTCGCAGATGAACGTGCACAATCGATTGGGTCCTGCGGGATGCAGTCACCGGAGCGCTGTAAGTGACTGCGGGTCTCAAAGTTGTCCCGGAGAGGTCGTCCCCCTGTCCGATGCAATAGCGGCACATTGGCAGGAGTTCTGCCATAAAGTTTTTCATACAAACTTTCGACTAGGGGCTATTCAAATTTCAAGCCTGAAATTTGGTCTCGGCCATGGTGGTATTCATGACGGCTATCAAGTACGTGTCCTTTCATCTTATCTCTCTCTCTCTCGTACCTACCAAAGATTCGAAGGACGCACAGGAGAGCAGGAAAAGTCCTGAGCAAGCAGGAAAAAAGAACCGGGATGGGTAACGACGTTAGTATGTGCGAGGGAGACCTCGTTTGTAATTCGACAAACCTCCCTCCGCCATTCGTGGAAAAAGTTTCTGAAAGCCAAATTTTGTCTCTTGAGAGGCTGAAAGAGGGCTGGCAACTGGTGAACTTTTATGTATGGTCAAAGAATGCGCACCACATTATTCACTTCAGCAAACTGACTGAGCGATCGGGAGAAAAAGGAGCGAAATACAGTGCAGGTCGGATAACAGGGATCGCGGCCAATAGAAGCCACCCTTGATCAAGTGGGCATGCACTGACATTGTAGGCGAAAATCTTCATTTCTCAGCCAAGGAGCGATCAAAAAACGTGTTCTTCGTTCATTGAAGCAGAGAGCAGGAGAGAAAAAAATCTCATTTATACGTCTTTTCCTCCGCCTTAGCTATACTTTCGTTGAGACGTGGCCACAGTCAAGAAGTCCCCCAAAGCAGAGGTCATCTAGGGAGACGCATGAGAGGAGTGTCCACGACACAGACAGCAGCGGCACAGCTGAAAAAAGTCTCTGATTACACATGAAATGTGTCGCTAAGGCTAAGAAACAAAAAACTACCACTCCTCATGCTATACATTTGGGCTTTTTTAAGACAATGTTGCTTTAGATTTTCCAACTGAAGGGCACTTCAAGTCTCCCGTGTGGCCTCCTGAAAGTGCTATGATGGGCCCTTTGTGCTAACTTTTCCGGAAACCAGTGACAGAGAGGCTCACTAACTTTTTTACCTTGACCTATGTCACTTTCTTGCAATGTTTTCGACCGTCCTCTCCCCATATGCTCCGCTATCCTGAATGACCTGTTGGGTTGTGTGAGGGTGAAATGTCAACGTCATCTGCCACTTTCTTTTGTCATGTTGCTGATAACACAGCCCTCACGCTTTCGGTCGTCTTTTTCTTCAGCCCGATTCTTTTGATCCTCTTTCCTTAAGGACATTTTGCTTTCATCGTTTCAGATTGCATTCTGCGTGTTAGCAAGTAAAAAAAGGACCATCTGACAGGTAGCAAAAATTCTAAAGTAGAAGATGACCGCCAATTCTGACCGGCCGAGGACTATAAATTGGTCGCGATTAAGCGGTTCCCACTGTGCACTGCACTCCTGCAATGCGCCAGCTGAAAACTGGTATGAGAAGAAAAAGGGAGGATACGCTTACCGGCATCATCAATTCTTTTTTTTCTCTGCTTTCTCATGTGAGACAGTTACAATAAAAAACGATAAATTGGGCACATACGTTGGCTTTAAGAGGCAAAGCCAGAGGAGGGCATACTCTAAACAAACACAATTTTATCCCCTTGTGCTGTACTGCCTGTTTGTTCAAGACATAGGCCCGTCGACTGAGCGCTTCGTCGTACTCCAGTACAGAGAGGAGTGCGCTGCTCCGTATGTGCAGCATGTCGTATGCATGCACCCCAAGAGGGCTTGACAGTGCACCCAGCAAACACTTTTTGTTCATGCCATTCCCCGAAGAAAGACCCGGTCGGTCGGGCGTCTGGCAATTCGAGGAAAGTTCATATTTCCAGTTTTTATCACGAGATAAAGGTACAAATTTGTTTTATGGTACAATGGCTCGCCCGCCCGTCAAACTGGTTCTCCTGGCAGTGACTCAAATAGCTTTATTTTTATTTGACGGCAGCATTTAACTGCCCTGACGAGGGTACCGGGATTTCTCCTTTCCCTCTCCCTCGCGCCTGTCCAGGAATGCCAAGTTATGCTTTATTGTAGGTCCCCCACACGACGCGGCGGCGGCGGCGGTGGCGGCGGCTGCGGCCGCTAAGTAACGAAGGGTTAAAATTCGCCGATTTCTCCTAAGACATTAGAAGAATTTTACAGCGTGCCCTCTTGTGAGTGCGTGCGGGTGTGCATGCGGTGTGTATTCGACAGCCTGAACTTCATATACTGAGCAATCGAGCTGTCAGTCCCCATGCTCCGTTGTATGCACGCACACACATATGTTCAGTACTGTACCTGCGCTGCAGCCAAGTCGCAGTAGCACTGACCGCAAACCGCACCGTATGACCTCGTAGTTCCTCCGGGCTTATCTCCGATACCGACTAATTGAACCGTGTTTACAACGATCTCCTCGGTCACTTTCATTTAATCTTTTAATCTAGTACTTTAATCTTTACGCTCCCTTCCTCCCACCGATATATGGAGGAAGCAATGAGAATTAATCTCGGCTGCAATTTTGGACTAGACAACTCCAAATATCATCCCTCATAACATAACAAAGAATGGGGAGTTGAGATTGACCTTTCTCGGACAAGCTGAGAGAGATTTCTTTCGGTCAGTGGGCTCAAAACGACAACTGAGCCACTTGACAAGCCTGACTGTTATAACCATAGATTCCTCATGAACAGACAATTTTTTCCCCCAAACCACTCTGGGGAAATAGCCAACTTCCCTGCCCGCCCATCAAGCACCACCGAGGAAAGACTTGGATAAAAAAGTCCAGTCTGTGGGAAAGAACACACTTTCTCCATTACTTCGTGGCTGCTCCGCTGTCTGGCTTCTCTGCGCTAGACCAAGATTCTTGATAAGGCTAAAAAGGCTCGCTCGCGAGCTCACTTGGCCGGGTCGGGATCCATGACAGTAGCGCCTTTTTTATCTCTTGTGAACATCGCATCACTGCTTTGAAGAAATCCTCGTTGTTTGAATGGAGCAGCATTTATTGTGGGGCGAGGAGAATTTGGGCGAAAGTTGAAGGAAAACCAGTTGTCCCCCCCCCCTTGTGGCACTCACGGATCTGGATTCTCCGATCGCCAATGTTTGTCAATCGGCTGGTCGCAGTTGCAACTCCGGGTCAAGGGATTGCAGTCACACCAATTATACGTCCCTCCGCAGGCCTTCTTGTGTAGGCGCCTTGGGCATCAGTTGAAAGCAATCAGCAATAGCGCCGCTATCTTACGCACGCGGGCCCGTGCTAGTGTAGGATTAATAATACTGCAGAAATGCTTGACTTGGGCCCGCGCGCGATCGTTTGCTTACCCACACATGCGCGCAGACGTGCTCAACTCGTGCTTCTTTGCCTGCCTTCCGCACAATCATTTGTCTTTTTAGGCATGCGGGGAGGGCTCCCCTTTCCTTCTGCTCTGTTTTTGCGCCAATTGCCCAACCGTGCTATTATTCTCGATATGCCGAATTAATTCTTCAGCAAAAAACGCCTCCTTTCCTCTTCATTCATCCCTGCAAAACTATGCATGGAAAAAAAAGTAAAGCAGCAAAGCCAGCCGGCTGCCTGCCAGTCCGTCCGTCAGTCCGTCAGTCAGCGTCTCTCAGTTGTTGGTGGGGCCTCTTGAGAAATTCGCGTGAATTTTGCTGCCTGCTCTCCTCTGCTCCTCTCTGCTCTGCTCCTCTCGGCTCTGCTCTGCTCTGCTCCGCCACCGCGATAGATACATTACGGCTGCGCACAGTTTATGCCAGCACGTGCCACAACTTTTGCCGGAGATTTCCTCATACCTTGCCATGTTCGTGCCAGCCCGCGAGCAAACGCCCAAAATCAGTTTGCGATGCGTGCTTTTTTCGTTAGCTGGAACTGGATGCTCACGCTTCGGAGGTGCGAAGGTAGCTGGCGAGGCCAGAGCCAACGGGTGCACGACGACCCGCGATTGGAAAGCGAATTCGTCGCCATAATGCTAAGCACACACGACCATGCCCAAATCTTGGTAGTGCAGGATGCAAGTTTGGAGGATCGTAATGTACATACGTGGTCGCACTGTACATACGTGATCGCACTGTACATACGTGGTCGCACTGTACATACGTGATCGCACTGTACATACGTGGTCGCCAACAGAACAGGAGAGACATGCTTGCGTAGACGAGTTTCAAGGTCCTCCACTTGCGGTTTCGGTACTTCCTTTTGCAGCATGCGCCATTGCGTCATTGAGGTCGGAGTTCGTACTGTGCCGACCCCAAAAGAAAGGTTTGCGTCCATCTTTTCCTCTGCTTGCTTTTCTACGTGGAAAAAGGTCCGAAAGATGACTTGGCCAATCGTCGTTGTTCATTCCCAAAACTATTTTTCATCCGGCACTTACCTCTCTGTTGTCTCTCCAGATGATATTGGCCGCGCGTGACCGCGCTGAATGTAGACATATGGGTGTATATGCACGTTTGAAGGACGTAATATGGTAGTCACGACGTGGACCTTTCCATATCGGAGTGTTTATAGAAGCAGTAGGGGCAGCAGAACGGTTCATTGAGGGGAAAATTAGCAGAGACAAAGAATTTGCACTTGAGCGAGCTGGAACTCTGATCCTTAGGCAGTGGATAAGTGAGTCAATGGGTTGAGAATGACAGCCCTTCAAAATTTCTCAGTCGACTGCCTTATCAGCCTCTGGAGTGAGGCAATACTCCTGCTCAACCATTTACGAAGCATTCAGATGCCATGAGTTTTTTTATCAATCAGCGAACCACCTGTCAGAGCAAGAGATGATTATGCATGTCCCCAATCAAGGTCGACGTGTCCAGTATCTCCTTCAAAGGAACGCACGAATCAGGCATTTGCCCAGAGTATGCCCAACTTTTATGGTGTAAAAGAAAATATAAAAGAGAGGCGCGCGTGAGGCCACTGGACATTCCTCGACGTCCCCTCATGGCCTCTCAGCGCGTTAGCATAATTTTATGTCGCATGTGTAAGTGTATGTATACAAGTGAGCTCTCTGAATAGCAGTTCTGCGGTGTCCCTTGTCAATGACCCCTTAACAAAGCCTCCGTCGTGCACCATGTAGCATTGTCCGTCTCCTGTGTGCACGTATACGTACATACGTGCGTCCATACAGCCTGCCTGCTCAGCTGACATGAGCGCTTTGCCCTAAAGAAGAGAGGACGCTCTTACTAAGTACGTGGAGATTTCAACATCGCTCTACCTCGCTCAGCAGAGGAGGAGGTAAAAGAAGGAACCTCTTTTTTTTCCCTCGAGGCAGAAGACGATCAGACAGAAGGAGGAAGAAAGGAAAAATTTCGACTTATGCACACTTCGACAGAGTCTCCAGCAAGAACTGTTACTGTTCAGGCTGCATGCGCGCCCCAGCGCAGTGCAGTGCGTGCTTGGCAAGGAATTTCGCATAGCATTGAACGCGTGGGAAAGGTTACGCTGGGGAAGGCCTGGAACAAGCAGTTCGCTGTCCCTACCCAGGACTTTGTCAGACACCACTGCAGCAGAGACACTACAGTGGGTAGGCACTCCAGTGGGTAGGCCCACCTCCAACCAGGCACAAAGACGCGAAGAATTGTCACGTGCCTGGGTAGGGGGTCGCACTTTTGAGAGAGTCGCGCAATCGCGAAAAATGGTCGCCCTGCAAGAGTGCCTACGTGTAGCAGTAAATTTTTACTGTTTATTTATGCCTGCTGTTTCTCATCCACTGTCGTCCGTAAATCGCCGCATGCTGCTGGATCTTTCTTATGCATAAGGGAGGAGTTTTTGTCTGTTTGCTCAGTGCATTTTCCGCCCTCTCCCTTGTAGCCATGTGGACCAAACGTGGCATGGTGGTAAGAAGCCGCCCCTAAAGAATGGGCGGGGTGGACCCAGAAAACCCGGGTTTACGCCATTAAGCTGCCTCTTCGGGGGCCCACTGTCAGCCTGTCCTGGGTGCCTGCAGCAGCTCGGGCAGGGTCAACCCTCCGGGTTAACCCTAGCCAGTAAAGTGCAAAGAACGGGCGGGCACCCCAACAGTATGCACATATGAATGCCCCTTGATTGGCGTGGGGAGACGGAGCGTGGGCGCACCCGAGCGAGCTGCTCTTTGTCCATTTTTGGGTCAAAAAAACACTGCACATACGCATAGAATAATAACAATAACACTCCATCCTGCCACAAGCCTTCAAAGTTCTTCTATCCCCCCCCCCCATTCGCCTTCTCCCCAGACACATCAACGAAGGTACGAAGAAGCTGCATTCCACTAAAATCCCAATGCATGAAGGCATTCTATCCACCCCGGTCTCCCATGGCTGGTGTGACAAAGACTGCCCAAGATGTCGAGTGGGAAGCCAGCTAGCTTATGGGGCCGAAGGCAGAGCAGCCAGCAGGCGGAACTGCATTTAGAAGTACAAGGCAGGGACAACAATGAGTGAAATTTTTTCCTCTCACGCACTTGGAGAGGTTTGACTGACAGTGTGCATGGTCATTGTAAGATTTCTTTCAAGGAGAGAGACATTTTTGGCGAGGCGTTGGCTGGCGGTGCAAGCAGATGGGCCGCACTCAAGGAGGCAGGAACAAAATCTAGCATGCAATAGTGGTAGCAGCAGCACGCTATAGAGAAAGAATCCATAATCACGTGCCTCTCCCATCTGCATGCATAGCGATTAACGACGCATTCTCTTCCTCTACTTCATCAGCCACCCATCGGGCGTGTGTGCGTGAATGTGCGTACAAAGCCTCTCCGGGACCACCCACCCGCTCCCCTCTGCCGGCAGCCCGACCGGCGGCTTCGAAGATGTGGCAGACATCATGATTGAGCACCCACGCATCGAGCGATTTCATTTTCTGCCTCCTATACATAGGTCAGACTGTCCTCTCGGCCTGCTTTCACTCTCTCAATCAGGTTCTTTGGGTAATCTTGTCCCCCACGAGCAAAGGGGGGACGACGATCCTTTTGTGGTTGTCTCAACTCTGCTGAGACTTGTTATGTGCCAGTGGTACCAGCCCCGACTACTTAGCACGCTCTCTTCGTGACGAAATTCTGTGCCATGATGATGGGAGTGATGTGTGCTTTACTACCTGCTCTACGACCACGGCAGTAGCTGTAAGTATGTACGCATGGGTGTGCGTACAGTGGGCCGGGCCCTAGGCCTACCCGGGCAATCTGTGTGCACCGATCTGGGTGATTAATGCAAGCGAGGAGAGAAAGAATTCTCTCTGCCGACGCACAGCAGGAGAGAACCGCGCGCGCTCTCAGTCACAAGCGAAGGGTTTTTTGCTTCTCCTTAAGCATGCGGCCGCCGACCAGGGGTTTCTCTAAATTCCATTGTTGTTCAGCAGCTTGCATGCGTAATAAGGACATCTAGGGCAGCTCACATATCTTGGTCTAGACGACTCCAGAGAGGGGAAGAATTGACCGCTTCGGTGCTCATGAAACCATAAATTTATTCCAGCTCCGCCCTGACCTCTTCTAACGCTTTATTGTCTGCGTGAAAAGATTTGGCGGCACCAGAAAGGCGCTCGTATCAAGTACCTCTAGGGAACGCCCTGAAATGGAGCTACTGCAACGCTACTAGAACTGCCGCCAGCTCGCATACGAAGTACGTGTACGTACTATGCCCGGGGAAGGACCTACTTGACGGTTTAATTCTCTCTGTCCCTTCAGACCTGTTTCTTCAGGGAGAAACTTCAGCGCGATCGGTGTCGAGAATATAAAGTACAAGAACTGGTAGAATTTCGGGCAAGGACGAAAAAGTCAAACTTGATTTATGGACGGGGAACCTCACTTATGGGTAATATAAAAAAATATATATACGGTATATACTTGGCACAGGAACCTGAAACCCCGCTGGCTGTCTGGCACAAGGGTTAGTTCGAAGCTATAATTCTTCCAATTATATCTACACCATTTCACAAGTCCATGTTTTCGTCCAGTTATACGTACGTGCTTGTAGGCGCACGGCACAGAGCAGTTTTTCATTAAGCTTGTGGCAAATGAAGCAAGTCGGAGGACAGCACACAGACAAATGGCAAGGTTTAAAATTAGCAGATTAGACAAGCACAGGCTGAATTTATTCAGGCTGTCTATCGCAAAAACCCCAAGTTCCAGCAAGAATTTCCACTAAAATTACTGTAATTGCGCTGACACACTGCGTACTTTGGCAAGTCGTTACTGTTATGCATGTTCTACTCAAGACGCGTTGTCTCGGCCAAAAGGCATAATGCCTCATTTTTACCCTTCACACAGTCTATCTCGTACAGCTAACGAGTCGTGGCATTTCCCCCCCGAGATCACTAAACTGATCGGGACCAACCTTCTGGTGATGGATGGTCTCCGCGGGGACGAACTTTGAGGGGAAGCAGGACCTTCTTCCCCGTCCCCGAGAATGAGCGGAGCCCGGAAAGCGCTTCTATTTAGTTGAACTTATTAAGCAAGACAGCTCTTTGGGCAGGGAAACAGTGCCCACCGTAGAAGACAGAGAAATGGAGCTAATCACGGCCCGCGCGACGCACTGGTGGGAGCCATACTCCAGGGTCCGTGCTTCAAGTCATTTGAGCTCTTGCTGGGCTTCATTAAGAGTTGTTGCTGCTTCGATGTGGTGTGAAAGAGGATGTTTTCCCTTTAAACCTCGACCTTATCAGGAGTACTCGTGCTCACGCCACAATGGGAGGCAAAAGCCCCAGCTTTTGTGTCGACTTTATCAGGTCCTTGGAGTTCTGCCTTGAAGAAGAAGAACTCACTTACCAGCGCAGTCAAGCAGCCGCCCAAGTGGTAGAAAACATCAAGGGTTCGTTCTGCCGAGTATTACGCCAAACTTGCACTGGGTCCTCCCAGACCCTGTTCAAGATGGAAATTGGTAAGTGTCTCGACACTGTTGAACGGCACCAACGTCCGTGGGGGGGGGGGGGGGTGAAATCGTCTCACGTGCATAACGACTGATTGCGGAATATCGTCCAGTTCCCACGTCCCCCCTCCACACACGCATTGACGCACTTACAGCCCTTCTTCTACTGCAGGATGACCTTCCAGAACGCATTATCGCGAATGCATCGTGGCTACACATGTTTGCTTTGAATGCAACACCAGAGAGGAAGAGTTTTGGAGCCTGTCACAGTCTGCGGGTTAATTGAAAAACAAATGAAAGAAGATCCATGGCTCTTTCTTTCCTGCCTTCTCCATCCCTGGTCCCTATTTCGAAACGCATCCGCTCCATTTATCGCAGCGAATCAAGACCTCTGAGAAGACACACACAAGTTACAGTGTCATGACTTGGAAACGACAAAAAGAAGAGCTCGATTGCAGTCATGCATTGATTTGTCAGTCCAACTACCCACTGTTACTCTCTCGTTTTCCAGGGAATGAGAGGAGTGTCAAGAGTTGCGCTGTCATGAATGATTATTCGCCTCGCCATTCGTTAAGATGTCCGCTTCATTCTCAGCGTGATTTATACAAAGCCGAAAAAGGAGATGAAGCTATATTGCTTTGCTTAGAATTGGTAGTGATTAGCAGAGGCTAACAGAGTACCATGTATGGGATGGTAGAAATCCAAGTCCATGGGGGGGGGGAGGCAAAGATGCATGGATAAACTACGGCAGTCGTGGAAGGATGGGGAATGTTTGTTTAGTGCCCCCATAAAACACACAATTCAGTTTGCGCACGTACATCAACAATGACTTTGGTGCTGGATACCCATGCCTTACTATGGTGTGTGAGACACAGCCTGTTGCGGTATCAAATAACTGGCGCAAAGCCATCATTGTGGGATGAAGCATCAAAGTCTCATCTTAAAAGGTACCCTTGAGAAAGGTTTCTTTGTGTAGTCATGTAAGTAGTTGGTATCTGCAGTCGAAGCGTCTGCGTACGAGTGCGTTACAGAGTACAGAGGAATTACGTGTACAGAGGAAAATGACTGTGTGCTGTATTAAGCTCTTCCTCTAAATTTTCTAGGAAATTAGAATTGGGAAAATCATACGTATGTAGTGGAGGAAATGAGATGATACAGCACGTAAGCATTATCATGGAAAGGACCATGGGTAGTACATACGTCCTATGCGAAAAATTGCGTTCAAGTGACTCGACAACTTGTACAACCTTGTTTTAAACGTCTTGCGTAAATTTTGCGTGCACGCAAGAATGGATGGCGCATTGGGTGCTCTGAATGAGTATACAGGTGTGTGCTCGCGTGTGTGTGTGAGAGAGACAGACAGACAGACGGACATAGACAGACAGATAGACTGACTGACTGACTGACTGACGGACGGACGGACGGACGGACCGACGGACAGGACCGACAGACAGAGACCACCTCACAGTAGTTGGAAGAGGACACGACCTCTTCAAAAAGATGTCTGGATACACGCACGTAGCCTTCACAGTACAGAGTGCGCGCGAACAAAGGAGAGACTTTTCTCCCTGACATTTGTGCACCATAAAAATTGTTTTTCCTCCCTCTAGGATCGCCTGGGATTACGCTGAGAGCAGGCCCCAGAGTCAGGAGACCTCTATTCAAAGCCTTTAAGCTCCAGCTTTAAGTATTGTGCCAGACTGCGCATTAGAGCTCTTTTTTTTCAGGGAAACCTTCTCTGGAAGCAGAGGAAAAGAATTACAAGTTTGCTTCCGCGGAAAACAACTAACATCTCATTACTTGCGTTCAATTAAGCATCGCTGTGTTGCAATCGTCCGCTATACAGTAATTTCTTCGACATTGCATCGTTCGGGCGTCGCTTCTGAACATTTTGATGATTCCTGACAGCCGAGAGCTGAAGGGTAAATTGATCGTGGTTCCCTTGACTGAGGCTCTTAACGCAGAGAGAATGTGCTGTCAATGCAGTTACGTGAGCATGACTCAGTATGCTGCGCTCAAGAGCACATTCGCAGTGCGTCATCAGCACTGTGCACTGAGTACAAGCAAATAAAACTTGCCTCTCTTTTCCTTGCAGACTCACAGCTGAGACCGACTGAATGCGAGCGAGACGAGAGCGACGGAGCGATATGAACTGACGTTAACGTTAGGCGACGAGACTGACGCAAAAGTGACGCAACTTGATGCGTCCTGACATACGACGGACGCAGGAAAAAGGACGGTAGTAGATTGCGTTGCCTTCGCTACCGTGGGCAAGCCGCTAGTGCACTTCAGTAACTGTGTGTAGTCGTCACACATTCAGGATACAGTCAGGGGGCTGTTGTCGATGCCATGAAACTTGTCCTACAAAAGACTTTTCGTTCTTTCAGCAACCAACAATGCGATTACTCACCTCTTGGTTGGTGGGGGCGGGCCTGACCCTTCTAGTCCGATCCGAGGACGTCGCCGGCGGCGGGGGCGGCGGTGACAGCAATGAAGGCCCTTGGACCATCCGCCGCAGTGACCCAGATCGCGAGGGTCGCTTCCTCAACGTGCCAATCTATTACGGGGACTGGGTGCCAATCACCAAGGCCAAGTCCACCGTTCAAGCAGTGGCCGCGCAAATTGAGCAAAGACTGCGACCGCAAGTAGCCGCCGGGCAGCCACATCCGGTCGAGCCTCCGGTTGAGACGGTGGACACCATCCTGGAGCGCGTAGACGTTCAGCACGCACCCTTGACGGTGGCGTCGGCGGAGACTGGCGAGCAGCCGCCTTCCCCCGGAGGATTCCGGCGACATCCTCTGCAGCAGAAAAAGCCGCGCCGGCGCCGCCCTGTGGGACGACCGCTCAGGAGGCAAGACAATTTGAGGCCGTCGCCGCCACTCCGACGAAACCGAAAGCTGTACTCTACTTCCAACAGCTTCGTGGACACGATAACTTCGTTCTTCGGCGGCGGCACACAGGCAAAACCACGTGTACAGAACAAGCTGCCGCCACCTCTGCCGCCTCAGCAACCTCCACAACAGCTCCCTCATGTGCCTCAGTCTCCTGCGGTTGTCCCAATCGAGGATTCTCAGCCTTCAGAGAGTCTCACCCGAGGACAGGTCTTCGACGTGCCAAATCACCTAAGGCGACCTGTTTCGCCGGTGACGCTCAACAGACCATCTCTGCCGCCGCAGCCGCAGCCGCAGCCGCAGCCGCAGCCCCCGCCGCCGCAGCCGCAGCCGCAGCAGCCTCCTCCGACCTTTGACACTGAGGAGCAGCCTGTCCCTGGGCCGGTCATCAAGCTCGTGCCGGCGCCTGATCTTTCAAAAGTATGCATTATGTAGATGATCATGTCTTCTTTTTTGTGAGCTCACGTGATAAATGCCTAGGGTCTCTCTTAGGTTAACGTGATGGACCTGCAAAAAATGACGCCGGTTAATTAACTTTTTGCAGCCGCCAGAGGTGCGTTGCGTGAGCTCCGCAGATATTTTCACTGCGAATTTCTAATCATCCAACGCAATCTACAAAATGCCTTGCAATTCTGTCATTCCTAACAACACTATGATACAGAGTCCTTTTTTTTTTAAAGATGTTTTGTTTTATTGCTCCATTCTCTTTGAGAAAATGGCTGCTTCCCAAAAGATACAACTTATGCCAGCTATCATACGTTCATATTGGGAGATTTAACAAAATAGCATCCGTTGAGCACCCGTTGTAGGCAAGTCAATGGGGTTCTTTTGATGTTGCTTACAACAGTGTCTCAAAATGTGCTTTAGCTATTTTGTTAAATCTCCTCCAAATGTGTGATGCCTCAAGGCGATCAGCGGTTTTCTCAAAAGAGACGGTACGGAAAGAGACAAAAACCAGCTTTTTTTGTAAAAAAAAAAAAAAACCAACCGTGTAATGCGCATACACGCCATTTTCTCTCAGGATATCTTTCTCATAACATGGATTGCCCGTACGGTGTACGAATGTCTTTCTCTCTCTTTCTTTAGTTTACCCCTCCGGATTTCGAGCATGGAACAACGGATCATCACCAAAACAAGGATTTCAGCGTAGTTTTAAGCGGTGTCTCATCTGTACCGGAGCCTTCCAAGCTGGCCCAACTGTTTAAGGAAGGCCGCATAAAAGGGGACACAGCCTTCATCTCGCCGTCCAGTGGCCAGACTCCGGAGGGATTTGCCAAAGTTCGGCTGCCTTTCATGGAACACTCCGGTCGACTGACCCCAGAAGGGCTTCCTCCGGTCTTCATTGCACCGGCAGGATTTAGAGTACCTGAAGGCTATCGAGGACACCCGCTACCTTACGAGCCTGCTGCCAATGATGGTGACCCTGCAGAAGCGGCAGATGTCACCGTCGTCCACGCAACCACTCAGAAGACAAGTGAAGACAAGGTAGATGCTACTGCTAGTGAGGCAAAAACAACACGTTTGATTAAGGATCCTGCATCGTTATTGAGAGATAAATTGAAGCTAGCCAAGTCAAGGCCCTCGTTAGCCGACTTCTACCGCAACAAAGCCAAGAAAGTGCAAGAAGCGGAGGAAAAGGAGAAGGTCAAGAACAAAAAACGGGTGCTAACGAAGATAGTGCGCAGACCGTTTAAGAACAGAGGCAGTGGTGTTATCAAGAGGCCTGCGTACGATGTCAACCAGAATAAGGACAACCTAGAGCCATTGGTGAAGGACCGGGACAAGGAGGAGTTGCCGGAAGAAGTGGAAGACGTAGAAAATCCTTTCCTCACTAACAGACCTCCCACTGTCATTTTGGTAGATGAACTCCCAGAAGAAGTTTCCGTCACGACCAAGACTGACAACGAGCTGCCATCCACCACGACATCGCCATCGCCTTCGTCCACTGCTGAGTCTTTCCCGCTTGAAGAAATCAGCACAGAGGGAGACGAGGAAGAAGTTGACTCCAGTACAGAAGCAGTTGATTATTTCCAGCCGACCACTCAGCACTTTGAAGAAGACGACGTGGCAGTGGAGGAAGAGTCTCTGCCTGCTGGAGTGGAGCCAACTCCATTGGCAGACGTCTTCACCACGACGAAGGTCTCACATCCAGAGGCCACAACTTTCAGGTGGACTTTGGTGACACAGCCGAAGACTACTGAGACTTCTTCACCGGATCCCCCCGTGACCACCACTGTTCCAACGGCCGCCATTCCAGCTTACGAGCCCACTCCGTTTAGTAATTTGAAACCACTCAGGCGGCTGGATGCTCTTAGACTAAAACAATCTGGCCTCAGGCAGAGACCAGTGGAAAGCATCTTTTCACCTACCACGACTGCACCAGTCACTGTGAAGGTCATCAAGTATCGCAAAGGCAGTGGCATCTTCGGCAAGCGTATCAGGTCGAGAAAGCGACCTACGTTCTGGGTCAATGGCTACGCCACAAATGTAAACGAAGAAGCATCCAGTGCTCCCACGACAAGCACCACTACCGCCCCAACCAAGGTGTCCAAGACTGAAGAGTACAAGAAGAAGTTCCGTCCCTTTTTTGATCGTCTATATGACAAACTGACAAAGCAACAGCAGGAGCCAAAGCGAGATCCTTTGAAGAAATATTTCAATGCTCGTCGCAGAAGCACTACTACACCCAATCCATACACTATCAATGCCGAGATCTACGAGATACATCCTCAGTCTGGAGACAGAGTGACAACTGTCACTTCCACTGAGCCAACGGTTCCGGTTCTGGAACAGCTCCAAAGTGAAGTCACCAAAGAACCATATTTTGGCGACGATTATGCCACTCTGGGTGAGGAGGAGATTCCTCAACAGGAAGCAGAACCCAGGCTAGACCAAAATGTAGCTTACTATGATGATGTAGAAGATCATGAGTATGACGTGAGTAAGGATACTTATCAAGAGGTGCCGGATCTATCTGTAGAAGGGCTTGGGGACTATGACCACGAGGAAGAGGAAGAGCCACCAAGGGAAGAGCCACCAAGGGAAGAGCCTGCCACCTTCGTAGAAAAAGAAGCTGAACCAAGATTAGTGGATTCGAATCCTCCACCCTTAGAGTACACAGAATATCATCTTAACGAGAAAGATGTGCGGCAGGAGCAACCTGTTACTCCTCATAGTGCCGAGGCTACGCCTCTGGCAGTACTAGATCCTCACACACCTTACACTTATCCAGAAGCTCCCATCAACTATGACTACACACAGAATGATATTGTGGACCACGATGCTGTAGACGACAGCATCAATCTGGAGTATGAGGAGTCTCAGCAAGGGCTGCACCAAGGTTGGAGCGATGTCCAAGTTTTGCCAGCGGATGAGACTAATGACAATGAAGATCACCTCGTCGCCTACGACATTGAGGGAATCGAGCCTTCTCTAGAGCTAGCAGAACAATACGATGATGCCCAACCTTCTGCATTCGACCAGGCAGATACTGTCGTCAACGAACACAGCCAGCAAAGGCCCATTGACGGGGAGTTCAAGCCCTTGAATGCCGACGAGCTAGTGAAGTACACTGAGATTGTCAGGCCCCCGCAGCCAGAGGAAGGCTATTCAGAGGTCCTGGTGCCCATTACTATTGATGACCTCAGAGCTGCAGTTGACGAGGGAAGTGTTTTGACAGAAAGCGATGAGAAGGAAACGGTAGATGTACCTGTAGGAGCAAGCTTCGTTGTTCCTACACCTGTGGCGGCACGCATACCTGAAGAAGAGGTTGATGTGGTTGAAACCACTGCTAATACTCAGTCACAAACTGAAGAGTACGGTGATGAGGCGGAACCGGTAACTGAGATTCACAACGAAGAAGATGAATCTCTTGTCGGAGACACTGCGAAAGCAGTTGAGGCTCCTACTGAGGAGGCGTCGTATGACGAGGACGCAGAAGTGGAAGAGACTACGCAACATTTGTTCATTACGCCAACGGAGCATTTAGAACAAGTGGAAGACCTCGAGGTCGAGACGGAGGATGTGGGTACTACAACAGAGGAACTATTATCAGAAAATAAGATAGCATATGAAAAAAATAGACAAGAAGACGTGTTTGAATCAGTTGTACTTCAAACCAGTCATGACGTACTGGAGGAATCTCCTGAAGTGGTCAATGAGGAGGAAAGTGACGAAGAATTGGTGACAACGGAAGAAGCAATCGAAAAGATAGAGGAGAAGGCAGAAAAAGAAGCAACAACAGCGGCGGAAACAACGGCAGCAGCAGAAACAACAACGGCAGCAGAAACAACAACAACTGCAAGAACAGTATCAACAACTGTGAAGCCTACGAGTTTCTTCGAATCCTTTGGACTTAACAAAATCTTTGATTTCATCTCACCCTCTTCTGATGAACCAGAAGAAGATGACGAAACGACGATCCCCGTGGAGACGATCTTGGACGAAGAAGCGACAGAAACCACTGTTGGCATCACGACGGAGAAGACCACAACGGCGGAAAGAACGGAAGAGGCCTCTACCACAGTTCGAACGCCGCTCCCCAGGCCCAAGTCGATCGAAACCAATATCATCATAGTGCCAGACCCGCCATCTGATCAGACAGACGAAGACGCCAAGGCCATTCTGAGAGAGGAGAAGAAGGCCTCCAAGAAGTATCTGCCCGACACCTTGGGCTACGTGGTCAAGAAAAGGGAAGAGCTCATCAAGAACTGGGTGACGAGGAAGTATCAGAAGAAGCCGCAGCAAGATCTTTTCCAAGCACCCACTCCGCCCCCTACTGAAGAAGTCTCCACCGTATCTGAAGTGGATGTGGAAGTGGAGGAAGAGGAGCGCAGCGAAGAGCCCGTGGAAAGTGAAGACAACTTTGACGATCTTCCTTTTGCACCCACCATCCCGCCCAAGAGCCACAAATATTGGTCGGAAGACGTGGATGACACTCTTGAAGACAACAGTGCAGCAAAAACCAAGCTTAAGCTCAAGAGTCGCAAGAAGCTGTTGCTCGGGAAGTACTCGAGCGCTCGCAAGACTCGCGTCAAGGAGGCTTTGCTCAAGCAGAAACAGCAGAAGGAGTCTGCTTCTGTCGGTATTCCTATGGGTAGCCGGCCAGACGTGTTCAAAACTTGGGCGGGTGGTTCGCTAAGCCAAGCCGAGTTCGAGCGCAAGGTGCTCGGCGTCTCCACGGCCACTGAGGTGTCCGTAAAGTCCATGATCTGCGTCAGAGGTCGTTGCTTCAACGCCGATGACATGTCCACGCTCATAAGCTAGGGAAGGAAAGAAATTCTCATCAGCCATATAATCACAAGAATCAACACCGTCCATCACTCTCTATTGTATAGATACATATTTTCAATTTTTCTTATCTTACCTTTTATACATACGTACTATACCTAGCTACTGTGTAGAAATCACTTCTGTTTCAATATCCTCTGGAGAATTGAGGATTGGACTAAAGGAACGGTCCAGTCACTGAGAGGTGCTCAGCAGTTTTTGTACTAGATGGCCCATGCAAATTTCAAGACAAAGGAAAATTGTACTAGGCGGAAGCAATGTTTCCGCCACCTCTTGTGTGCTCAATGTACAAAACTATTACTACTCCAAATCGATTCGATGAATAAGAGTAAGATCTGCGATCTGAAAGTGTAACTCCTGAGGCTGTTAGGTGAATAAAATCAAATTCTATAACAACATGCTATTCCTGACGTTACATGGATTAATGTACATACACACGAATGAGGCAAGACCGTCACTGCCACGGAGGGCAGAGAACAATTGAGGTTTCGTGACCTATTGAAGCAATGTTCCGAACTGTTGGAATCGTAGGAAGAACGTGGGTGCCGTGGAAAAAAGTTCCTTCCTGCTGCACACGTTACAAGTCTCCCTTTCACCTCAATTGATGACGTTTTCAGGGAAATTGTAGAAGAGACTTTTGCCGAGCTAAATGCGACAACCGGTGTGACCATGGGGTATATAACGATATATCCGTATATATATTTTTTTGAACAGGAAGGTAGTGACAGTAAAGAACATCTGG
>JAAUXU010150111.1_pt1 | contig 22860 bp, 25 predicted proteins | sample 7278151 | NCBI WGS metagenome assembly JAAUXU01 (sample SAMN14350113, study PRJNA611818) | marine sediment metagenome | isolation source: surface marine sediment (1.8m) | place: French Polynesia: Moorea | collected 2018-08 | reverse complement strand
GGAAGATATAATGCTAGAAAGAGGTGCATGCTGACTTTTGAACTGCCCCAAAAAATGTTGGGGGTCTCTGGGCTCACCCCCAGCAAGAGTCCTGGGGTCCCTACCCCCAGAGGGGAGGAAAGGGGAGCTGAGCCCCTCTCCTAGCAAAAAAAATTGCATTTCACCACTGAAAAAGTGACCTCAAAATGCGATTTTTTGTCTTAATCTTGAAAGAAAAGCTTAATCAAGCCGGAGATTCCGGCTTCAATTTCATCAAGGACCTCATGTGTGTCGTGGGCATGGAAGGAGTTGCCCTCCCTGATGGGATGGGTCCTGGTGCTTGCGGCCACCCTCAAGGATGTGAGTGTTGAGACAAACGTGCACTCACATCAGTCCCTGTTTCCAGATATTGGTCGAAGTTTGTGCTTCATCCGATGTTCTACAAACACCAGGAATATTAAACAAGTATCTCCTAAACTGTTCACGTCGGCCTATGTTGAAACTTTGCATTTTTGGCCCGATTAATATTTCCTAAAATGCACTTCTTGCGCAGAAGGTGCCCAAAGTAAGAGCTGTATTTCAAGCCGAAGGAAGTGTCCTAATATAGCGTTACGCAATATCTTTTCTGTAACACTTGTACTTTTGCACAGCTTCACCTTCCTTTCCTTCTTGCTACCGGGATAAGGACAAATTCTTGAGTTTGGGTAGACAATTCTGTCAGAAAAGTAGGTGCAACACAAATTTTTTCACTTTTCTCTTCACTCTGCTCGCAGAGATGGAAATCGGCATGCAGATTTGCCTCGTTGAGGGCCATTTATTCGCCCAAATTGGTTTCTTTTTTCATACTTGACCAGAGAAATGCTCATATTGCGTCTTTCTCATGATTTTGCCGACAAAATTGAATCCAGTTTCAGTCAATATTATGTTTTGCTCAAGGAGTGAAGGTGTTGCAACTTCCAATGATTTTTACGCTCTTCTTACTTGTCCTGACCTGGTCAGGCCTTGAATAAGCTCACCGAGAAGTTGGTGCCAAAGGAGGAGATGCCACCCCTGCCCGTAAAAAAGTCGTAATGACCATGAAAGTCATGGACGCTTTCCAATCGTCGTCAACCGGGTGGTGAAGGACCCGGACGACGAGCCCGCCGACAGGCAGCTCTCCAACCACCACGCGGTGCCAGAAGAGGAGGCCAATCCAGGTGACAGAGAGATTGAGCTAGGTACTGTTATAGGGCAGTAGATGCACAGCAACGGCTACGAGTGTGGACGAGTCTCCGCAGTCAGATTTCACTATACTTCACTGAATGTACATAAAAGCGGAGGTCAATGGAGGCAGCGAAGCCTTTTCTCTAGTAGTCAACAATATCTTGTAGCCGAATTGAGATGACTCTCAGTTCGGGATAAATTTGGCTTTTTAAGGATTTGACCGCCCCGATAGTTGTTCTGAGTGCTGCAAAGAAGTCGTGAGTGTCGTTGTCCGGATGTCGATTTGAAAGTCTAAATAAAAATCCTCTTACGGAGTCAACCTTGTCTACATCCTCCAACACGTAGGTCGCGTCAAAGAAAACTGTGAGGTGTAGATGCAGGATGGACGCATCATGACCGTCACCTATTACGTGGGCGTCGACTCTGGCTTCTTCCCGACCGTGACCTTCGAGGAAAATGAGTAGCCAAACTTCAACGAGAGAAAATGAACATTTTACGTGAAGAACAAATGCACCAGGTGCAACGTGCAACGAGCGCTCATCTAAATTATGAATATCCACCTGACAAAAGGGGGGAGGAGGGAGAGGAGATGCTCTGAAATGCTCTTTTCCCCCTTCCTTCCTGTCACTCGCACCCCACCCTGACTGGCTACCCAACTGAAACTTGATCCTGAGTTCACCTCAGACATTTCTCGTCGTAAATTAATTTCGGAGAGCTTGATAAATGCACTTTTGGCCTCCCTGGGGAGGAGAAGCTTTCCGGGAATGCTGGTTATTACCTACCTTTCAAGTCTGAATGCGAATCCCCGTGACAACTTCGTACCTGCAGGAAGAAAATAAACATAAGCATATTGGTTCCTGAGCTTCCTTCATTTAAAGCCCTGAGTCTGGAGTTACAGCTGACCCACGACACAGCAAAGTTTGACACTTTTAATAAATTCTATGTCGCTGTTTCTTTAATGCTTTACCTATATTACTCTTGTCACATGACATCCCGTTTTTAGTCACTGTTCATGTCCGTTACGGAGTAGGTCCCGCATAACTAAATGTTCATTTCAATCGAGAGTTTCGATAATCGGGTTTTCACGTACGTATATTGCGCTCAACATTTCGACGCACGCCTTGAAGTTGCATCAAGAACAATATTTATGTAATTGGGTGACTTTGCACAGGTACTTTTTTGGAGTGGGATATGAGGGCGGCTGAGATATTTTGGGTTTGGCCTTTGGTCAAAGTACTAAGATTTCGCCACAATTTTTTCCCAAAAGGCTATTTTCTATGGCCACTTTCAGCTCAAAGTTTTGTAACATCAGGTCAGTAATGCAGGGAGAGCAGAAAAAAGTTAAGCAAATAATTTATTGATGCACGAGTACGCTAAAAGGGTTGTGAAAATGAAGTTTGTCTCTCACTATTGTCTGTTTTGTCTCTTACTAAAGTCACCGTCCTTGGCTAACTTTAAGTCCAGAATGTCCAAGCTAAGGGATACTTTTTCTTAAAAAAAAAGATAAAGTAGGCCTGTGGTCCAACTTCCACCCCAACAAAACAAAATTGACAGCTTCGAATGTAGCCTAATGCATACATAGTGTGTTTCGACAGTTCCTCCATCATTTCATCCGCGAAAAAGGCCTTGGGAGATAGGATTAGTGCTACGAGATTCATGCTCTCTGTAGCTTTCATAGTGCCCAAGGTGGTCCTGGCATTCCCCCTGGAGTGAGAATGAGAGAACAACAAGAATCTCTTGCATAGAAGCAGTAGCAACAAAGACGGTGCCATTTCTTGTTGGTTTATGAGTTTTGCGTAGTGAGGCAATTCCCTATACAGGTTGTCAGGGCATCAATGTAGCCATCGCGTGTCCTTCCAAGTACAGATATGTTGTCAAACTGAACCATTCATAGTGTGGGAGCAGAGGCAATAAAATGCAGCAAAAAATTTGGTTTGGACACACCCAATAAGCCATATGACACTTATGGCAAACACGATTGTGCAGGTACCAATTCTGGATCGCTAGACCATTTCGAAATTCGCGAGAAATTCAAGGACGAAATGGTGGCGGAACTTTGTAACCATACAGTATAACATATACATAGTGCTTGCTCTTACACATGATTGCCCGACCGTTGGGCCAACTTGAAGCAGAGTTCTTGCCTACAAAACCAGTCAGCAGCAACTTGAATCCCACTACTTCAAAAGCCTCGTTGTGCGTCGTCAGCACCAAGTCCATGTGCAGCTACAAGCAGTGATCATGAAAAGGTTAAAAAATCACCCATGCCGCCTGCCAGGTGTGAAAGTGCGATGTGCTTTCAAGAAGAGAATGACAATAGGGTTAGTCTGTTGTTGTCTATAATAGTGAGACCTGCTCCATCTCCATCACTCTACCTCTTCTCGAGCTTGAAGACCTGCGGCTTGGAGATGTCAACAATGAGGGCAATGTCTGCCTTGCAGAGGGTCCCCTCACAATGTCTCCAAGTTGACGTGGTTGTGCCACGCCACCAAGTCTGCGTTGGACACGTTCCAACAGGCTGTTGTCATCGTGCCAAAATGACTGGAGGAGGAAAAGACTGAGGACGAGAAGGAGGAACCGTATTGCAAATTTGGTGGCCCGGACGATTTTCCAACCTCTTCAGTATCAGCACTTGTAGCTCGGCTCATGGGCTTGGGGCGGGTGGCGCATGTTTTGACTTGCAAGGCCCAAGTTTTGGTGCAAAAAATGGCTGAACCGTTGGATTTTCATTTATTGCAGCAAGCACTGGGTAATTGCGTCCGATCGAGGCAATGCAGCCCATCTTGCATTCAACTAGTACTTTCCACCAAATTGTTGCATTACCCGTTTTACTGACGCACGCTGGTGTCGAAGTTTGGCTACCCCTTGTACTCGGCCGAACACATCAGTCTTACAAGTGTCCCTGTCCAAACAAAAAGAGGACGCCAGCTCTCGACACTTTTCTGATGTGCACACACTCACAAAAATAAAAAACACTCAAGTTGACTTTATGGTCCCCAGTTGATACCCTACGCTTAAGTGAATCAGGAGCGTGAGTGGATCAAATTCCCAGGTCCCAAAGCGATCCACTTAAGAAATATATATTACTGTATGTGTACATTAAAATATATGCACATATAAAAGGTGCTGTAAGTGGATGAAACCGCTTTTTCACAGCTGAGTCTCCATATTTCGTCTGAACGAGTCCGGGAGGCCGCCCTGTGAGGTCTTGACTTTGGGCTCCCTCAGGATTTCGACCACAGAATCTTCTATTCTAGCCACGAGTGTCATCGGGGTCTTCTCCTCTGCTGCGGCTAGGTTGTCATCTGAGGACTTTTCGATCAACTCCAGTCCCTCCTCAACACTGGAGAGGCGACCCAGACAGCAACCCCGACCCAGAGGGATGTCTTCTGGACTCGAGCAACCCTGGCAATGAAAAATGTGCGAAACACTGCAACTTTGCATGCACTCTTGCTCTTGTTTTCTCGCTGGGTCGGCCAACTGTGAGGAAAATAAAGTTGGCCTAGTAGCCCTACAACTCACCATAAACTTCCAGCCTTGGAATGGCCTTAGCTTTCACTGATATGCAGGAGTCTGTGGAAATGCAGCATTATCCTGCAGCTCAGAATAGAATTTACTTTACTGCACTGGGCCGGCTGGATATTGGTGATAACGGTTTAGGGCTAGTGGGCCAAAATCTGTGTTATAATGTTCCAAATTTTCTATTTTCTTAGGGTTAGAGGGACACTTAAACTGTTTTCTTCTGAACCAGGTATTTAGGTTGAGTTGGACAAAATCAATCCTAAGTTGTCTTTTGAACGTTTTCTTTAGAACAGTACTTTAAGGCTTAAAGGGACAGGACCTACTTTGAACCTTTGAGGGTTTTTTTTATTTATTAGGAAAAATGACTCGGTGAAGCACCTTCAGGTCATGTTGTCTTTGATCATCAGCTTGCAGTTGGGCTTGCTGTTGTTGCTGCTGCTGTCTGGCAATGAACGATGGCACCAGCTCCAGGTAGATGTCGTACAGGGTGATCTCGCCGTACTTCCCCTTCAAGTGCCCCAGCAGCAGCAGCACCAGGCCGAGGAAATACACTGCAAACAAGAGTGCAATCTTTCGCTGTTGCCTTCCATGCAGAACAATCAATTCTGGACGTACACGCCAAAATGACGCCCACGTACACGGCTGCGCTCTCCGAGGACTGCTCGTGCAGCAAGTACAAGTGACGGTTGTTGCGGATGTCGCCCACCATCATGGAACGGTGGGGCGGCGCAGTCAGCGCAGTCGTGACGTTGTCGGCAGACCAGCTCATTGTTTTGGCGGGGCAACCGGTGCAGGTGGCTCGATATCCCGTCCTGGCGCCCCCTTCTTGATCAGCTCTCCATTGAGGCCTTCAGAGTTTACCCCTGAACAAGGAAAAGCCATCCCAAATATTTGTACAGTTGGAGCGGTGAAGAATGGGCCCAAGAAGAAGCAGCCGTTGTTGCTGTCTCAAACTGCGTACCAAATGGCGGCACCATGGAGAAAGCAACGCGCATTCACGTGTTGCACGTATCACAGTTCCTTAGTACGTGCGTCATTTCACAGAAAGTGACCGAGTTGTCTTGGAGCGAAACCAATTAAAGGCCCACCAAGAGGCCTGCCTGAAGGCCTACCCATCACAAGGCCAGGGGCACGCAACTTAGCCAGGAAAAAAAGAGAAAGAAGTGCAGTATGAGCCCTCCTTTAATTATCTAAAAAGAAGGCTGAAGTTGTCTTCTCGCAGCAACTCGAACCAGGCAAACTTTGGTAACTCAAGGCTTGTATCAGCCTTCAATTTTTTGCTGCCTCTCGAGAGTACGTCGGCCGCAGCTCATGAAAGCACTCGTGGATTTGCAATTTTTCTCGTTCAGCTATTGCAACTGCATCTACGACCTCGGTCGACTCACTTACCCGAGCCCCAGAAAGCAAGAAAAATGGGCACGTAGAAACTGGCGTTTTGGGGGTCCTCAAGAGTCTAGACGTCCCTCCTTTTCTGTGGCAACTCCATAAGTGGGAGAATTTTCTCCTTCTTCGAGCGCGCTTTGTCTTTCAGCCTCTCCCCCTCTCTCCCGATCCACGTGAATGGAGGAGCAAAACCGTAGTTGCATGACTTGACACAAAATAAATATGGCGGAGAGCAATTTTGCATTGTTATGGGAACCCATTTGGGGTAACCACCCCCAACAATGGCTGGAGCACCCACACAGGGTGGCCAAGAAGTTGCCTAGACAGTGCTGCACTTTTGATGGAGCAGTACAGGGACGCCCCAAAGTAGTGAAGAAGTGCCTTTCTCGTTATAAGGTCAGTGCAGGACAATTTGGAGTTATGACGAGGCAGTGTGACCTTATAATGGGGGAAGTTACTGAGAGCAGATGCAAAATAAACGGCCTCATATCAAGTCGGGCCTTATATTTCACAATACTATACATCACGGCGAGATTAATTGCGGAAAGGTCATTCTGAGGCCTTTGCGTGGAATCCTATGAGTAAACAAGGCTTCAAGGCCAAAGAAGTCCGCGGTGACGAAACTTCATTCATGTCAGTGAATGCTGATCTTACTGACTCTTGAGTCAAGTTTACTGCTAATTCGTGCATAAAGAATCACGTTTAGAATACACTGAAGTGAATAGTCACTGCTTTCAAGCACCACCTTATAATGAAAGTGCATCGATTGTGATCCTCTCAAAAAAAAAAAGAAGTTTTCATTTTCGGGCGAATACCTCTTCACAGGAGATTTTGGACCTTTCGGTTGTTCTGTATTGATAAGGGAGGCTTAAAGCAGCCGGGATTGACCAGTGCGCCAAGTCTGACGTGACTGAAGTCGTCCCCGACGCTCAAGCCCAAGACCGTCTCGTGTCCATCCGTACACTCAGACGGAGCCTTGTTTTTTTTTCGCCCGGACATGAGAAGAGAGCGGAAAAACATGCTTTCACAAACAAAATATGATTCATGCTTGTCGAAAAGCCATCTCCATGAACACATACTTGTTCAAGCTACTCTTGACTGTCTTGCCAATTCTTGGTCCTGCAGGAGCGAAGTCATCACTGATGGCAAGACTTTGTACTTGTTTTGTAATGCATCGTTGCTGTGGGAGGCAATAAATGTGTGTGATATTTTCTGCGGCAAATGTTATTTTCACCATGCCTTTGCCACGACCTCTAGAAGTCACATAAATATGACATATTTGAAGATGAAGAAATCACATAATTTTCCGCTGTCTAGAGATGAGGTTCTTCGCTGCAGCTGCGAAGACGACGAAAATTCCGCAAGTCATCGAGGTCACATCAAACCAGAGAAGGAATTTTCGCTTGCTTGTCTTTTTCTTAATTCGTTATATTACTTTTGCCACAGCAAAGATTGGATTTTTTTTTCTTTCTGCAGAGCAAAAGTTCCGCGTGAGAGATGCAAGCGGAAAAGTAGTCCGCTTACTCTTGTACAGGGTGTGTCGGAAAAAGTATCTTTTGGAGTAGCGGGAAGCAGCAACTCAACGAGACACGTGAGCTTTTCCTGACTCACCCTTTGGAGGGAGAGCTGGTGGAACTTTCACCCTCTAGATGTCGCTAACAAGAAGGGACCCAAAAACTTTCGAAGCACCTTTTTTCCCGCTCGTTTGCGTCATCTCGTGGTCGAAAACTGAAACGCACTTTTTTCCCAAATTTCACAAGATCTAAAACGCTGAAGAGTAAAAGTATTGAGTTACAGAATCTCTAATGCACCCAGTATTGGGTTCTCCTTGTTTTTTCACGCGCAGATTTTTCAACTGTCACAGGTTCGGAGATGTCAGAGAATATCAGTATTAATTTTCCGCACAGTGCCAGCAACTTCACACTGCATTTCAAGTAAGAAAGTTTAGCGAAAATAAAGTATGCAAATACCACTTTAATTTCGCCAAATATCAAAAGTTGTGAGCAATAAATCTTTCCTCAATTAATCTGGATTTTTCTGGATTATACCTAGGATTCACTTCGCACCCACTACAATGAACACTGCATCATTTAGATTTTCAATTGTGTTTTCCAAAAAACTGACTACCTAAGTCTGGAGACAATTTTTAGCAGAACTACATAGAGGAGATCCACACAAGCATTGCTCATACGGTTAAAAGTGGGGTATGAAGTTTTCCACTACCTGACGGACACAGTTATTATCGTAGGTCGATGAGAAAGCCTCTCGATGCTGGCGGCTCATTGTTCGACCACTGAGACGAATGATGACTCCCAAAGCATATCAAAGCTTTGTGTTGACCTGGTAGATGTAGGTTTACTGATACTTCACTGTTTTCAACAGCCTTCAAGGGCATGACCCATGTGATTAAGAGTATGCCAAATGTTTATTCCAACTTTGGGGGAGAAGAGTTTTAAGTCTGGTGGAGTCTGAGTCGCCACAGATTAAGTTGCCTCCTACTTCAAAGCTAAAAAGTTGGCTTCTTGTGGGGATGAAAAGACCTGCAAAATCACAGTAGGTAGTACTGATGGTACCCTGAACTTACAATGAGCAGGATTGCAGCGCCAAGATAAATTAATACATATGCACTACATTATTTGTCAGGTGACGTTTAAAGAGAAACTTGTACGTCGACCTCCCAGCACTAACTTAGAAGAGTCGAGCTTTCTCGTGGTTCCTTCCCTGGTCTGAAATAAAATATCAACTGGTCTTTGGTGAGAAAGTTTTCCCAAATTTTTGAGGGTCCCATTAAAGCCTTTTTTTCATCCAGGGCTCTCAAATGGATCAAGCCAAGAGAAGACTGATCGGTTTTGACACAGGAAGGGGGGGATAAATGTGTCTCGAAGAAGGAGGGGTTAAAAAACACAAAATATCAGCTCTGGGCGCCGCTTTGCAACCCCTGGAGTCACTTGATCTATTCTTACGGAAGTGAAAAGGAGGATTTCCTAGGCCTTAAGAGGCTTTATAATTGGTTCATCGGTGTTTTGCGGCTCAAAAACTCCATTCATGCTTTCTTCGCACCCGCGCACACGCACGCAAAGAGAGAGAGAGAGAGAGAAAGAGAGAAAACTCGCGCTCTCTTCTCAGTCGAGAGAGATTTTTTGGGTGAGCTTTTGCAACGAGAAATTCTGTCAAAATCACTTCCATCGATGCCTCAGAAGGCCTAAACAGGTAAAAAGGCGTAATTGACTTCTAGTGAAGGAGGAAGTGGCACTTTTTTGAATGGTTCAAATAAAAGGCCTATTTTACTTTTAAAAGCTTTGTGGCCTTTTTCCCCCTCTGGGGAAACCGAAAGAAATAGGTCTGATTCACGTGTGCCAATTCAACTGCCTGGGGAAAAGCAATTTCTCGTAATCGTTTCATCATCGAACAATCGCGAAAGTCAGGAAAAAGCTCCAGAGGATAATGAAACCATTGCTTTTCTTTTTTATTTATACACTGTGCTGAGCGTATCCATATCGTTGTTTTAACAAACTCTTTCTCTGTTTGGCCTTGTCCTTTACATCTGTTGCTCCCCCGGGAGCCATGCCGGACTTGACCCTCTCTCTCTCTCTCTGTGCACCCAAATAAGCTACGGCTCTTGCCCTATGAGGCAGAGAGGAGGACCCCATTACGTGGTGCGCACTTTTTTTTGGCTCGCTCGACTCTCCCCGAGATGCTTTTTCCTGTGACGTCGCCAAGACTTGGCGAACATCTTGTCCATGGAAAATGCAAGGATGCCTTGCGAAATGCAAACTGTCAGGATCAGGGAATGATGAACTGCCACCCCCTGAAGTCACCTATATGGGTGCAGCAGCATCTTTTTTCCCTCCTTTCTCGGAGAAAAAGATAAGGAAAGTCTTTATTTTTGCACTGCTTTTTCTGCAGGCTGCAATAACCGAGGGTGGCCCAAAGAAGCTCGTGATTTACAGTCTGTGTCCTCCGCCTCCTGCACGCGTGGTGATTGGCATAAAAGGACAAGAAAAGAACAAGAAGAAGAAGAAGAAGGAAAAAAGGAAAAAAAAAAAAGAAATGTGCCTTGGTTTACCAAGAAGCAGGGGAGAAAACAGGGTCCATTTTGCAGGGGGTAAAGCTGAGCTTACGTCGCTGCTATGGGGGTAAAAGCCCTCGACAGAATCCCCTGCTTTCACCTTCAGGAGAAGATCGTTAATCACTTGAGATGGTGACAAAAAGGTCAACAGCAGCTCTGACATTATTCTTCCTATTTTTTCTGCCGGAGAAGAAAAAGGATGCCTTTGAGGCCCTGGCCCTGACAAACGTCTCTTCCATCGCGAAATTCCTGCAGGAGCCCAAGTTGGGCACGAGCTGGTTCAACCCCGCGGGGCCCACACCAAACTTCGTGGCGGGGCAGAAGAACGGGACCGTCTACCGGGCCAGGTTGGGCAGCGACGCCTTGCTCAGTTGCAGGTAAAAAAAGGGAGAAAATATGGCTCTTTTCTTTGCGGTTCACACTGCAGAGAGAGAGTGCAAAGTGGGACATGAAGAATCAACAGTTCTTGTGTACTTTGACGGTTACAACTTGTTGTCTACGTTACAGGGTGACTGCGCTGGAACGGAACCTGGTGTCCTGGTCGCGGGTGGACTCGTCGAGTGGACTCCCAGAGCTCTTGACCGTGGGGTTCAGGCCGCACTCGGGCGAGAATCGGTTCATCCTGGACCTGGCGCAGCCCAACGACCACAGACTCCGGATCAGCAACGTCCAGTGGCGCGATGCCGGAATCTACCTTTGTCAGCTCTCCGTTCATCCACCCGCCATCCTTGTGTCTAGACTGCAGCTGGTCAAGCCTGTGGTCAACATCATAGACTTTACCACCTCGGTGTCGGCACCCAGGGAGTTGTACTACGACTCCGGCACCACCATCGAGCTGGCGTGCAGAGTGCGCCTGGCGCCCATGGGCGGTGCAAGTATCATGTGGCAGGTGGCGCACGCAGAGGGCACCAGGATCCTCAACATGGACGTGACCCGTGGCGGTGTCCGGGTGGTCACCGGGCGCGAACCCGACGCCGGTTGGATTGTGAGTCGGCTGAGTCTGGCCTGGGCTCGCGCCGGGGACGCTGGAAATTACACGTGCACCCTGACTGGGGTACCGCCGGCCCTAAAGTACACCGCCGGCCTCTCCGACACCGTGTACGTGCACGTGCTCCAGGGGGACAACACAGAGGCGATCTACAGTAAAGGCAGTGCACGAAGCAGCTCCATGTTGTTGTTGCTGTTGTTCTCGCTCACGACGCGAAGGATATGTACGTGATCAATAATTATCATTACGCGGAAGGACGTATTTTTCCCCCTTCCATGCCTATCGCACATGTGAATCGTATGAGCTAAAAAAAAGGAGAAAGCTACCATTTCGGGCATGCCCAACTTCGGTGCGTGACGTCGTGTTTTTACTCTTACGAGTCACACAATGGGCTTAGGCGGCCCTCCTCGTCACGTTTACTGTTACTTGCCTCCATGTGCGTACGCGCGCTCTCTCGGTGCCCCATTTTCTCCCCCCCCCCTGTCTTATGTAGGTATCGGCTTTCCTCACCCCCCCCCCCTCGTGCTTGTAAAGATACAGCGTGATGCTTAAAAAGTGCCCCAAAAGTGCGGTACCGATTTTTTGCGCCCTTTTTTGAGGCACCCATTCCCTTCCTTTTTGTTTCTGAAAGACGAAGCCAATCAGACAGAAAAGGACCATTGAGGACCTCGAGCAAAAAAGATTTCTGACATGAGGAGGCAAAATGTGCGTACGTGAGATTTGTACACAGGCATTTTTGACAAACGTGCGGAGAGTTATTAATCACTCGAGGACAGAGAGATAAAGGCTCCCTATCTGGCCTCCGAAGGCCCAAGTAGCTACGAGGTGGGCCAGGACAATGGGATCACGACCGACGCCAGCGTGAGCAACGACTTGCCAGACAACGACGACGAGGACGGTCTCAAGCACTCGAACGGGGGGAAGAGGAGACGTAGCCAAGTCTTTCAATTTTGACCCACCCTGTTGGGCTCGCTCTCGTCACCCAGAGTTTCCAGGCGAAATTGCTCGGTTTAAGTCGGATTTAGCTTATCAACTCTGAGGAGATAAGGGGTAAAGCCGCCCCCCCCCCTATGCTATGGTTTGCAGGGACCGCCTTTTCGGTGTCTCAGCTGCTGTCAAAGACCACGTAAATTGCCGATGATGGAGTCCGATATGACCAGAGGCCAATTTTCCGTCCAATCTTCGATAAAACAACATTGAAGGCTTTGTTTTTATTTTTTCTTCATCTTGTTTTCGGCTTGAAAACTGCCCAAAATCAGTGCGTGAACCGCAAAAACTTATCGTTTGCGGCTCACACGTGAATCGAATCTTTGCCAGACTCCGACTCTCTCACTTTCTTTCTCTTCCTCCAGAAATTGGATCACCGCACGTCCCTTTTTCTCGCAAAGAAGAACAGAAATTGGCGTCGTGCAGTTTGAGCCGTACAGAACGCGCCAGCGTCGAATGGGTGCACTCTTTGCGGCTCGGACAGTCCCGACCCCCATCTCCTCTATCAGTAATAATCACTAGATCGATCTTGGAGATGGATTTTTGCAAAGTTGGAGCCCGGAAATTCGCGATTCGGTTCTTAGGCCCTCCCTCCCCCCCTTTGGGGCCTTTAACGTCTAGGCCTCACATACCAAATTCAATTTATTTCGACCTCGCCTAAAAAACGTGGCAAATCGACGACGACGTGTGAGCTTTCAAGTAATCGCATGTCAACTTTAGGTTGTTTTTTTTATTTTAAGAGAGAGAGAGAAAAATATCTTTCTCTCGAGGGAAATTTTGCGTTTAATACAAGTTTACGTGACATTGTTTGCATCCCGAGAAGACGAAGATTGTATGGGAAATGATAGGAAAAGCTGAAGAAAATCTTTTCTCAAGAGAAAGATGAAGAATGGATTCCTCTAATGGAAGAAGTTGGATCGGCCAAGAAATCACTCAGCAGCACTGATGGATGCTTCTCTTCTACTCCAAAAACCAGGTGAGGTGAGTGAAAACAGGGTAAGCAAGAAGGGGTAAAGCAACTGTAGCCCCGCTTATCTCACGTCGTCACGAATGGTGCGGGGTAGTTAAAAACATCTTCGCCGATGGAAGAGGAATCAACAGCCCCTTTTTTGCATAAATCTTCTCACTCAACAGGGTCTAAAGACAGGTTTACCTGCTCTAATTCACACCTTTGGCAGGTCCAACCCTTTTTTTTTGCCTTCCTGCCTGCTCGAAAAAAAAAGAGGGTCGTTCAAGGACTTGGGCGACTGCAAAGTGTCTCTCTATGCAAATTTTTTGCACGAACCGCTTGACTTTTGGCCAGGTCCAACCCCTTCTAGGAGTCCGTGCTTTGTAAATTTCTTCGGTTTCAATACCCCTTTTATTAATCCTCTGAAGGCAAAGAAAAAGTCTCCTTAATCCCCTCGTAAATATGCGCTGAGGCCCCCTTTTTCCGACGGTGGGTTTCAACCTTGCTCTCTCTCATCCGTGCTCACAGGGCGAGCTCAGCTGGGTGGATTTTACCCTTTTTTGTAGCAATGTTGTTGGTCTGAGCCGGAGCTCCCCGAAAAATAGGAAGGAAGGAAGTCGGGGGTCGTAGCGTTAATGGCCTCTCCTCCCATATTTCCAGAATACCTAATAGTTGTAGTACTTGTAGAAGAAGAAGTTCCTCTCAAACATGTCTGCAAGATGGGGGCCCGACGCAGGAGCGATCGCGGGATCCTTACCCGTTTGGACCTTCAACCCTTCCCTTTTTTGAGCACCTCAGAATGGGTCTCCCGCCCTCCACCTCCCCATTCCTTTTGAATGGAACTGCGGCGTAAAAAGTCCGAGCTTTTTTTGATCGAGATCTTTCTAAAATGTAGAGGGTTTTTTTTTTACCTTTCCCCAAGATAAAGTTGTTGTCATTTTTTTTGGGTGGAAAAAAGAAAAGAAGTGTAATTACTGCGTTCATCGACTGCGGGTGAGAAAAAAATTGGTCCTCAACAGCTGTTTGTCTTCCTCTTCCTCCTGGAGCCTTCAGAAGCAGCCTTTTAAGACCTCTCTTATCTCCCCCCCTTTTCCCTTATGAATAGCTAATGCGGGTAATTAAGCAGCAAAATAGCAAACTTTCAACCAAGTTTGCTTTGCTCGAGGGTGTTGATCTCCCCTCTGTTCGCGTATGAGCAGCGCAAAGGCTGTTTTTTTGTTTTCTCCGATTGTGTTTGCCAAAAATATGCATGCGTGCATGAAAACCTAGGCAGAGGGAGAGAGAGAGAGAAGAAAGCACGCACGCATGCAGTGAGTGAACAGAGATTCATTTTATGGTTAAGTGCTCTCGCCCGCGCATTATAGAGGAACGTGTACAACATGCGAAATGAGCAAAAATCTGCGGGACAAACACGTGAAAAAAGGCTTTCTTTTTTTAGGGGGGGTCTCTGCTCTTGTCAAGAAATGTCTCCCTCCCTCCAAGTTTGAGTGAAGGCATCATTTGTTCCTAATACTTTCCAGCTAACGACGACGATTTCAACTTTGTTGGAGAACGTTCCATAGACCGAAAATTGCTTCCTCCTTTTCAGTTGTTGCATTTTATTACTTTCCCAAACTTTCTTGGCTGGTTGCATCTCATCTGCGGAGGCCTCAAGAGGCACGACCGACATCTGTAGCTGCCGTAAAAAAAGAAGTTATAGTTGTTTAGGAAAAGCTATCGGAACATTAGCATTTTGAGTGTTTCAGACGCGTGGTTTTCGTCAGCCCATCGGGGAGAGAGAGAAAAGTCCTGATTCTGACTCTGGTGCTGACACGGAAGAGGAGGGATGAGGATCGCGGCAAAAAAAAATCGCGATCCCATGAAAATCGCGGCCGGAAGCGAGAAAAAACCGCAGAAGTTGGTTATTTTTTCCTCTTCCACATCCTGAAGTGTCCGTGATGAGGCTCTCTAATTTTCTCTTTGCTCCGTCAAAATGAAGAGATTCATTACAGGACCATAATGAAAGGTTTGGGACCACTGAGAGGCCATGGAACTCTTGAACAAGGGACCCTTTTTTTGTTTCACACGCAAATATGGAGAGGCTGATTAGGCAAATTTCTTTCTTGCTGTTTGGCTCTTCTGCTCTTCAATAGACACAATTGATGGAGCGGAAATTTGGCATTTCGTTTGGCAACGAAATCTGCAAGTCAAAGAAAGTGAAGGCTTCATTTCTTGCCACAATTAATAAGGACGTTTGGAAAGTTGGTACACAAAGAAGATTGGGTAGAGAATTGAAGCCTTTCCTTATCTCTGCTGGTTTTATTGCCTCTGAACTCTTTAGGACCTCCTGGGCACGCTTCTAATTAGTTGGGGGCTGTTCAAGAAGCTCCAAGATTAATCTGGAAGTTGCTGCCTGTTTTTGGCTCACACGGTGCAATTTTTCAGATGCTTCTTTCCTTCCTGCGCTGTTGCTGTTTTTATGCTCATAGTGTGACTTCACATGCATCAATTTGGGAAGCAGCGGGGGGTGATTTATATCAATGAGAGCAGCAGCAGCAAAAGCAGACGTTCATTTGCTTTCCACTACACATTTGTTGTTGTTATTGCTGCTGCCGCTGGCAACGAAGCATTGATCAAACATTTTTGATTCTCAAAATGTACAAGGTTGTAGCCAAATTGACGGATTCCTCGAACGCGACGCCCTTCAGGATGACCAAGGAGGAGCTGGAGATGCTGGACCCAAAGTATAAGAAGAGGCCTAAGCAAAAGTTAAGTCAACCAATTGGTCAAGCCTGAAGCTTGGCCGGACAACTCATCAAGGTCTCCAAGTCTTATCTGTACCAACTCGGACAGAGAAGGGGAGAAGGAATAAAAAGAAACCGAAAAGAAGGACCCAGAAACTGACGATGTCATCAATGATGGAGAAGCCTCGACCGACGAGGACAGAGAGAAGATTTGGGCCCAAGGGAGACAGACAGACAGCATCTCCTCCAGACGATCTTCAAGTCAAAGCTTTCCAGGACTCGTTGTTGAAGCTCGGCAGTGGTCACGTCTTATTTTCCAGGATTGGGATTGGATACTTGGGCTAAAAGGCTCTTTATTGACCTCTCCAATCTCCTCCTTGTCCTTTCTTTCAAATCGTCCTTCCTGGACGTCACTGCAGCAGTGCAAGTGAAGAAAAAAGTATCTAGCATAAGACTGCTCCTATGTCTACTACCTGGCGTCCTTAGGAAAGCTACTCATGCGTGACAGCGGAGGAGAGTTTATTCAGTATTTCTCCTTTCCAGAAGCTGCTCCTCCTTCGTGAGTCTTCTGCCAAGGATCTCCAACCGTCGTCCAGGATGAGGAAACGATATGAGGACCCTACAATCAGCTCCAGACTCAAACAGAGAGTCTCAGAGGATATTGGTATGAAGCGTGATACTTCTTGTGTAGACAGGACTTATCAAAATATCGCATGAGTCAACAAATATGAGCATTATTGTATTCTCAAGCATGGCGGTACCATTAATAATGAGTGTTGCGCTGAGCTTCCTGAAACACTTTCGCCAGCATCCGCTGTTTCTTAGGTCTCACTTTTTCGACCCACTGCGGTACTTCACAATTCCAGCGAAAATGAAAAATGACTGCGAAAAATGAAATTTAGCTGCTGGAAAGCTTTAATTTTCTGTTACTAGTCATCAAGACTCATTAGCACTTGCACTATGAGTCATGAAAAGTAAGAATTGTTCAAAGGGATGAGAAACGTCAAGGGGGGAGGGGGGACAAGGCAGAGGAAAGTGGGAACAGGGGCTAAGAGGCCAAGGAGAAGACCAAGACGTTGTTTGTGACTCCCACTGTACGCACATGGCTCTCCTACTTTCCTCTACCCTGAATAAATTGACTTCTTCTCCCACAGATTCTCTCTGGGAGGAGATTGAAGAGGTTGAGGAGGAGGTTGAAGTCGACGAGACCTCGAAAGCCTCGCAGTCGATGTTGGCCTTGGCCAGGCTGAAGCGGTCAGCCAAGAAGGACGAGAAGCTGGACTTGTTCGTTGCGAACACAAAGAAAAATTTCTTGCTGCAGGTGACGCAAACTTCGCTGCCCGCAAACTTTTTCTCCGCGAAAGAGAAACTTTGCCTTTCAAGGGCAACCAAGCGTACATGCATGAAAATTATTAGGGCCATAACAGTGGCAAAAAGCGATGTGACTTTTGTCATACCCCCCAGTTTGTCCAGTTCCTCCCTCCCCCCTAGACTTAACAATGAGGTTTCGCTAGACACTTCTACCATATGAGACTCCATCCTTGTGGTCTCAAGACTTAAATTCACATATCCATTCAAGTAACTACTTACAGAGTGAGTCAAAAACAGGGTCCCTCTAGTTAGATTTGCGGCTCACACTGCATGAAATGCCGGTGATTCAGTCCGTTCATCCCATCTTTATGTTCGCATGAAATTGTGTCAAACTGAAGGCTGCCACGAAGGTTTTGAAGTAAAAAAGTGTGAAATTATGGGGTTCAGCAAACACCTTTTTTTTTTTTTAGCAATACTGTGGGCTGAGTTGAAAAATCGACTTTTCTCCTAGTTCTCCCTGAACGTGAAGCATGAGGAGCGGCTGCGCTTGGAGCGAGTGCTGAGGTCCGAGGAGGCTGAGTTGGCCAAGGCCGAGGCCGAATTGAGGTTGGCTCAGCAGGCATTCGACCAATTCTTGCAGGAAAAGGACAGGAGCGCTGTGCAAGCACAGAAAAAGTATGACGATTCCCGACTAACTGTTATCTGTAATAGAAACCACGACGATAGCAGACACCGCCGACTAACACATAGCACAGTGCAATTCTCTTGGTTTTGTCAGCAATGTGCGTACGAATGATTGAGCTGAGTGAAGAAATAATTTTTGCATTAATCATGGGCTTACTGAGGTAGGCCTTCCCAAGTCCCTAAAGCAAACTGGGACGTGCAACATATCATTCTTTCTCTCGGAGTCTCTCATAGTGACTTCACACATACACAAGAAATAGCGAATTTTTGGAGAAAGGCCGAAAAAAGCACAATAAAATTTCACACTGTAGGTCAATGGCATTGCCAATACTTTATCTATACTGCTGGATCGTGCCAGAATTAGCATCCTTCCCACTTGTATGCACCACGCTGGATAAATTGTTAAAAGGCCAAAACTTTCCGGTTATGGGGAAGAAGAAAGCACTCAAATTTCCACGTAACTTTCGGTCGGTCAACTTTTCTCTTTAGTACTCAAACTCTGCATCGCTGACAGCTTTAGAGTGCTTAAGCATAAGGTAGCTGGAGCCGGGAGGCCCTGTGATGGTTACTGGTCCTGTCGCAGTCTCACTGCCAACGACGTAGAGGAGAGGAGTGTGAGGAACGTCAGGGTGCCCTCCAACACCAAGATGGGGTGATGGAGAGCCCCAAAACTATGAGCTCTTCATTGAACTTCACATTTTGCCTATCACTCCCCTGACCACTCCTTGGCCAGCAGAGATTCGGGACTTATTTGTTTCCAGAGTTGCCATCATTGGCAAAATACTGCTTTCAGAGTTGCCATTATTGGCGAAATAATCCTTTCAGAGTTGCCGTTATTGGCAAGCAGTAGTTTAAATGTTGTGCATGCTCAGTGACCATCGACTTCTGCTGGTCCTTGGCCAGACAATAGAAAAATTGGCCAATTCGCTGACAATGTTGACCTTTCGGTCGAACCTGTCCTGTCTCAGCTGTATCCATCCAGATGAAATCCCTTGAGCTTTCTCAACGAATTTTCCACTTTTTTGTCAACAAATGATAATCCTCGTAAGCTTGACCTCATCATCATGATCAGGGCTGACTCCGAGATTCGTGTTCGCCTTGAGAAGTCTTCTGATATTACCTTCCTGGACGAAGGCGTCCTTGCAATCAAGAGGACCGTCAACAAGTTAAAGGATCAAGTGAGTCCGTCTTTGCTACCTTATGCCTCTTCTTTGACATGAATAAAAAATTTCAGCTCTGCGAGTATTCAACGTTTGAGAGCTTCTTGTACTCCCTGTCCCCAGAGGCCTGGAGGCAGGTGCAGGTGAGGTGGCCCATAAGTATTTGCTGCTGGCTGGGTCAGGACAGACTTGACCACTTACGTACTTTACAGGAGCAGATCTCGCAAGATCAGCAACAAGAAGCTCTTGAGGAAGATGATGTGGAGTGTCTTGAAGCTGCTGCCAGGCGTCTTGGAGTCGGGGTTGATGAGTTCGGTAATGTTGATGCGTGACAAAGCAAAAGAAAAAAGTATCTAGGCAGTGAATCAGAAGTAACCTTGCAACAGTTGAGGCATGTTTGTTCGTACGCTGGTGGTGGAGATGTGAGAGGCTATCAACTGCACCGAGTTGGTGCTTTACATTTATATTCAGCCAGCTTTTCGGCCATAATCCACACGGAGAGGTTGCTCTGACTTGCTTTGTTCTTGCTGAACAACGTCAAAAGAGTAAACTTTCTGCCCGCGTTCATCGTCATTAAGACTCCCAAGGTCAGCCCATGTTTGACCAAACCATTGGGCGGCTAGGCTTGACAACGTGTAATTAACAGCTCTAACTGCGGCAGGTCCAATAAAGGGGCTGACCAAAGCTCTAAAAAACTGTTTGGACTCTTCGCTATTGGGCCCTTTCGTATATAGCACATCAGTGACGACACCCTGTTCCGAAAGAGAATGCTGCGTTGCGCTGAACACCCTGTATGACAATTCTTCGTCAGGTCCCGTTGGTCGCAGTGTGAAACTATACTTCAAGGACCCTAATCAGCTGTTGTCCCTGTTCGCGGACCTCGAGGATGAGAACCTGGGTCTGATCGAGCAGTGCCAAGAAGCAGAGGACAGACTGGAGACGGTCAAGAAGAAAACGAGCGAGGTAAAGAAAAGCTGCGTGAATATTGCAAAAAGAATATTTTTATCCATATTTTTCCATAAACGCCATAAGCACAGCTCTTATCAAATGCTAATTTAGATGTGGCAAATATGGGACGCTGACAGCCGATAAAAAAAACACGCACATTGCAGACTCGGACTCGACTTGATCACCAGAGTGGGAAGCTGGAGAAGGACATCGAGTCTCTGGAGTCGCAGCTTGCGTCGGAGGCAGCTGCTCTCGCGTCCATCGAGGCCGCTATCGAGGCCACAGCAGCAGTCACAGCTGCTGCTGATGTTGCCGCCTGCGAGGAAGATTTGGAGCTACAAGGTGAACAAGAGCAGACGCTCTTCAAAGACATACATCTTGATTCATCTGGCCAAGCACTTGCTCATTTTATGCACGTACTCCTTTTTGTCTAGAGGCGACTTTCAGCTCCAAAGCTTGACCTTTGGTAGCCTCCAAGGTCTGATCTGATCTCATCTAAAGACGAGGCTGGAGTTTTTGCCCGTACACTATTGTGTCCTCAAAACAGCCTCTAGTCAAGACTACTCCATGTTTATCCGGTCAAGGATCAAAAAGAGTGTGAAGGATCAATAAAAAGAATGCTCAAATCTTCTTTTGGTCGAGGGTCTGTACTGATATGAGGCTGATCTATTATTTGGGTATGTCAACCGCAGGCCTACTGAGGAAGGCCCAAGAGTCGGGCATTTTGCTAGAAAGCCCTGGAAACGAAAGTAAAATCCCCGTCCAAAACCCCATGGGGGAAGCGGGAAGTCCCCCAAAAAAGTCCGGCTGGCAATGCAGGGCAGTGTTACTGCCATTATTACTTGTCTTGGACCTCAATTCTGCTCCCTTGAGTCTCACTAGCAGGAAAAACAGCCCCAAAACGTGATGACCTGCAGTAAATAATTGTTACACAAGAGTAGCTCAGACAATCTTTTGGTCGATTTTCACCATACTGAGAATGTGACCAAGAAAGTGGGTGGAAATGAGCCAATTGTTAATTGCTCCGGTTATTTTTGGTTGAATCTTTACTTTAGGACCCAGCGGGTCTGCCTGCCTGAGTTTCGCAAGTGCGCGTGCACGTTAAAGTATAGCTATTACCTAACTAACCTAAGCTAATCTAATCTCGGTAAAGCTTTTAGAGTAGGTTACATTATTTAGGTTAGCGGTTAGAAGAAATTTCTTACTTCCTACCTTTTCTCCCTCAACAGCAACGAGAACAACGACTCCGACCATTCTCATGTCAGCAGCAGCAAGAGAGCAAAAGAATTGATTTAGATCAAACTTTTCTCTCCTACGTTTTCCTCGATGATCAGGAAAAAAGTTTATTTTCTTTATGAAGCTGGAGAAACTTTCCGAGTGAGATGCAATCGTTTCACCGTGCGAGCCACAAAGAAGCCACGGGCCCGAAAAGTCACACTGTTTGGCTCACACGAGCAAAAAGTTCGTGTTCTTGATTAGTTTATCGGAAGGAAGATGTTTGGTTTCCCCTCCCTCAGTTCTTAAGGAAATTCGCATGCAGATTTGCTTGTTGCAGTTCTCGATCGCCTGGTGAGTAAGATCCACGACGCCTGCGTCGGACCCTCCAGGTATGCAAAATGTTACGTGTCACTTATTGTCATAATGCAATAATGCAAGTAAGATGTCACTTTAAAGGTGAAGACGAGCAAAAAAGGGTTAAATAAGAAGGGATAAATTAAAGTGTGCTGAACGGCACAATTTGAAAGGAGGGGAAGTCCTCAGAAGTTGCTTTGAAGCGTGAAGAAATTGTGCAATGAACATTCTAGGAGCAAAGTATCGACTCTGGAGAAGCTGAAGAGGATCGAGCTGACCATGGAGAATCTCACCAAGGATCTGGATCTCCTGCCCCAGGAAAAGGTCAAGATCGCGCAAAAGGTGAGAAGACCCTGTCGGAAATTGTCCCCCCCCCCCTCCCCGCCAAAAACTTCAAAAATTTGAAAAACTCCTGTCCCCGCTTTTCAGACTTGCGAACGCGATCGCCGACGCCGCGAAGCCGAAGCCGAACAGCGAGAACTTGAGCGTATTCACGAGGAGCGGAACCGTCGGGCCAGAGACCGGGCTTTGGCACCGATGTTCATAAAGGTCGTTACTCATACGTATAAGCACATGCGTACACACGTACGTTTTCTTCTTCTAAGCACACCTTGGGCAGATTTGAGCCCCAACTTTCTGCGGGTAGACAAAGGGCTTTCAAATCTGTGCTCTCCGACATTTTAGGAGGTCATATTTTCTTTTTTATTACCCTTTGATCACTCTTTTCCCTCGAGGTTTTGCTTGCAGAAGCAGGCCTAGGCCTGACAAGTCTAGGAGCGGTCAAATTTCTTTTTTGTGGAGGCAAAACTACTGAAGAAATTTGCTTAAAAGCATTTGTGATGACTGAAAAGTAAGCAACTTTGCGTAAGAATATTGGGCTAAGGCCAGTCTGAGGCATGTGCGTGTAGCATTCATAAAAAAATGTTAAAAAGTCAACTCTCGTCTTGAAGACCGTTTACTGGCCTTGGCTAAAGCAAAAAGCACTTTCGGGGCCACTTGAAAACATTGTAAAGCATAGAACTTTCTTTTTATTCATAGGATAACTTTGATGAAAGCTTTTTTTCTGAGATCAGTTCAAATTATTCGAATTGCCGTGTTAACGGATTGTTTGGAACAGCCCGCACTGCGTCGCTTCTTGCCTCCGCGCGATGTTTTGGATCGCCGCCGCCGTCGGTTGGACAAGATCAAGCGCAAGTTGAAGCTCGAACAGCAGGAGAGGGAAGAGGACGAGGACAGCGAAGAATTCAATGTTTAGATTAGAAAACACACAATAAAGCAAAAAAAACAAGCCACACCGTGGTGTACACTTCCATAGACGTAGAAAAAAGTCGTAAGTTTTGTTCTTGCATTGACTAATTGTAGTCAATACCGGCACTCTTGAG
>JAAUXU010140809.1_pt1 | contig 22870 bp, 22 predicted proteins | sample 7278151 | NCBI WGS metagenome assembly JAAUXU01 (sample SAMN14350113, study PRJNA611818) | marine sediment metagenome | isolation source: surface marine sediment (1.8m) | place: French Polynesia: Moorea | collected 2018-08 | reverse complement strand
CCCAAACACAAATCCCACGGAATGCAGCCGCAGAGAAATCGTGTCCAGGAACACGCACGTACTACACGCTCGCGGTCGCTGCCCTGCCTCTACAGGGTGACAAAAGGTTTTAGGACGTTTCACCCACCCTCCCTCCCTCCCGCCCCCCCCTTTGGTGTTGACCATTGAGCAAGTCACACTACAGCAAGGAGCAGACTCCCCCCATCCACCCACCCCCCACTCGTACTGTACGTGATGATTGTCAATGTAGCAGTCGTAGTCGACACTTAAAGAGCCGCATAAGTGTTGTCGGCGTCTCCAACCTCGTTCAAGTCCTTCCTTTCTTGCCTATGTTCAACACCAGGATACGTTAACTGCAAAGACTTCTTGTGAGCCCCCAAACGGGCATCTCTCGTTCACTAACTCTTCTCACATTCAGCGCGCGCGCGCGGCCGCCTCCCCCGGCATCGACATCGGCATCGGCATCGACATCGGCATTAGCCTGCACTGCGCTGCGCTGCGCTGCGCGCGCAAAGTCAGCGCTCATGCGCGCGCACGAGAAACTCCTGGCAGGCCGAAGTGAGAAAAGAAAAGCCCCTTCATCTTGTGTCAGTGTCAGTGAGGCAGCCGAGAAGGAAACATTTAACACACACTGAAGGCTCTTTTTTTGCCGGCTTCTCCATTCTGAAGAAACTTCTGTCAGGCAGAGCGAAAGAGAGAAAAAGAAACACTGGCTAGAGCAAGAATGGCCTGGAGTGCTGCTGCAGTGCACGGGCTGCGAGCCTGGCGTCGTCGTCGTCGTGGTTGTCGTTCGGGGTGTGCCGGCTGTTGAGCCTCGCGCATTTGACCAACTTTCTTCCGCAGTGGAAGCACGAGGAGAAAAAAGTCAACACAGTTCATGAGTGACGCTTAATTCAACTTGGACTGTAATGAGGAACTGCACAGCAAAAGAGAAGACCAGATAAGGCAACAGTGAACTGCACAAAAACCCTGAACGAGTATGACGCAGTCATGACTGCCGAGAATTTCTGTCATGACTAATATTTAAGACAGAAAAACAAGGAGAGAGACACTTTTGCCGTTTAAAATAGAAGGATAGACATAACGGATTTTTTTTTCTACCCATGAACAAGGACACAAATATTAAAATCCACGAGAAGAAGAGACATTGAAAAGGGAAGGAGCCCCTTTTGAAAAATTTTCCTTGTTTTTTTTTTTTCCATCTTCTCCGTTACCCACGCTGTGATACGCGTCATGAGGCGTAATCTCAAGTGCTTCCTCCTGCTGGCGTCGGTCTGGTGCTGCGGCTGCTTCTACTACTTCGCGTCTGCGCCCATCAGACAAAAGGTAACGACCAATGCACTATTGCACTACAATAAAAGATCCCTTAAGTGCGTATACCTTGGTCAAGTGTCGGGACGGCAGCGTGCAGTCAATCAATGCTGTACGAGAACACGCGAAGGTCGCGAGTATTCAAAAAAGTTTTTAGCCATCATCAGTCTGCGACCTAATGATTTCTCAAGATTGCGGCTGTCGAACAGCTTTGACATTGTTTTCTCTTACCCGAAATCACACCTCGCACGCATGTTTGCCTACATGCATAAATAATAAGTTGTCGAAAGCGCAGAAGAAGGCTGTAGACGTGGACAGACAAAAACATGCACGTACACACGTCCGAGGGAGTGCAGGCCCACCTACCTCTAGCCCTATCTTCCTCCTGCGCCTCCGTCAGCAGCAACCATGCTCTTACCCGATCGATATCAGAGTGGCTCTATCTCTACCCCTCATTATAGAGCCACTCGAGAAACAATGTCGGGAAAGAGGCGCTGTCTACCCTCGTCCTCGGTCAGACACGTGGGTGGATGTCTGACCGAAAGCCTCGGGCGGACGTCCTGCGTGTGGCTCATCCCCATGAACCCCAAGAGATGACGCTGGCGGACAAACAATGGATTTAGCCTAGATCCCCTCGTGTACTAAGGTCTTCTTTTCTTAGAGCTGCTAAAGCTTTAAGCGGGCGTTCGTTTAAGACTTGGCGCACACATGCACACATATGCGCATGTATGTGCGAGGGCCTCAGCCCACCAAGGGATAGTAGCTAAATGCGTGAAGAGGAGGGAACATCAGGGAGGGGGGGAAGAGAAGGAAAAATTACATTTCTCTCACGCAGGAATGCACAAAGCGGAACTTTCGTCACTCCCCCAATTACTCTCTTTTCCGGCAGGCCTAGAGGCCCTACAGGGTGATGAAACTGGTGTGACAGAGTGCTCAAAATAAAAAAACCCTCTGGTTTTTTTTCTCTTTTTGAAGGCTGGAGAGAAACTTTACCTACTCAAGTTGGAAACACGGCAAGAAAGAGAGAGGGATCTCTGTCCGAACAGCATTGGCAGGATTTCCATCCTGACATGCAAATGCCAACTTCAACGTGAGTGTGACTTTGGCTCACTCATGCCTGCTTGAAATGTGTCAGTGATCCCTCCTCCCTGTGCTTTTAATGGGACGCTGAACATGCGTGACAAAGTGACTGAGGCCAAAAGGCTGACATTTCTGCTTCTCTCCCCCCTTCGTTTCCTGGCCAATGAATTAACCCTTTTCTATTGTAACCGGCTAAAATTCCGAGTAGTTGGAAGTAACTTTCCAACGCACACTTTAAGTGCAAGATCGAGAAAAATTAGGGTGCGAGCAGAGAGGGAAGGAAGAGGAAGGGGTTCTGCTGCTTTCAAAATAGTCTACAAAGGATATTGAAGTAGGAGACGGAAAAAAGTTGTGTAGGACTCATGAATAGTGGAACAGTTGGAAGCAGGGTCTGAGTCTCAACTGCTCCACCTCGAAAAGTGCAATGTGAAGTGAGACGAAAACCTTATACCTTGCATCAATATTCATGGTTGCACATAGAAGCACTACGAAATCAGCGTTTTCTGAACTGGGTGGGGGATTTTGTCAGTAGGTATGGATTCTCCAGAAAATGAATATTTCTCTCGAATAGCCAATGAGCTCATTGCGCAGGATCTCTTCCTTATCACCAATGATGCTGTTGAAACGTCCGTTCTGTTCAACACTGACAATGTGGAATCTCCTGTGCTGACAGTTCAAGCTTCCTTGTTCAGCCTCTTCGCGGGTGGAAGCAAGTGGAGGTGGATGCGAATCGCTCTGAGCCTTCTAGTCTTCAGCTTGAGCCTGCTTGATGCTGAAAGCATCCTCAGGGTCAGACTCCTCTTCGGCGTCCTCTTCAGCATACCACAAAGCTGCCAAAAAGCCTCACGGGGCTCTGGGAAAAGTGGGAGATTTGGGCAGCTTTCCTGCCGGTGGCAGGGAAAACCAGCAGCAACAGCAAACAGCCCTCTCTTAAAAAAAGTGTAAAAATTTAAAAACCGGAAGGGGAGGGGGTAGTCCCCCCCAGAGTGACATAAAGGAGCAGAAATGTTTCTCATGTATTCACTTTCAAATACGGTGGGTAGTGATTCGTATTTTAGACATTCAACGATCTCCAACGCATACTTCGAGTGCATCACAGTCAACACAGTAACCGACACCATACTCTTTGTGTGCGTGGCTGTGTTCGTGCACTTTCAATCGAGGTCGCATTGTACCTCAGATACTACAACGGGGGGGGGGGATTCCCAAACTTTTTTACTGACGTCCCACTTCGTCACTTCCAGTCCCACCATACACATTAGGTTTTTTTACATGTAAGTAAGTTACACAGAAGTTTGTCCTTCTGGTCCAGAAATGTCTCCTTTTTTTCCCGTGACACGTTAGCGTACCACGCCTTGGGAACCCCTGTACTACACAATACAGTAAATACGATATGTGTGTGTGCACGTAGGCGATCAAGAAATGGAGCTTCTTGCGTGGGTGAAAGTAATCGTTCGAGGTTCAATCACAGGCAAAATTTCTGTCTGACACAGGGTGGGCAAAAAGAAAAGGAGGGGATACAATTACCACAATGAATGAAGGAGTCCTGTCCCGGCGGGTTCGCGACCACCCACGTGACGTTACCTTCTATTAGTCAAAGAAGGTAACAAAAACATTTGTGCATGTGTGTGACAAGCATTTCCCGGAGGGGGTTTTGTCTCGGGACGACGTCGTGAGAACAAATGCGTCACGCTCAATTGAGCTGCTACAGATGTGTCTCTTATCTCTGCAACCCCTTCTTTCTTCTCCCGAGATTCTCTCAGCCAGATTTCATTTCTGCCTCGAAGACAGAGCGCAAGCTGGCGCTAAAGGTCCAACCCTCAATTGTCAAGGCTGCTTTTTTTCCACGGAGGGAGGGTTTGTTTCGATTTAGCAATTGCTTGCGCCGACTGCGGTCTCGATTTTTTGCTCTAGAGGACATGTGCAAAAATAAAATAAAATAAAGAGACCCTTTCTGTGGACTTTGCATGGACGCACTAAGTGGACTGGAGGCGAAGAGCGAAGTCAGGTGGTGGCGGTGGAGAAGTATGCGAATTGGTTGACACTTCTGAAGAAGATGTGGAAGTTGTGCCAATTGTGGATGAACTTTCTGCCGGAGGTGCTGCGTCAAAAGGCCTGCAACGTCACGCCAGTGGGTACTTGCAGGTGTAAAGTTTTACGCCCGTGGGTCTGCCTCTGTTTGGAGGGGGCCAAATTTCATTTACTTGTTTGACCCGGTTAAATACAAACCTGGGGAAAGTTTTTCCTCTCCCTTCGACGCGCTAGATTGCTCCTGTCGCATGTGTCATGCAAAAAAAGGGGGAAAAAGTTATTCCTTTTCCCATACGGGGCTATAATTTATCGGGGACTTTATTGCACGTCGTCCACTACCAATAATGTGTCCCCACACGAGAGGTACTCTGAGTATACTGACACTTTTCACCTTTCTTTGTGTTGCGTTGCTGTGGGTCAAATGGTTCCGTCCCACATTCCCCGTAAATAACACGGGGGGAATTCAGTCGTATTGACAGATTTCCTGTCCTTACCACAACCGTTATTGTTGTTGCACCCTGTGTGAGGTCGATCTTGCGATCCCCGCGAATAAGACAGACACATTTCTCCATGCTCGATGTCCGATGCATTCGTGCGCTTTACGCTCCGTTGCTCTAAAGGCACGTCTGTAAAGGGTAAAGGAAAGAAAAAGAACTTTACGTGAAGCCCTCACAGGAATCTCTCTCCTTCTCTCTGCCTGCATAAATGTCGAATATTGTATGTGAGGTTTGTACTTACGTCCTGTAGTAGAAAGGTCGCATGTTCAAGCAGCCAAATGATGAAGCATCGCCCTCAGCCCTTTTGGTATTCAGTTTGCGTGTAGGCTTTGCTGCTTCTGCCCTAAAGTTAGACTAACCCCCTCCCCCCCCAAAAAGAACGTAAAATGGGTAATGCAGCAGATTCCAATGGACCTCACAGAGGAGACATACACGTATGAAAGGTGATTACAAAAAAACCACCGGCAGAGGAACTTTCTGAAGTGAAAAAGTCTGATTCCATCTAGCTCTGGCTTTTCTATCGTTTTCCAACTCTATTCCTTATCCTTACTAGTCCAACTTTGAGAGTAAGCAGAAGCTCATTACATCCATGCTCCTCCAGTAGGCAGAAGCAGAGCTTGCCACAATCCTATTTCCCCAGACATTTGAACACAAGGAGAAAACCAACTTCTGCAGCATTGTGAGTTCGGGGAGCTCGACAAAGGCTTGATGTCGCGGCTCTGACAGCACACGCAGTGTACCTGTTATACCGCTTAGATAGCAGCGCACGCACGTGGTTGTAAGTTTTCGCGTGCCGCCCGCTAAGGAAGAATTAATTTTTGACATCCCTCGCGCGTGCGCGATGCCAAGTAAAAGCCTGCGTTTCTCTCCGAATCAACTTTGGAAAGTTGCATGCAGTCCTTACCAAGCGGCACGAAAGTTCCTAAACTTTCTCCCCTCCTCACAACGGCTAACCCTTTCTGCCTCCTTCCACCGTGGATCAGTTGAGCTCCAGATCACTTAGTGGATGCTATTTTGCTTCATGCTGCAAGTAGCAGAATCTCTCTTCTTTTTGCTGTTGTTCCATTTTTGGGGGACACCCCATGACAACTGCGGGCTTGGTCCTCGTCTCGCTTTATTTTGTCGGAGCCTTAATGTTGCCCTTTCTCTGCTCTCTCCTCCCAACACATTCATGACTTCCTTTCACAAGGCTTCTTTTCTTAGTTGAAAAAAGGGTTTTAAAGGCCTTGGTAAGAAATGTCGCCATTGTTCTCAACATGTTGCGTTTGCTCTCCCTAGAATTTTCCCATAGGAGAGAGAGCTCAGACTCATTTATTATCAGGAAAGCAAACCACGACAAGAACAGCTTCGCGTGCTTCCTTCACGCCCCCTGTTTTTTTTTTTTTATTTTTACGGTGCCGTCGCCCCTCAGAGGGTCTGTTATCTATCTTCTCGGCTGCAAATGGTCGTCAGATATGCAAGGGCTTTTGCCAGAACGCCAATCCAGCGGTTGTCAAGCGTGAATGTGATACGCGCGTTCCATTCACGTCCACAGCAGCTGTCTGTACACACATGTACTTACGTACTCCCCCTCATGGGAGGGGAGTACAAAGCGGGTCTTTCTTTCTTGTCATTAGAGAGTGCTGGGAGGTACAGGTTGGCTCAGTCAGATTGCAACATCCTCTGGGAGCACATTTTTCTATCATTTTGGGGGGCTTCTCGGTACCAAGATGAAACTGAGAGCGTGGCACGTTTTCTGAAATGATTTCAACCTGGAATTGGCTGGCGATCCAGACAGAAGGGAATCAATCAGATGCAGGTGTTGTACTTGCTGCCGTTGCCGCACGGATGGCGGCCAGTTCATAAAAGCGTTGCGCTACGCATTGACGTGGAGAAAAGGTTGAGATGACTCTGATTGACTCTTGGCATTTCCTCACAACTTTCAAAGCTTCTAAGTCTCATATTGACCCAAACGCAATGGAGTTGTTGCTTGACTGAGACAACTTGTCCAGTGAAGAGAAGCTGAACATGTATCCACTCCATCCAACGCGTGTGTACTTGTGCATCCATTATATAATCCCCATACATACGAAATGCGTCCGCTCCTGGTTGAGAGACAGCTAGAAGGAGAGGGGATTGATTAGTCCGTCGAGCATCTCGTGCGCAGTGGAGTGATTCTTGGGACTAACAATGCGCCTGAAGCCCTAATGCCACCCCGACAAACCAACGGGAAGTGCTCAGGCTTGCCAGATCCCTCCTCAACATCTTTATTATTAACCGAATCAGAGCTAACCTCACCCAACTTGAGTGGCAAGCCTGAGCACCTACACCGGTGTCAAAAGCTTCAAGCAGGGAAAATCTGCTGTTGTTTGTAGTATTTACCAGAGAGCAGGATTTTATGCTCTCTACACAAACTGTTATTATTCCTATGCAAACAAGCTTATTTTCAAAATAAGATTGGTGGTGTTTTGCTACCTACAATAATCAAACTTTTCGAAAAATTCTTTTCTAAATGAGCTAAATTATATATTTAAAACACGAACTGATGGCTCTTGTTTTAGGGGCACGCCGCTGCATGTCCCATGGCTGAGACTGTTGTTGCTCAAACTGGATCGACACCTCCACCCCTTTGAAGCTGTGTCTATGACTTTTGGTGTAGTTGGACCCGAAGCTTGCGTGCACGTTGCATATGTATGTGAATTTGCACGTTAGGTTGCGTGCGGCCGTCATCGCCAGGGACATGGATGGGGAAGAGATGAAAGACACGCAGAAGCCCGGCAGTCGAAGCATCCCTTGGGCTAGAATCCAATTTAAAAAGAGAAGTGTTCTCGCTGCCACTGTCGAGAAAAAAGTAACGAATGCTCAGGACATGTGTTAATTAGAATTCTTTGAGACCTTGAAATGTACTTTGCAAGCCTTCGTGTACCTTCTTCTTTATTCCACGAATACATATGTGCACCATAATTTTTTTCAACTTGAAAGCTTTCAAAGGGCAAGGAAGTCCAAATATGCTTTCTTTTCAAGAGAATACACATATATATGGAATATTTACTCAAGCCGTACATGTTCTCGAAGAAGTCTCTCTCTCATACTGCTTCTTCTCTGGCGGTGGTACTTTTCTTTCTCTTCCTAAGCCTCTTTTTGTTGGCTAAAATTGTTTTTCTTGTGCTGATCCCCTTCTCTGTTGGCCCTACGCGTCCTCTCCAATCTCTTTCTTTGACGATGGACAACACAGGGTCCGATTTCCTACTTTTTTGTGGCACAGTTGGAGAATAGGTCTGTCCGTCCTTCTTTCTCATGTTATCATTCTTGCTCTGTACTTACCTCTCACTCAATCCTCGCTGATAATCTCAAATGGAGAATCAGCGGTCAGCTTAGCTGACCCTGCTATCTTGGACTGCAATAGAAGTCAGCTAGTCCGACAAACACAGTGACTCACATCCTTTTTTTTCCAGGAAAACGTCGCTTTTTTTCTGCTTTGTGTAACCAAGGGTCCTCATTATCGTCAAAATTGCGTTGTGGTCCTTCTCTACCCGCGTCCCCCTAACGACTTCTGTCGCGTGGATAAGCAGTAAATGAGGCAGTTGGGAAGAGAGATGAGGAGGGAGGAATTCTTTATGTCTTCTCCACACAACCAGACCGTAACGAGCATGCATATTGAAAAAAAGAGGAGAGTCTGCGAAGTAGGACTTAATAGCGCTTCTCAGCGTTGAGGAGAGGAACATCCTGCCTTACCTCCTGGTAGGCGCAGTTGGTGCGGCCAAAGTAAACGCCCAAAGGAGAGGAGCTGTGGCCAAGACAGACGGACAGACAGAGACAGCACTGGAGAAGACAACCGCAGTCTAGGATTACGTGCATGGGCAATGTATGTTGGAAGAGACGGGTGCGTGTGCGTACTGACTGATGTGTTCTGGCTGCGACGACACCAGCAAAACGTGCCACATCACAGTGACACCGAAGCTTTTAGGTCGGGCCTGCCTGACAACGGCTTGGCTCTGTGCTACATCAACAGCTGCACAAGGCAACTTTCGTTGAAACAGATGAGCTCGTCGTGACGAGGTCTTAAAACTTGTCGGACCATTGATGAGAGAGAGATCCATTGGAGGATACTTGAGGCCAAATTTCATCATAACTTCACCTGGAATCGTCAAGTCTTTCTCTGCGTGGCTGTTCGAGGCTCCTTGAGTGACGGCTGGGTTCCGCCTGCTGCACTCTGTACTCGCTGATACAAGTGCTTGTTGCTGAGGCTTGGCAAAGTCATGCAAAACTCGACTGTGTGTACTTTTGGACACGACTTCGTCGAGCCGTCTGAAAAGACTTTGCGCAGGCAAATGTGGTGTGGTACACTTCACTCTACATTTAGAGATCCCTGTGGATGCAAAGTGACTGGGGTTGTTCGTGGCTGCGAGCACACTTGGCACTAACTTCGAACGTACATGGAGGGAGGGACCCACCCAACCCTTGTGGGCGCAAAGTGCAAGGAGTGTTTGGGGTTATGCTGCACACCAACAGCACTGTCGAGTACGCTGCCTGTCTCAATCAGCCGGGTGATAGCACTAGTGGAGGACCCACCACCTACGTTTATTTTACCTTTCAGCCTGGTCTCCTCCGAGCACTAGATGTCTGGGGATAAACGAATGTTCCCTACACAAACATTGCTAGGACAGTTGTACAGCTACAAAGCTAATGGGGCTCAGTTGACACAATGCCCTGACTTTCTCCGCATAGCAGATACGATGGCGTATTTGTCATCGCATGGTATGGATTCTAGTACGGCCCTCAGGCTGCCAGTCCAGGGAATGTGTAGCCTTCCCAACCCTCACCGCAGTGTGCAGGGCACGTCGTCTGTGGTACATTTGAGTGCTGGTCGTGCGTGTGGTATCCTTGCAGTAGCAACATTCTTCATCCGATAGGGCTGTCTTTTTATGGCATGTCAACCTTTTGAAAGTTTCTTCTTGACGTGTGGGACCAACTGGCCCCTCTTTCACTGTAACGTAGAGTCTCTTTCAATATAGTCAATGATATTTTTCTCCCTACTTCTTTACTTCTTTTTTGCCTTTCCGGGGCTTTTTTTGATGGTCAAGTTCATTTCGGAGCCAGAGGATCCCATCGATAATTCAAGATCCGCGGTGGACACCGTGCGGGCCGCCACCACCGTGGACGCGGACAGCACGCAAAAGGACTGGCAAAATGGGCGGCACGCAAAAGCCTGTAATGTGATAAACGACTAGTCTACCATGGAGAAATTTAATCCGCCAAAGAGCCATTTTCGAGGCTGCCTGTATATATTACTTTGCGGCCAGCTGATTGTGCCGATGTACATACGTACGCAGGAGTACTATAAGGCTTGGGTACGTAATCTTGGGTAGCTCCGACTAAGGGTCTTATGGAGAAGCTCCCTGCTCCAAATTGTGCTTTCTTAAACATTTACGTACGATCTCCTGAGTAGCTTGCTGTGTACTCGAGTTCAAAAAACGCTTTCTTTTGAGCTGCAGCTTCCACACCCTTTGAGAGCGCTCCAAAGTGAATTAAGGACCTTAAAAAAGAGGGGGGTTCCTAAAGCTTGGCTGCACTGTTAATATGAAAGACCCAGAGTAATGCACTTTTCCCCCTTGTTGAACAACGTTGTCATTGCAATTTCCGCTCACACCGGTCCACACCCGTGTGGTTCTCGTGCGCGACTCAACAGTCGTAGAGCTTTCAGTTCGCTCCATCTTTTCTCCGCCTGCCGGGTGCAACAGGCACTGAATATGCAGCGCACCAAGAGGCAGGTGACGGATCCAAATCCACGGCTTTCATTCGGCTTCATCAACCCGACGTCCAGGTCTACATTAGAGAGGCCCTGGGCCTCTTGAGGTTGGAATATTGCTGCTCTACTTTGGATTTGCCTCCCGTCCTTGAGCTCGTACTACGTGCCAGCCATTGCCAAGCCCTTTCTCGTGTGCCCCCTGCATGGGGCTTCGGGTCGAGCTCGACGGCGCCCGAGCTTGCACAAATTCTCCAAGTCTTTATTTCGTCCGGTCAAGCCCTGAACCAATGGCAGCGAACTGGATCGGGGCAAGAACGAGTCCGGCTCCTCGGGCTCCTCCGGGTCGGCCCGCAGCGCAGCCCTACCCTGATCCATTTCCTTCTTCCTAGTGAGTGAGTTCCGTGAGACAAATGGCATCCCGGGCTTTCCCCTCTATCGGAGCTGAATAGGCGAAGTTGCTGGAAGGCCATCATGGCTTTTACAGAATTGTTCAGCACCTACGCACGTAACTTACGTACGTATGAGGCGCGAGTTCTTCTCTTCTCTAAAATCTCTTTCTCTCTCTTCTTTATCCCCCTATTTTTGCCCTACATAGTTAAGGAAATTCAGTAAATTGGTCTGGGCACTCACTCTGATTTCGTCCCCTGCCACTTACGAGGAATGAACCGTGGCCTTGGTCTCTTATGTAGCACGTCACAAAGACTCCCTCGTCCGCGTCCGCCCAGTCGGTCTCCGTCACGTGGCTCGAGTTGTTGCAGTCGACGCAGTGCAATTATATTTCCCCCTTCTTTCTCTTCTGAAAGGGAAAACTTCTTGCTTTCCGCATACAAAGGGGCCCCCAGAGTAAACTCTAAGTCAGAATACCTATTATGGATGTAATACGAAAGCACAGCTTTCACCTCTATGTGTACTTCTGGACTCCATCGTATTTGGTGCGTCTATTTTCGGCCTCTGGAATGACGACGAGAGAGAAATAACGACTTGCTTCTACCGGGCAGTATTATTGACCTTCTAAAGCCCTCTTTCTGTCTCTTCCGCTCTAGGAATACAACCCTGCTCTGCGCCTCAAGCCCGAGGCAATCAGCGCCAATCTCATCTTGTCTTCCGGCGATTCCGGGCTTAGCGCCAGCGGCGTCAGCGGCGCTAGCGCCAATAGCGCCAGTAGCGCCAGAGACATTCGATTACGCCTGCAATCCAACGGTGGCGGCGCCGCCGAATCCAAGTCCCTTGAGGTGGGAGCCAGTGGCACTGGGGAGGAAGACATCAACTCGAGGAGAGAAGGAGGTGCCACTGGAGTGCCTTGGGAGTACTTTGACGAGCGCGCCTACGTCGCCTCGGGCGGACTCAGGAAGGGCGAGGACGCCTACGCCCGCAACAAGTTCAACCAGGAGGCGTCGGACCGCCTAGCCAGCGACCGGTCCATCCCAGACACGCGCAGCTCGCAGTGCAGGCAGCGTCAGTGGAGGACCGACCTGCCACCGACCACTATCGTCATCACCTTCCACAACGAGGCCAGGTCAACCCTACTCAGGACCATCGTCAGGTAACAGCCCACTGCAGATGCAGGTAGCTGGACTGCCTGACAGACTCCGCAAAATTGCATTAGATATTCGGGAATGCGCAATTGGCAATTCTCAATCTGCGTATTCGACGCGTCAGGCATTGATAAAAAAAGTGAAGGAGAAGGAAAATATATGCAATTGCAGTTAAACTCCAACAAAGAAAATACTGCATCAACAAAGTTTCTTTCTCTGCGCATCTTGACGCGTACGAGCTGATATCCGAACGGGGCATCTCCAATATCGATTCGATTTTTTTATGTAGAAGTTGGCATTAGCAGAAGAAGCACAGAAGCAGCAGACTCAAAGCTGTTGGATGAAGGAACCATCTCAAGCTCAGAAATCGAACAAGTGCCAAACTTGGTCGAAGAAGACGGGAGAGGCAAAAAAAAACCTCCTTGACCGCTGTTGACAAGGGTTGGACTGACTGGTGCAGCCTTAAAAGTTTTTTTTTTGACATTGGTGCGTTGATATCATACAAGACTTCTCACATATCCAGAATATGGCAAGGAGGAGAGAGTTCGCATATGGAGACCGCGTGAAAACATTCTGCTGTTGGAGAAAAACATTTTAGGCACGATCAATGATGATTCGATATCACCCCATGGACGAGCAAACGGAAACGTCACTGTTCGGTCACATATTACGCAAATTCCTGAGTTTAGTTACACGTTAAGTTGCAATGAGTACAGTGGACACAGGCAGGTATCAAATCGCTTGTACATAATTTCTACAAAGTAAATAGCGGGGGTTAGCCGGGACTCGGGGCCCTCCCGATAAAAGGCATTTTTTTTTAGCGATTTGAAAACGTACGGTGAATTTTGTCATGTACAACAAAACAACTTGATTGATTTGCGGAGCGCAAGACCCTTCCACGGTCTAGAGAAGTCGAGGCCATGAAGGCTATGGCCTCTGGGACCTCACAGAAGAGGGCGTTATTTTCACACCTATGTAAATGTGTGCGTGCAAGTACAGTGTACGTGTGCAAGCATGCAACACATTGGCATCCGGATGGACGCAGCCGCTTTTTCTCCCATTTAACTGAACTTCCGTTGAGGTGGACGGCTGAATTTACTGACGTTTGGTTACGTTATGCAGCTCCGTCGGGACAGCGAAACACGAGAAATGTAGTATTTCTTTTAAGACCATGGAAGATCTTTATGCTTTGGTATTTTTGATTTGTTTTCTTTGGCATCAGAAAAACTTCCCTTTAAAAAGAGTACTTTATTGCACGAGTACAGCAAAAAGTCAGGTTGGCATGTCCCAGAAATTGTACTTAGGCGATCATCCCTGGATTTGATTTCTCCTTAAAATATGTTTTACGTGACAGAACACCAGTTACGTGGCAGGAGAAAAGAATCCCACTCATCCGGCAGACGTCGCAAACCCGCTTGTGACCAGTGCTTTATGGACGCCATTCCTCCTCTCGGGGCTGGCCAAAGGTGCTCCGGCGGAGGCCCCATTGTGTTGCAGTGAGCGAGAAGTGTCGGGGCGTCCACTGTAGCAGCTCCCACGCCGGGGAAGGGGGTGAGTGTGGCCACGCACCCGTCCTTGACACACTTGACGTGCCCGTAATTCTGGTCATGCGCCAGTCAAGTATGCGCAAGTGTGATTGCGAAAAGGAAGAAAGAAACCGCCAATGCGTGGCCATCATTGGAGGCGAAATCAAAGGCTCGATGTCCGGAGCACAGGGCAATTCTCACCATGACAAATGCTCCTTCTGCCTTTTATCTCGGCATTGCGAGATCTGCGAATAGGACAGATTTTCTTCTTCTCTCTCTTCTCCAGCAAAGTTTTGCGTCGGAGGAAGCAGAAGAAAAACACGTTCCATCATCATTGCTGAAGCACCCGGAGACGGAGGAAAACGCGATTGCTACTATGAAAATAGGAAAATATCCTGCTCGGTGGAGGCATCGGCAAGAAAACAGGCCTAAGAAGGAGAGCAGGCATCAAACAGAGCCACACTTAATATTGCTGAGAGGGGGGAAATTTTCCCCCTCGCCTCTAATTTCTTTCTCTCCCACATCAGTGTTTGGGCGAGCAAAAATTTCTTCTTCCTCCAGCCTCAAAGAAAGGTGGGCGCTCGCTCGGTGATATTTACTAACTAGACTCTGGCGAGGCTGAACAGGACGACAAAGTAACTTACGAGTAGTTCTCTAGGTGGAAACAAAAATACGCACTGCACGTACAGGGTGCGTCAGAACTGGAGTCGGTCTCAGGGGAGAAGTGGGTGATCGATTACTTCGACACCACCAATGCTGTGAGAGTGACTGGCATTCACACTATATTTATGAGTGAGACATTCCAAGATGAATAATACATCAGTCATCTGATCAAACAGCGTTAGTCTGGCGCTATTTCTCTCTCTCTCCGCTGGCAGATCAGCTCACAAAGGATTGTTTGCCGAGTTCCAAATGGCTGAGACTGCAATATCATGTCTGTTGAGCCCGGTGACACCAATTTTGACGCACCCTGTGCAATCTGTCTTAACTTCTGACGGCGTAAGCGACTGTGGCGTGCGTACAACTGTGGAGTCGCCGCCATCTTGGCTTCAATGCACAACTAAACCGCCCGGGTTAATTTTCCTCTGGCTACGTTCATCCATATGTGAAGCTGAGGAAAGGGGGTGGGGGGAAGTGGTCTCGTCTCCTTTGTTCCCCGCGTTGGTTACGGGGAGGAGGACCAAGATGATGGCGAGGGAGTGAAGGAGGTTGCTGGCGCTGCTGGCGCTGCTGGCGCTGCTGGCGCTACTGGCGCTGCTGGCGCTGCTGGCGCTGCTGGCGCTGCTGGCGCTGCTGGCGCTGCCAGAGGAGCCGCTGGCGCTGCGGCTCCTTCTCGACCATCTGACACATTTCTCGCTGAAGGAGAGAAAAGGTGGAAAAATCGAGTCATTTCGCCGCAGTTTCCCATTTTTCTTTCTTTTTCTCCGCCCTCCGCAGGAGGGAAGAATGAGGAAGAGTTGAGGCATTTCTCACGCCTCTGATAGGCCTTTTTCTGCTTTAGTTCTGGGCCTTTGTTGACTCTTTTAAACGTTCCTAAGGCGGAACAGCCTTCATGCAAGAATTAGGCTATTACAGAGCGAAGGAGAGCAACAATAGCGAGCTAATTTGCGCGCAATGTTTCTTACTCTCATTCTTTTTCGCAGTAATGAAATCAGGAGAGGATGAATTTTGCACCGTCACTAAGCGATCGCATTGTTTCCTTCAAAAAAAAAAAAAGAAGCTTGATTTATGCGAGGGCTTCACAGTGACGAAGTAAGAAAATGAGACCTTCAGAGGAGACCTTTGAAGGTACGTTGATTACGAGCTTCGCCATCATTATCCACTCTTTGGAACGTAATAATTAGCCGCAATGAGTTAATTGACACTTTTTTTTATCTTGCCAAGATTTATTGGGTGGGAAGAGATAGGAGGGAGCAGAGAAGAAAAAAATCCACCTGACGTTAACGTCGCAGTGAAGAAACGATGATGAAATTTGCACGCAAAGTTGTCTTCTAATGAGATACAAACTTAAAAAAGTTATTGCAACAATCTCGGAAGAAAAAAAAGACTAAGGAGGATCGACCTTTACGGTCCTGTATGACTTCGTCCGTTATTTCACACCCGTGAAGAAATGTCACGGTCACTGAAGCAGGAAAAAAAAGAGAGTTTTCGTCAACGTTTCCTTCATTTTCTAGCTGCGAATTGCTTGTCACGAACGATATTGCGAAAAAAAAGAGCAATCCTGTCCCCCTCCAGACGTCTGCTCTTAATGGCGGTCGTTCATTAAAGTGGATTATGCGCAAGCTGTTGTCAGTTGTCACCAGCACACGCAGCTCTGGCCATATGGGAGATTTGGACGTTTGACTCTGAGGTGGAGCAGCAGCTCAGCTCTCCTCAGGACACAGACGGACCTGACGAAGGCGTCGTCATAAGCAAAGCAGCAGTTGTGGTGGACGAATCGAGGCCTCTTTTGGGCCCTGCTCGACGTACAAGGTCGACTGGGTGGATTGCAAGACTTTTGGAGGCAGTCGGGAGTAGAATTGAACATCTGCCTTTAGCGCACCCGGTATGAGGAGACTTCGACCGGCAAATGAGAGTTGGAACTTCTTTTTTTTGGTGCTTCCAATGCAGCAATCAGCGTTCAAAGACTTGAACGGTCACGATCACAGACTCGCAGAAAAGCTCGGCAAATTGGCACGCCAAAAAAAAAGCGAATACGTACGCAGCATTGAGGAGTTTTGTCACCCATCTGTACCGGGTGTTGCAGATAAATCTAAATCCCTCCCCCGAAATACTTCGGTCCTTCACTGAAGCGTGAGGCGTATAAAAAGTGAGTGCTTTTTTTCCCTGTGGTCCAATAAACAGTTATGCAATATAGCCAGGTCTATTACCTCCTTCGTTGTTAGCATTTTATGGTATGGAGACGTCCAGATTCATCTGTAACACTCCGTATAGGAATGGCTTCAATTGAATTCGTTCATTTCTTTTTTAGCGTCCTGAACCGGAGTCCAGAACACCTCATACACGAAATCATCCTCGTCGACGACTTCAGTGACAACCGTAAGTGCTTCTGCCTTGGCAATATCATGAACAGCCTTATTATAATAGATTGACCATCAAATTATAGCCGATGACGGGCAGGAGTTGGCCAACATTCGCAAGGTCCGCATTATCCGCAACGACAGGAGAGAGGGCCTCATGCGCTCCAGGGTCAAGGGGGCCGAGGCGGCGACCTCCGGCATCCTCACCTTCCTCGACTCACACTGCGAGTGCAACAAGAATTGGCTGGTAAGATGCTTTTAGGACGAGTACACCCCATACTTTTTTATAGGGCTACCACTTGGAGCCCAAGTATGAGGATTTACAACAACTGACAAAGAGTAACCTGAGCAATATATTTTCACGGCGACATGTCACACAATTATAATATCTTATTATACGGCTCCCGAGTATGTGACTTTGCAACTAAAATTTGTTTTCCTAACCTGTAACATGTTCAGCTAAATATGTAATTTCATACTATTTATTAGTGAGTCTGAGCATCTGTATTTGTTACAACTAGCCTAATTTCGTCGAAGTTTTTCCTTTTGCAAGCGACGTCAAAAAAAGAATTGAGTAAATTTTCAGAACAGTGCGAACAGCTCGAGACTGACGCCGCCTTATGTACTGACTGAATCCTCATTGCAACCGATCCATTTATTACACAAGAAGCTTCCATAGAGTGAAGCACCTCACCTTGATACAATAAAGTCATTCCTAGCTTCACCATAGTGAAGGTTGACTGTACTCCTTTTCTATCCTTACGTACTTAAGTTGTTGTGTTTTGTGAGACTCATTCGGTCCAATTCAAAATAAACAAGGAAGTTGATGAACTGGGAGGGAGCCATGATTTGCCTACAGCTCCCAATGCGATTAAGACTAAGCCCTAAGCCCTGACAGATTTTCTAGGACTGTGGTCTTCTACTATGATCCATAGAGTGTGTGCCAGACTGATTAAAGCCTGCCTTTGCTCCGCCTCAATACCTTAGCAGACCTCCCTGGTTGAAAAGAAAAAAAATACACGGATACTGAAACAGCCACATGCGCACAGGTATAGACACGACACAGGACCGTTTCTGCCTTCCTGGTTTACCTCAACCTTGCAAATTTTGCGCCTTAGCCAGAGAGTAGAAGCTGCAAGTACGCATGCACTGATATTGTGACCACCAAATCGTACGCAATCGTCTTTTGCCTCTTCTCCTCCGTGCGTATACACGTGTCTGAAAAAAGGTACGACTTCCATTAATCTTTTCTTCTTGCCTACTGTTTTCCTCAGACTCTGGTCCATATGCATGAAAAAGTTATGATAGCGCGATTAAGTAAGTGGCTGCAACTATCAGTGATGCAAGGAGAGTGAGAAAAGAGTGTGAGAGAGAGAGTCCACTTGGCATGCATCCACTGTGCTCCTTGATAAATTTGACCTCTCAGAGCACAATGGAGCCTTGACAGGGATAACATTTTCAGGAGCCGATGCTGGAGATCGTGGCTAAAGATCCCACCCGTGTGGTCTGTCCCATCATCGACGTCATCTCCATGGACAACTTCGCTTACATCGGCGCGTCCTCGGACCTCAGGGGGGGCTTCGACTGGAACCTGGTGAGAAAAACATTTCGCCCATTCTTGTCTCCAGATGACGAACGTAGCGTTCTCGTCCAACTGCTTGTTTGGTTGCGCAATTGCATGCACGTTGGAGCAGAGTTAGGCCTATCTCGAACAGGCACGTATGTACGATTTCCCGTGAGAGTAACATGTACAATTATACACATTACACAGTGTCATTGAGTAAAATATACGGTACGCCCTCCCTCCCTGTCAAAAAAAAAATGGCAGCTTTGGCACATTTTCAAAATGTCACAAAAAAATGATCGGTTCTCGACTGTACTTATTTACTGCCTCTAGCCCTACCGCACGACGTCTTCACGGGAAGCAATTAGCTCTTCTGCAGCCATTGTAATGTCTCGCGGGCACTCCGGAGATATCGATAGCTGATCATGTCGTCGCTACCCAGATTTTGCCACGTTTTCCTCCCCCCGACCGTGCAGGACTGCAGCATCAAGCACACCTCGTTCAACTTCGTCGGTACGACTTTGTGAGCCGCCGGACGCTGGTTGTTGTCCAAGTGTGACCGCTCAGATACGGCCTCGACCAACTAATCTTTCAAAGGCCTTATTTTTGCCTATTTGCCCAATTGAGGTGATTGGTTTCAGCGGAACAAACTCGGCCTTCTTCTGAAAGCCGTTGTACAGTGACTCGAGAAGGTCATAAGAATGCAAGGAAAAAAAAGTGAAAAACAACGATTTCTTTTGACGCGGAGATAGCACGTTTATACACGACGACCTTCAGTTCAATGTACAATCATAAGGAGTGTCTTTCAATAAAATACTTGCGCAATCGCCAGCGCCATCCTTGTAGGAAAGACTTTCTGCGCATAACACTGCTTATGGGAGGGGGGGGGCCAAATGTGCTTGTAAACATGCCTTTAGATGCCACTGAGTGATCTCGACTATTGGGACGCCAAGGATTTTATTGAGACACACAGCTTGATTGGCCAACCTCACTACATTCGCCAGCCGAGCTGACCTCGACCTCGGCCTAAGTAGGAGCTTGAGTCAACCCCAGTTGGACTTGTCATAGCTTTTTCCCTTTTGGTTCTTACCCATACGCCTGGTGTCAGGCTGATTAAAATAAGTATTCGTGCGTCCCCAGGCAATTTAGGAGACTCTACCTAGCAACCATAACAGAGAAGACCGTAATGACAAACAACGCTTCACAGATGTCCCTGGTTGAACCTAACACAGTTATTCCAACGTAGCAAAGTTATCCCTCAAGGGGACAGGGGTATCTGCGTGCGGCGACTGCACCGACATCAACAGAAAATGCTCAGAATGAGGAATTATCCTCTAATCATGCTTAATATGCTTTTACTCAAAACATATGCAAACTATGCTCATAGAAGTGAATTATGCTGATGACATGCATACGCACGCTTTGGACAGTTGTTGTACACCATGTCTTTCAGTCACGTATATTATCCAGTGTGATATATCCTAGGTGTTCAAATGGGAGTACCTGACTCTGCAAGAGCGCAAACAAAGGCAGTTGGACCCGACGCAGCCGATCAAGACGCCCATGATCGCGGGCGGCCTCTTTATGATCGACAAGGACTACTTCGAGAAGATCGGCAAGTACGACATGGACATGGACATCTGGGGCGGCGAGAATCTAGGTAAAGCGCCAAAACGCGTCCAGACAGTGATAGTCTAGACATCACCTGTGGATGAAAATGTCACATTTCAAGTCCGTTCGTCACCTCAACGTGCTTTTACTGTCACGCTTGTACCTTGTATGACTTCTTAGGGTAAAAGACTTTTATGTTCGACACTGGAGCGAGAAAAAAAATTCAGGAAGGCGCAAGGCTTAAAAAAAAAGAGAACCTCTTTCTTCCCAAGAGATTTGGGCTTAAACAGGCTCACTCAGTGAATACATTAAGAGGGCAGAAAAAGAAGAACGCCGTCATCTCCTGTCTCAAAAGATTAAACTTATAAAATTCTTCCTAGGAGGATTCGTCCTTTTGTGTGCTCAACATCTATGTACGTCGTGAAAGCTCTAATTATGCGTACATACTGTAGGTAGACAGGTAGGCAGCTCAGGCCTCTTTAAGGAGGGGGAGCAAAAACTTCTTTCCAAGGCCCTCCCTGCATTACTGACACATTTATTTTTGTCTTTACTCTCCCGTCAATTGATCTCACTTGAATTTCTCCTTGCAGAGATCTCGTTCAGAGTGTGGCAATGCGGAGGCTCTCTGGAGATCCTCCCCTGCTCTCGGGTGGGTCACGTATTCAGGAAGCAGCACCCTTACACATTTCCTGGAGGAAGTGGAAACGTTTTCGCGAGGTAAAAATGCCATTTTTCACTGCTCTCCTCCAGTGTGTGAAAGATCATTCTGGTGTGCCAACTGTGGGGACGGACGGTCGAGCTGGATACACTTACAGTGAGATTCGCTTAACAGAAGTGTTGGAGAACGTTTACGCTGGATCCCTATTCACCCATTGGAGGATGGGTCACTTTGAAGAGACAGAGCCTGGCCCGGAGGGATTTGAAAGTTTTTTAAATGGTGTCCGGGGCCCTCACACGCCTGCTTAAAGGTGGCAGATTGTTTTAGGGAGACAGGGTCAGTCAGGGCTGGGGGAGGGAAGAGGATTTTGAAATTTGCAAAAATTTGTCGAGACTCCTCACTGCACTTTCTAAAGGACTCATTGTGTATGAGTGATGTTCGAGACTTCCGGAAAACAGTTTTGAATGCTGAATTCTTCTTATCACAAGAAGTTGAAGTTCTTCTGCCCCATCTATATTGTATGTTGCTCTTTTGCTGTCTTTGTGCCAGTTGATGTCATGTTTCCTTGTGGAAAATGCATTGGTATGGAAGTCTCCGGAAAAGGGGACCTGTTTCATCCCCATCAAAAGCTTTTGGACAACTAGTGAGAGGGTAAGGAAAGGACTGTCCATTAACTACCTATCCGCAGCTCCCAAATGAGATGATTGCTTTTCAAAATTGGATAATTGCTTTTCAAAGTTGGATGGTTCCTCTTAACAGGCAATGCCAAATCCTTTCTTTCCATTTGTCAAGCCATCTGCTGGAAAATTTCAGGAAAGATGACAATGAACTAGCAATTCCCTCACTCTGTTGGACATACTTGCCTTTGGTTGCAAGGGTTTTACTTTGACCTCAATATATTTTTCCGTAGCAAAGTGTTCGTTGTTGTCGTCCTTAACGAGGCTTGTCACTGGCGTGCTTTCAAACAGCCTTGGGTTTCCACACACTTAAGCCACCAAGGTTTGACCAGCTTACTTGCACAAACGTCATAATCATGTAGCTTTGTGCACAATAGAAAGATACTTTCTCGTCTCCTTCTGATTTTAAGCCATTTTCTGCTCAAAAGTCTGATTATGTGTACTTTTTGTCGAAGATTGCGACTGTGTCAAAAGTTGACTGTGAGAGCGCACATGTACAGTAGCGGGCAAAAAGGAGCGGCCTGGCCATGATTTGCTTTTTTGGCCTTAGTAGTGGCCTTCACTTGCTCAAAACGATATCTTATCCTCTTTTCGAGATTAGCAGCAGGGACAGATCAGATTGGTAATAACAAGAAACAAATTTATGTCACTTCTAAGTGTGTTTCAAAAGACATGCGACAAAGAGTGCAAAGAAATATGCAGCCAGTAATTGTTGGAACAATATGAGACCATAAAAAGGCAGAAGAACATTCTAATTTTTTTAAAAAAACTACTTCATGGCACCTCAGTAAAGATGGATTGCATCCAACACTCTTTTTTGGCACGCTCTTATCTTCTCCATCATATTCCAAGGAACTGAAATCCAAGCTGAAAAAGTGGTCTCATGTAGGGAGTTCTTGCAGTTGTAGATTTTCCCACCTTCGAAGACTTTTCTAGCCATCCATCCCCAAAGATTCTCCATGGGAGCGGGGTCTGGGCACAATGCAGGCGACTTGACACGATCATGCTCAGGCAATCAGTTCCTGGTCCTGTTGGCACTGTGACATGTTGCCCCCTCTCTTTGGAAGAGCCAATCATTGCCACGGAGCCTCGGACCTTCCTGGATAAGAGATGCAGTTTCCCTGCGTTCAATGTAGCATTGTTGTGAATTTGAATGAGTGTCTATCCCGTGTAGAGCCATTTTGAATGCAAAAAGGGGACAAAATCTGAAAAAAAAATCTTCTTCCGGGAGGTCAGGGTTGCACCAGCAGTCCTGAAAACAGTCTGGTCAATCTAGGTTAAACTTTTTCTCATCAAGGAGCAAGACTTTGCTCAACTCGGCATTTCCTTCACGTGACCAAGTCTGATGTACTAGGGCCCACTGAAGCCTTGCCTCCTAATGACATCGGAGAAGGTTGGTTCTTTGAAGCTTCTTCTTGTTCTTGAATTTTCTTCCCGTGAAAAACCTACGAATAAGCGTGGCAGAGGCAATAACACCAGTGAGAGCCTTTGCCACAGGAGATCCCCTGGAACCCTTCTGACGTCATGACTCAGCTTCCTCATCAGGCCAGAAGTGATCTTTCCTGCTTTGCCAGGAGATTTCTTCCTTCCACAGGTGTCTGGATCTGCTATAGAATTGCAGATGACAGTTTT
>JAAUXU010062320.1_pt1 | contig 22874 bp, 27 predicted proteins | sample 7278151 | NCBI WGS metagenome assembly JAAUXU01 (sample SAMN14350113, study PRJNA611818) | marine sediment metagenome | isolation source: surface marine sediment (1.8m) | place: French Polynesia: Moorea | collected 2018-08 | reverse complement strand
TGAGATGATTTGACTGAGATGATTTGACTGAGATGATTTGACTGAGATGATTTGACTGAGATGATTTGACTGAGATGATTTGACTGAGATGATTTGACTGAGATGACTTGACTGAGACGATTTGACTGAGATGATTTGACTGAGACGAGTTGACTGAGACGAGTTGACTGAGACGATTTGACTGAACCAACTAAGCCCTCATGTTGTTGGAGGCCGGAGGCCTGAGATCAATTGAAGAACAGGGAAAGGTTTAGTGAAATCGTGGAACAATGATATTGTTATCCACATTTCTCACAACCAGGAAATTTTAAATTTAACGTGACATCGTTGATTCCCTCCAGAAGTTCTAGGGGAAAAAGTTGGAGCAGTACTACGTATAGTCTTTTGGGTCAGGATGCTGAACAAACTGCGGTAGCAAGTGAAAACCAATACAATATTTAGTGACAGTAAAGGTTGAAATGACAACCGCACCATAAAAATGTGAGGTTATATCAGTATTTTTTGTTTATTTGTTTGTTTTTTGGTATTTGTATCCCTATAGATTAAGAGGTGCATTTTCCCCTTGTCGGGTCACACAAGCAGAGCATAAAACCAAGCAAAAACCCTTTCTTGCTCTTGTGGATCTGCTTTGTTTTGCTGTCTGCTGCTACCCCTCTGGGTAAAACTGATCAGTTTTACCCCTGAAATTAGTTGTCCTCTCTACTTTTCACCCCACTAGGTAAAACCTAAGAGGTTTTGTGACTTGGGGTGAAAAAAAACCACAGGGGTTTTACCCTGTTTTTATCCCCTCTCCAAGCTACGTGTGACCGGAGCTTTAGACAGGATATTGTCCCGACCCCTAGTTGATGGCCTATATTATACCAAATCAAACATTTTATGCTACCCCACCCAGGGGCATTGCCTCCTTGATATGGTCCATCAGGATGAACCTGAGGAGGTTTCTGAACCCCTGGGGATCATATATATTTCCATATTTGTTGATTGTGGCACACTCTTTCGTGAGTGCAGTGCACTCACACATGAGGTGAGCGAACTCCCCACATGCCCTATCACAGAATCTACACTTGTCTGACAGGGACTCTTGAAGTTGGAATCTATGGTATTTGAGGTAGTTGTGGCCTGTGAGGGCCTGTATCATCTTGCCTTGTTTACCTCAGTCTAGTCAAATGGCTAGCCTGCCTACTGCTCCTGGTGTCTGAATCCACAGTTTTGTCTGCCTGCAGCTTGGGGTCTCTCTCCATCGCCTGACCCATAGGCCTTTGAAAAAATCCATTGATTGACCCCTTACTAATCGAGGTGTCTAGCGTTATCATAACTTTGTTGCTATTGGCAAGGCACTCCAGGGTGCCAATGCACTCTTGAACTGTGAGCATGTTGGCTTCCGGTCTTTCAAGGGCATGTAATGTAGAGCGACAGCTGAGTTATATCAGTATGCTCAACATTGCAAGTGGTCTCTTTCTGAGATTGTTGCTCATCTCCATGAGTAACAATGAGGCAGACTAATCCAAAGTATGAGCTGTTCTAATGGCTTCTGCATTCAAAAAAGAGTTTCCACGAATTTTCTCTGGGCAATAATGATAACTGCACCATACAAAAATTGCAATAAACAGGCAAAAAAAAAAGAAGTAATGGTGTTTTGTTGGTCATGACAGCAGAGTGTGGACTGTACAGTCGTCTTAGTAAAGTGTAGTCATGCCAATCACATCAAATGTTTGGTCTGGCAGGGAGTCATCCAGTTTTTGTAACCGTGAATGGGGGACTGTGTCCCAGCACTCAAAGATTGCATCACAGAGGTCATCGATGCTGACCACTGGAGAAAATGTTCTTGGCTGGTCGCCCCTATATTCTCCATTGATTTAGGACGGCAGCCTGGGCAAACCAAGCAAGCGGGCTTGTGTGAACCCGGTGTGCTATAGAGGATGCTTTGAGAATCTTTTGAAATTCTTCGTCTTCTTCGTCAGAAAGGTAGAGCACAACCTATACTTGTCACTGAAATGCACTGAGAAGGTGGGCTGGCAGACCTAGGCTGGGTGGGCTGTCATTGGTTGTGTGTGCAGCCAGGCCACAAGTAAGCTGGCGTTGGCTGGGTGGGCTAGCCCAGGTGATGTGCTCACATTTACACTTGGTCTTACTTTTCATCCCTCTCTTTTTTGCTCGCTCTCATGCTCATTCTCACAATAGATTCTGCTCTTTCATACACGCTCTTTCACTCACTCTCTGTAATTGTGGTACAGCGTGGCAACCAGCTTGAGAGTAAATAGACAGAACAGTTTGGGCAAAATCCTTGCGTCAAATGCTTAACGCAGCTTTTTTTTCTATGGGCTCAAACAAGGAACCACTTTATTGTTGCCTAACATCAAAATGCGACGGTGAACAAATATTTCCCAGTTTCTGGGGCATTAAAACTTGCTTGCTGTGTTTGACAATACTCTGGCCTAAAACTGTTTTGCTAACAAGAGTGACAGATGCGATGTCATTCAGCATTGCTGAAACAAAACTGCTCAACATATACACTTAAATAGCCTATGGAGCAACGAAATCGGGGTTACTCCCCAATAAAACAATCCCTACCAGATTGTTTTGCGGGAAAGAAAAAAAATTATGTTTAACAACAATTTGCAGGACAATAAAGAGAAATAATTTTCCTTTACTGCATTTTCCTTCTTTTTACTGGAAGCAGAGTGACTACGACCAAAACAATCCCACCCTGAAAAAGTTGAAAGTAAAGCAACGACTTAGCATTGATGATGGCTACTTCCCCCCAAGGGAGGGAGTAGAGGAGGAATTGCTGCTCCTCCCATTTGCCCCAGAGCAACTTGGTTTCGAGTTTCCAGATCTTTTCTCCCAGTAAGAAAATGGTGGATTTTTAAAAAACCTGTAGCGTTGACACGCGTACAGATATCGTCCACGACGAAACAGCGGGAGGTAGACGAATGTTGTACTAACTATACGATATTTTTCTTCTTCAGAGAAAGCAATCGGGGGCTGATGTAGTCCCAGTACTTCCAAACAGTACTGTCATTCACCAGTTTCTCCAGGAAGTTTTCGCACTCATACGGAGGAGAGCGGCAGTCCTCTCTGAAAAAGAAGGGAGGAAACGAAGGTGTAGAAAATGACCTTAGGACGACTAGGGTTGCCATTTATTTAGCTTCAGCTCGAGTCTGGACTGTGCTAGTACGAGCACGGGAAGACATGGGGAGGGGGAGGTCGAAGATGCCGCAGGTGAGCATGCCAAAGTTGGACATGTCGGGCACACCCACTCAAGCCTGTTCGTACACTAGCTCTGTCAAAAAGGTGCACACCATGGGAGTCTTGATGACGTTCTTGGGCAGGAAGGGGAGGGGGTAAGAAAGTCGATCAGTTCCGGACGATTCAATTACAACTTGAAATCAACTTTTGGCCATAACGGTTCTGACTGGAGCTAAATAAATGGGGACCCTGAACAAAAATGAATGTGTCTTTGCCTGTAGTGGAACGACGATGCCTCCTCTGAAGGCACATGGAGGACCGTGCACTCTCGGAGACAACCCTGCGTCAGGTGAGAGTTGAACGTGACGACGTCTGACGTTCGGTGGATGGTCTTGTAAGGTCGACTGATCACTGGAGTGCGCAGGATGTTGAAGTTCATGTGGAAGAGATCCTGGAACGACCTGTACGGGACCACGTGGTTGCCGAAGGTCAGCCTGAAGCAAGCAAACCAACGAAAATGCTGCATCGAGTGGAAAGATGGCGTCCTGCTAGGACAGATTTCGCGTACTTGGGCACGAATTTGTCGAACATGGCGGCTGGAGGCAGCAAATAGCTGCCAAAAACGATGTTGGTGGCGACGGGGTTCTCCATGTCCAGCTTCTTCACCAGATCGGAGACGCGATACTCGTTCACCGGCACCAGGATCTCGTCCGTATCCAACATGCTGATGTATTTCCAGTTGTCCATGTTTCTATTGGAAGGCGTGGACGTTGCTTTGTGTGCAGAAGCTCCCTCTCTCTCTCTCTCTCTCTCTCTCTCTTCTCTCCTTCTCACCTGTAGAAGCAGTCGTGCCTGGAGACGTGCTGGAGCCTGACGAACTCCGGGTACTTCCTGTCGTAGTACAGCTGCTCCCACATGGGGTGTCCGTGGGGCTGCTCGCCGGGCATGGAGAACTGTATGATCTCGGCGAAGCCTTCGGACTCGTAGTAGCGGAGAACCTAAGAAAACAACTGATTCCGTTGTAACGAGGCTGGGCGTAAAGTACAGGATGGGGAGGGCCAAATGCAACTTGCGATCGCTCCTTATGGTTGCACTTCAGTCCTCCCCATCCCGCGTTCCCGTCAAGACCTTCAAGACGTTGGCGTGGACCGAGTAGACGTAGATGTAGATGAACTCAAATCCTTGCTCCTTGAGTATCTCGAACCACTCGGCCAGTCGCTGAGAGATGTCATTGGTCACGTACATAACAGCACTGACGCAGATGCAAAGGTTTCCTCCTAGAAATAGAAAGTAGGTAAACTGGTGGAGTAATAGAGAAGACAACATAAAAGCGGACAACACATAAATAGACCAATAGCCGAGAACAATCAGTAGGTGTGGATGTTTAAAGGTATGAGTGGACAAGAATGACTAAAAGCAGACAATGAGTGAGTAGAAGTAGGCAGCACAGAGACAAACAGAAAAGTCTTAGACAAAAGAGACAGATGATGATTAAAGGAAAATAGACAAATGGTGTAAAAAATATATAGTAAAAAGATACAGGCTGTATAACAAAAATACACAAACAATGAATAGGAATAGACCACAGACATTTTAGAATAGCAAGATCTGAATGTACACCGGCGTGACTTACTGTTGGGTTTGACCTTTCGTGTCAGAGTCAATGCGTTGGTGGAATTCTGGCAATCATCTGTGGTCACAGAGAGAAAATCTGGAACGCTGTAATCTTCATAGGTGGGCAGAAGACACTCAAATGAGACGGTGAAGTAACGGAGGGGCTGCGTCAAAGAGATTGTTTTTTTTAGGTGGAATAAATACATTATAGTGCTTTTAGTTCAGTTGCAGCAGTTATTCCTGACATTCCTGACTTATGTGCTAGCAGGGAGTTGTATAGTGTGACGTTACATCACGCTGAAGATGCTGGGCTGGACGGTGGTTGGTTGACATGTCACCGTATACCACGCTCGACGCATTGGGGTGCCTGGCGAAATGGACTGAACGGCGTTATACCACACGCTGCAGCTGTACCGTGTGGTATAGTGGCATATAGCTCTGTGCAGAGCTACTGACAACAGTAACCATTAAAAAAAAGCAGCTGCCCCCTCCAAAAAAATGTATGTATACATAAACCACTCAAAGAACAAGCGGAAAACTACAAATGTTCATGTGGGCCGGCCTTCATCATCTCCATCGATTTTACAGCTCTCGGACATTTGGAATCCAGGACATGGATGAATTCTTAAGAACTCTTCGGTTATGCAATTGACTGCACGGAAATTGCTTTGCCTTTTTTGTGAAATTTGCCGAGATTTCGTGGGGATTGTGATTTGAAGCTTTCCACCATGTTGGTCTTGATGCTGGACTTGCAGTGAAGCAAGCAGCGTGGCTAGTTAACACTAAGAGTCCGTCAATTGGTTTCGGCGGGACATTCCAAGAATTATTGAAATTAGGAAAAACTTTACGGTGGATCAGCGTACTGGGAGAGTGGATGCATACCGGGTGCCCAAAAAACTATGACCCCATGTTCATTGCTCTGTTTCCATGAGTCGCACAAGACAAAACCTTTCATTCTATGGGAAGAGCAACTTCAGGAGTTTTAAGCAAATGTGAGGCTGCAATAATTTCACATTTTTTGCATTATCAGAGCTTAACTAGATGACCTTTCTTGCCAAAACTTTGCTCAACCTAGCTTCGAATTCGTCTACAACAGAGTTGCCACAGGAATTGATGTATGCGTTTCACTCATAGTTTTATTTCAATTCCATCGATTCATTACTGTTTCCTCTTCATTTTTGCTTTTTAGGCTCATCTCTTCCTCAAACACTGAAAACAAAGCCATCGTTCTGGCCAAGGCCAAAGAAGACTCTGTTCTTCGAGGATTCAGAATACGTTAAGTTGTTTGTTCTCATGATAAAGAATAACTTGGTAGCGCCTGTAAAAGGAGCCATTTGTTTACTGACACTGTTGCTTTCGACGAAGGAATTGTTCTTCGCAGTCATTTCTTTTGTTCCATAATCCCTAAAACAATGAACAGCTCTATTTTCTCCCAAAGAGACGAAAATGTACCCCAGTGCATACTCATGTAAACATACTGGGCCCAAGTGCGACGTATGAAACAGAAGTCACTGGCATCTACAATATTTCCCCGGTCCACAGTACGGTGACAATTCTGTCTTAAGTACGCGACCTGGACAGGACACGTGTAGCTGCTGTTCGCGTCGTACGTGCCACTGTTGGCCTTCGTCTTTAGCAGTCCATATGCTTGACAAGCTTGAGCACTCACTATGTTAAGAGGATTCGATCCAGAGCTGTCTCTGATTTTAGCCAGGTAGAACACCTTCCGGGCCTGAGAAGTGTCGACCCTAATGGGAGTGTTGCCATCGTACTTCCAGAATTGGCAGTATAGTGTTAACTGAAACATACATTTACCCTTCAGCTACGGAAAAATACTCATTGGATCATTGATATAACGACACTTCCAGGCCGCTAATGATTTAAGGAGGATTCACTTGCTGCTGACCGAATTGCTGCTAATGTTCTGTTGCTGCAACGACCAATCTCGAAACAATAGAAGCCGCTTAAAAGAACATCGGACATAAGAGCAGAATTCTCCGGAACGGAATAAAAATATACTTTATTTGGTGATTTTTCACCGCTAATAAAGACACTCAAAGTCACTTTATGAGCATCAGGTTACCTGATTACACTGCCATGTTTCTTATGTTTCAATCTCTATAAACAAGTTAAGGCCGCTTTTGAGAACGTTTTGTCCGAGTAAGAATGGTATTCTTATAACTACTGTAAACCGCAAATTTTCCTGACAGTCATAGCAGAGAATCCACTGTACTAAAAATGTAGCTGATGCTGTGTTGGGCATAAAACAGAGGATTTTCTTACATCAACTCCTGGATGCTTTCCCAGATATTCTGTGGCCATGAACACCCTAGCCACTCCGGGAGTCGGCGTCAGCGGCCTCCGGTCCAAGTGGGCGCTGAACAACCACATGTGCAAGTCGGGCTTGTAGTGCAACACCTGCCACAGCTGATTGTTGATGGGCAGCGCCTCGAACACCGGAGGGGCAACCAGGCACTCGCTCCGGCCCTCTAGTGGAAAGATATCAACTCAGAGCTGTGGAAATTGCTCTTCAGTCCTGCAGTACTGGAGAAAAGTATTGAGTAATTTTTTACTTATCAGTCACACTCAATTCTGGCAATAACTAATTTCACAATGGCGACATTTGGCCAGCTGACTTTTCTCCGCCAAGAAAATGTCTCACAACAGCGATGTCTGATCTCCCACCAGATTTCGCAATAGCGACCTCCATGTTCCGAAGTGTCTTCGATGGCGGCAGTGGTCGGTGATCAGCAGCCTCCGGGGGAATGGGAACAAGTGCCTGACAGATCTCAGAAAGACCGAGGTCACGTCCCTCATCACTCAGTATCACAAGTAGCCCGTGAAGTAGTTGCAAGTGCTTGTAACTTGTAAGAAGTAGCGCGAGAGTAACAACTTTGAACATGATGTTTTTAAAAGTGCCTCGCAATAACGATGTTTTGCTGTTGACAGAAGATTTCGGCAGAAACTTGCTTAAAGGCCGCCTTTAGAGGCCTTCAAGCGAGTTTTTGCCATGCAGCACTTCACGCCTAATGGTCAGTGTGTGCCCGAGGGTGGTCATGGCCCAAGAGCTGCAAAATCTAGAGGAGGTTGCAACTTTCTTTTTCACAAGAATGACGTTTGTAGTTTGACGAACCATCAATGTTACAAGGCTCTGGAGCATGCCTTTTCAGCCCATTCAGCCGGCCAGCCCAGTGTGTTCAGGATGGTGTAAAGTGCCATTGCGGCCCACTTCGCCGGTCAGCCCTGTGTGTTCGGCATGGTGTAAAGTGCCATTTCATCCCATTTAACCAGGCAGCTCAGTGTGGGTTTTTTGTGGTGTAAAGTGATATTTCGACCAGCAGCCAGGCAGACCAGTGTCTAAAGCATGGTGCAAAACCATATTACAAGATATACTGCAGGTAACAGTAGAATCAAGTGTACAAAATGAACAGTGTCAATTACACCAAAGCCTGGCAAATCACTTCTGGCTTTCCAAACAAACATTTGGCTGGCATTTTCCTGTAACCAATCTTTTTTTCATAAATTTTGGCCAATTGTCATATCGTTGACCTTTTGCCTAGATGTAGTGGACTGGCTTTGACTGTTATAAAGTGACCAGATGAGGCGCCTGAAGCTCTCGAGCCAGCTTGAGGCCCAAACAACTCAGCCCATCCCTAAGCTCTAGAAGCTCAGACTTGAGGCAGAACGACACAGTCCAAAAAGTCCAGCTTCTTCAGAAAATGAAAGTGAACGAGTGTTCTGCACGTGGAATAATAACCCTGTGACGTTTTCTATTCCTGCCAGTCAAATCTGGATTCCCATATACCTGATTTTGTCGGATAAACCAGGCTTGGCTACATTGATGCGCCAGAATCGGTCAGCACTACTACAACTACTTTTAGCATTGACAAAACGTGTACTACCGCATCAGGATCAACTAGAGCAGCGTACTGACCTTACACTCAATTGAAAGAAAGTTCCACTTGACAACATAATTTCATAAGTCATTTAAAGAGCCTTTAAAAAAATTGGCCGAGGCTGATCACGGTGGATTGGTCTTCTTTTTACAGCCAGTACAAGCATAACAAAGTCCAGCAGTTCAGCAAACACTCCCATGAAGGGTTTATTGGTTACTTTCTTAAGACGCCTTGTTAAAAAGACATCTTAGAATTCCAATCCATCTGATTTATTGTGGGAGTATCAATCACCCGTCAGTGGGGAGCTACCAGAAGTTGAACGGACAAAACCGTGAACAGCGCAAATGATTTACTTCTTTTCTCACAACCTCTCACACCAGTAAGCAGCTGTTTAGCTGGCACCAAAGGACTTAGCTCACTTCAGCTGATGAGCAGCCGTAGTAACCAATACTACCGCTAGGTGGCAGTTGAAGCTTCGGTCTACTACATAAAAACAAGCACTGCAAGCCGACCAGATTCACAGACATTTATTTATAGACATAGAGATTTCACTTGGGCAGGGCATATGAGAAGCTAAAATGTTTGTGCTTATATCTGGCTATTTAAGCGAGTCCTGTGCATATCATGTATGTGCTTGGAACATACACAGTCCTTGACTTGTTCTAGCAAAATATTTTGCAAAAATTATCATTACAAGCTTCAAACAAAGCAAATGAAATTTGAGAAATGGGCTGACTTGACCGGTGTAACTGGGCGGCTCAATGGACGATTTCAGGCAGCTGGGGCCGAATGATGCAGCGCCCTCTGTTTACAAGCGTGCGAGTGCGCTAAATCCAATGCTGGATTGTTTGTGTCTCTTGCCCTCTGTGGTGAGAAATGACTCTTCTACTCAATATTGAGTCATAGACATTAGTCGCAACAGAATTCCCTGTCAATCGATCCCAATATCGCCCCATATGATGTTCAAGCAGACCAAATGCATAAGTTTTTGTGTTCGACGTCATACGCGCATACGAGAGCGCTAGGGTCTAAAGGACCTAGAGGACATCTTCACCAGAAGGATCAAATAATAGCGGTAAACAAAAAGATGCCCCAAAATACCGAAGTCCATTCGTTCGGCATTGGGAAGGTTATTATCAGAACAATTGTCACTAATGGGTCATTAGACGACTCATTAGTAATGAGAAGCCGCCGACTTTGAGTCTTGACATTGTGAACTGGACCAGGTGCTCGAAGCGGGCTACGAATGCCACAGAGTGCCCTTCCCCTCCCTCACCCCTCCAAAGAAATGATCTAAACCCCTTGAATACTTAGATTTCTAGAAATGCTAAGGAGCTTGTTCAAGCTCAGCCTCAGCTCGTGCAAAGTGCCGATGGTCGCTTCCACCGCAGCAAAGACCTCGGCCACCGAGGCCAAACACGCGTCGCAGTAGACGCTGAGGTCGTCGTGAAGGTTCACTCACCCATTGGCAGTGGGTCTCGCGACGTGCGGTATACGAGATTGAAAGGTATGTTGTCGGTGATCTGCTCGATCTCCGACAGTCGTTCCTCCAGCTTCTCGTCTTCGGCCACTCTGGCGTTGGTGAAGAAGCCCGGGAAGAAGCGCAAGCTGTCTGGCACGTTGGTGTCGACCACGAAGGCGGACTGAGCGGCTACCACGGCCGCCTCGTTTGCTGCGGCAGCCTCCTCCTCTTCCTCCGCCTGCTGGAACACGTCGGCGTAGGGATCCTCGCCGACGTCTTCGTCTTCGTCTTCGTCTTCGTCGGTGTAGGGGTCGCGCAGCGTTTCGGGCAAGATTTCGTCGTCGAACAAGTTGAGCGGGCGGCTGCTCAACACGGCGGCAAAGATGATGGCAGCGATGAGAGCCGGAAGCCTTGGACGAAGATACCTGATGAATCTTGAAGAAAAGAAGTCACCTGGGATCAGGATCTGGACACAGTTGCTTTGGCAACGCAGAGAGATTACTTAAGCGTAAGTTGGATTATCTTATTCATTTCTTTGAACTTTTACCTTGCCATTAGTGCGCTGCAGCGTGCAACTAAGAAACAGATGTCTTTTTAATGTCAGTTCTGGTCTTTCAGATGTTCTTCAGCTGATTTCTCCTAAAACCGATATATGCCTGTTTTTTTCTACTAGAATATACAGTAACATAGCCGTGATGTATAGTACATGTACAGCGGGGGCCACAAGTGAGCGTACAGCGGCGGAAAAGACGGAAAAGTTGATTTTTAGGGCCTTTTTTAGTTCTAAAATGTGACCTTTTTTTGTTAAAGGCCCCCCTTTTATCCCCCCACTGGGGCCGCTGCAGTATTAAGGAAGTTATGATACTTGAAAGTGGTGTATGCTGACTTTTGAAGTGCTCCAAAAAATGAAGCACCCTGAAGGAGTACCTTTAGTAGGGGCTTCTGAAGTAAAGGTCATCCTAAAATTGACTGAAGAGTATTGTTGCTGTTTAAAGTCAAGTCACTATGGTCCTCCATTTTGAAGTTATCAAGGGGATAACTCTTTCACTACGTAGCAGTCACGGAGCCAAAAGGGGTCTTAAACAAGAGTCTCAAAAGTTTGTTCAAAAATTTTATTATGAAACATGTGTATGGCCAAGGCTTTTTTTTGTTAAATAAGTTTTTTTGTTGGATCAATGAGTTTGACACTACAAAGGAGGCACATTTCAGCTCAACCATTTTTTTCCCATTCAGTACTGGAATAGCCAGGCTACTGCAGTAGCCCCCAAAGAGGTGACCAGAGCACAAAGCCTCATAACATTTCAGTCCAATGGGACGATTTGTGTGTAGCATCTCTATGAACAGTGCTCGGCGTAAAAAATTTCCGTGAGGTAAAATGGACTCCCCACGCTGCTCTGACAGCTTTTGCGATGGGATCTTCACGTGGAATCGGTGACCCAGACAGTCCTTGACAAGATGCAGCATCTTGAGCTTCTTGATGACTGCCCATGTTGATGCTACAGCGCTCAAAGTGCAGCTACTCGTAGAGGGCGCCACGCTGAAGTGCACTGTTTTGCCCCTTTTTCAGTGGCTTTTCCATGATGAAAGCGGCTGAATCTTTTTGGTCGTGCTGCCACGCACCCTCCCGTGCCAAGTGCCAAAAATGGCACCCCCTACCTTGGTTGTCACAGCGGCGTGGCAGGTGTCATAAATTGGGGTCATAACCTTGACTCACCTAAGCGTTCGTATTCCATTTCACGCACTCACCCACGCCTTCACTGCGTGCACACTTGTATGCGGAGTAAGAAGTGCGACCACGCTGGGACTTTCAGTGCAGTGGCCGTGCGATAGAGTGGGGTCGACACATGAGCAGGCCCACAGGAAGCTTCCTTTAGAAATGACTATTTATTCAATAAGAGAAGAGTGACCTTTTCTTATCCTGCTGCATTTGTCAGTGTCAGGGAATGAAGATCGTTTTAAGAAACTCTTTTTTTCTTCATGACAATTTTGCTCCACAGAAAGCATATATCAAGCTACGTCTTCCGGTCGCCGGGTCGTGTTCTGCTCACTCGGCAGCAGGGCTGTGTTTTCTTCCGGTGCTTTTTCTTCGAGTCACGGTTCTTCCTTTGGTCGCAGTTTCGTTACCACCAGGGTTCCCACATTACGTAAATTGGTACAGAAATGAGGACAAAAAAGTCTCTTTTGATCGAAATTTCGGGAGAAAAAAAATGTTTTTTCCGAAAGTGCATTTATCTCAAGAAGTCCCCATTTCCCCTTGAATGCTAATAGAAGGGCACAGAATGAAAAAGATATTCCGTGAAGTAATATTCCTTAAAGATCCCCCCTTGAATAGCAGCTCCCCGAATATTACATACGAGGACCACCGTCAAAAAGTGTCAATGAATTAATTCTGTAGGCCTGAGCAGTTCAGTAGAAGACTAATAAAGCAAAATGAGATCGTTAACACTCCTCTCCAAATTAACCTTAAACTTAACAGGAAATCCGTCTCTACATTTGGTGACGAAAATGTTGTTTTAAAAAACGTTCCCCCTCAAAAGCACAATGAAGAAAATATGTACCGGGTGGTCCAGTATAAAAGGCCGTCATTCCCTAAAATGACTTAAAAGTCAACCGACAAGCAACGTTGCTTACCAAGAAAGTCAAAGATATAACAGCGTTAATATGGGATGTTTAAAGCTGGCAAATCAGCCTCGGAGGCCATTCTGAAGGACATTTTCGGACCATGAAGCCTCAGCAGGAGCCAAATTAACCTCATCCCTGTTCAAGTCAGGGAGGGAAACGATGTTAAAATGCAATAGAGGTCATCAGGGTAAGATCTGAGGATCAGTTCTCCAGCATCTTGTATCGACGGCTTCAGCATTTGGCCAAATGCAGCGAGTTAAGTGGAGGCTGTGACAAAATATTGCGTCAATATAATTCGCGGCGACGTTGCCACCGTCCTAGATTGCTTGGAATGATCCTCGTTTTGGAGTGTGGCTGAAGAAGTGCAAGCAGAGACAACTGAGGTCAGACAACTGGGGGCTAAAAATGAGCTCAAACAAAACGTGCGTGAGGGTTGCTCCCCCTGCGGCCTGGAAGGCCAAGATCATCATCGAGGACTCGGTCAGGACCAGGCTGAGCTTCTGTAATCGGTAAAGGACTTTCTGACCACCATTTACACTTGAATGCTAACGGATAAAACACCAGATGCTGCCATCATTACGCTACTGACGGATCATCGTGACTGCCTATACCATGTCAAGTTGCTACTGTTCTACACGCATTCACAGTAATACAGTGTAAGATACAGTGCTCAATATTGACGCATTGTGTATGTCATTCTCGCGTTCCAAGTACTTTCTCCACTCATCAAAAGTCAATCCGTGATGTACGTGTCAAGTTGCCTGAACTGGAATCCCACTCCCTTGGCCAGCCGGAGGAAGGTCTTGTACTGGTCCAGGTTCTCCTGTCCGAATTCCTCGTCGGGGTCGTGCATGAACGTGTGGTCGAGTAGCACGATCTTGTTGGACAACTTGGTGGGCCAGCTCAGAAGGTTCATGATCATCTGGACAGCATTGACGCGATATCTGCCGGAGCAAATGCGCTGGAGTGAGTGCCAAAGTTAAAGGTAATGCTTGTAAGTTGATGAAGAACAGAAGAGAATCTATTTAATGTGGCTCTTTCTTCATTATCGCGGCATTGGAGGTGTGACAGAGCCTATAATCCAACCAGTCAAACTTGAATGAGCACTAGAATACCGATATCGAGATCTGGACAAATGGGATTCCCGGATAAAGTTGGATTGTCTAACTGACAACCTCTTTGTTAAAATAAATCGTTCTCTTAAAAGCGAAATTAATCGTGGTATGATTGGGTAGTTGGGATTTTGGGGGCTGCCAGCCTTGGTAATTGGTGCAATAAAATACTTAAAGAAATGTGAGATCTGGTGGACGTTTTGAGGCTGTCAAAACAAAACTTAGGATGTGACACAAAAATCTAGGACTAAAAATCTAGAAAAATACAAGGACTACCTGTTTTTAGTGTTCCCTAGTCAGATCGAACTGAATGAAGTCACCAAATATCATTTAACATTTTTGGGTGACCTTAATTCAGCTGTGCGCTACATAGGGACCTACTAGAGGCTAAAATTGGTCCTCTCCAGTGATGTTGGGATGCCACTGAGTCAAAAATGGCAATAGTTCTTGTGAGAGTCGCTGCTCCGTGCGTACGTAGAAATAAAGATATTAAGGCCCAGTTTTTGAGTTTGTAGGCGCCCTAAGGTACGTACGCACAGTTGAGAAGTGAGATTCATGGTCGGACTTGAAGGATATTGTGTACTACGTTGGTAGGTACATAAGTGTTCAAACCGGTGATTTGGATAGTCGGTGAAGAATTCCAAGTCCCACCCGATGACGTTGGCTGCGGTCTCCCGAGCCAACTTGTCCGCCAGCTCAATGGCCGCGAGGGAGGAAGAGGCAGGAGGCGCACACAACGAGCAGCTGGACCGCAGCAAGTTGTCTAAGGAGAGATAATTGAACCTAATGAAAGAGAACACAAAGATGCGCACCATTGATTATATTGATTACACATTATTATATGTATATTATGACGGGGGGTTCTTTCTTTTTAGTCTCCAGTTGTTGTCATTGGGCAGTCTGATCCATTGGTAGAAGAAGTCCTCAATTTCGTCTACGGTTCCTTCTGGGAATCCAACTTCTCTTAATAGGTCCAATAGTGGTTGCAGGTTCATCTGACCGAAGTAGTTGAAGTCGACGTCGACGTTGTCGTACATACCGCCGCCGTCAGGATTGTTGTGGCTCATGTGGTCGAAAGAGTGGTCTCCAATTTTGTGACCTAGGTACAAGTATACTTCTGTGAAAAAAGTAGGTACTATTGACAGGGTGCACCACAACGAGATTGCCCTCAAGTGCACGAACAAAAGCAACCAGAATTGGTTGGTCAAAGTCATCAAGAACAGTGTGGTGGGCAAGTATAGAGATCAACAGTCGCACTCTTGCATGGTCATATGAGAGAAAAACGATGCAAGGGGATCAAAGGTCAGCTTCTTTTTGCTGATACAGTTGGAGCTGAAGTTGTTCGTGTTTGGCTTGTGGCACTTGCAACGCGCGGCCATCAGCACCAAAGATTAAGGTGTGGTTGATCTCATGGTGGAGCACTGGTACTGCAATATACTTTACTCTCCTTCTTGGTACCTTCTTGGACAGCCCTTATGATGGCACTTTCCTTGTACTCAAGGTCAAATCCGTCCAGGAAATCAGAGACCATGAAAAACGTGGCCCTGACTTGCGCCTCAGCCAGCGCGTCCAACGTCTTGTCTACCCCATGGTTGAACCCGGGAAAGTCGTCAATGGTCAGGTAAATGTACACCTGATCGGGCAACTGCAGCTCCAGCACCTGCGCTTCGGTCAACTGGCAGGAGACTGCCAAGGGCCAGTCGCACTCAGCCTTGTCTGTGCACATCGTCAAGACTGTCAACAACGAGGACTTGAGCAGGGAACATGCTGAGAGTGACCTTCATTGAAGAAGAGCCCGAAGGGGCAGCTGAGCGAGGAGGCGACTCCGTTGACGCACTCGTAGTACTTGCCACAGTTCTCCACGTCCGGGAAGCTTCCGTCCACGTTACACGGAGGAATCTGGCTCAGCGTAGAGGTCAATGACGCCCAAAGGAATATCAGTGGAAGCAGCATTTGTTGATGCATTGCGTCGACTTATCTAATAGGCCTTTCCTATGCATACAGTGTTATTGTACGATTGTGCACTGACGGTACTTATACGTACAGTACATAAGTAGGTGCTGTGTAGTCTCGACGTAATGATACAATGCAGTCAATGCAGTACAATCCATTTCAAATGGCAATTTTCCTACTTATGAGCTTTTTCACTCGTTTGAAGACGAATTTAATGACTAGATAAGATAAGATTTAGCGATTGGTTTGCATCTGGAAATATTGTCATATCGAAACCTTAATGTAAAATTGTGTACACTATTAATTGGCGCACAATTTGAGTGACCGCATAAGAAACCCGATACTGTAGGCAACCTTTTAATGCTAAAAATTGATAAGATAACAATGGCAACCTTATCTGCACTGATGTGTACAGTGCAAGTGACTTATTGCAATAGTTGGCGCTCGGCAAAGAAAAACCGTCTTCAATAGCGGAATCCACTGTACTGTTAGGTTCCAGTATAGTTGTCAAGGTGATTTCAACTTGCGGCATCGATGTAGCGTAAAAAGTGACAGCAATACGTATATGCTACCGGGTGGCACAGTAATTAACCCGAAGATTCTGTCTTGCTGTTATTTCTTCGGAAAATATGTACCACGCACAATTTAGCTGGGGGACCCTGCCTGTAGTATGTACAGAACGCACGTGCCTACAATGTGTGCAGGCACTTACAGGGTGCGTCAATTCAGTTACATCTTGCGGAAAATTGCTTCCAGAACTAAAACGAGCGCATGGAGAACAATGTTGCTTTGGCTCACATCTTGGCCCTGGTGAGCCAGTCGAAACTCTGTGCCTTTCTCGTGGCCATGGGGTCTATGAGCACGTTGATGAGATGTGGACGTGGTTTGGGGTCGGCCAAGGCCGCGGCCAACGCGGCTCGAATCTGTGGCACCGTGCGGCAAAGCCAAGCGCATTCGCGCTCCAGCCCGAACAGACCCATCAACTTGTCGTACCGGACGGACGGCGTCAGGGCCGTGGGCGGCGAGGACAGTGGCGAATCGGACGTCATCTCGCCAAAGATCTCCTCACTGAGACCCCCATAGATGCCGTTGTTGTTCACCACGATGATTATGATGGGGAGCTGCGGGCATATATGGAAAAGTAGAGAATCCTGTTGACTAAATACTTAACGTGCGTCAATATACACAGGTCCCGTCAAGGACAAAGGTCAGCATACCACAGAAAATTTCGCACGTCTGAGTGGACACTCCAATGCAACAGCACATTGCAAAATTGAAGTACATGGTCGTTCAGGTAAGTCAGGAACACTTTCAACTCCGTCCAGATTAATATCTTGAGTAAGTAGAGATAACAGTTAGGTGTAAGCAAGAGGCAATGGGCTCGCATATCGAGTCACTGCAAAAAATGTGGCGAAAAAAAAAACAAAGAAGACGGTGGAGATGAAATGATCAGCGACCGTCGGTATGACCTTAGCTGTAAGACTTTTTCAACTTCCACTCCAACATGTATAACATTTGCTACACTGAGGTCGAGGGAGCGCCCAGGAGGCCGCACCTCCAGTCCACGGATGCATAAGAGGGATGGGGGTTCTCAAATTCTGGATATTTTTTAACGTCCCTGTAAGTGGCAGTTGAGGACCTATGAGTGTGCATAAATGACTGCGTAGAAGTATTACTATTTTGACTTACATACACATAGCACAAATCAGACACGTTCTTGCTCACCTGGTACCTGACCATCGTCTCCACCTCCATGCCACTGAAGCCGAAGGCGGAGTCGCCTTCCACGCACACCACCCGATCCGACTTGTTGACCAGGGCCGCCGCAATAGCGAACCCCAGGCCAACTCCCATGGTGCCAAATGATCCAGCGTCTAACCTCTTTCTGGGCATCCCGTTATCCAAGAATCCCCGCCCGATATCCATAGTGTTGGCGCCCTCGCTGACGACGAAGGCCTCTGGAGGCATCAACTCCCGCACGTGCTTGAACACGGCGTAGTAATTCAAGGGGATGGACTCGTCCGAGGACAACTCTTCAGTGGAGAGACGATTGGCGCGGATGTTTTCACTCAGCTTCAGCCACCAAGGGTGAGTGCGAGGATTCACTCTGTGGCCACCCAACCCTCTGAGCAGCTCCTCCACGGTGAGGCTCACGTCGCCGAACAGTGCAACGTCCGGTCTGCGGCTGTTGCCCAACTCCTCGGGGCAGATATCGACTTGAATGATCCTCACGTCCTCGGCAAACCGGGGCGGCAGGCCAAAATGAAGCATCCAGTTGAGTCTGGCGCCAAGCAGAAGGATAACGTCTGCTTCCCTCAGCACCAAGGACCTGGCGGGAGCCACTGATCGGGCGTCCAGGTCTGACACCACCCCCTTGCCCATCGGGGTGGGCAGGAAAGGCAACCCGGTGGACGATATCAGCTGGCGCACTTGTTTCTCCGCCTAAAAGTGATACCACGTGCATAGCACAGTACGTACGTAGGACGTCACACCGCGAGAGCTTTTAAATCCAAAATCGTGGGTATTGTGCTTCGTCAAAAAAAAAAGACGTTTGTCGTTTAACACCGCATTTTTTGTTACATCCTGCTTCATTGTGGTCGCAGCTCGTGCTGTCGTCGTAGCTGAGGCTGTCATCATAGCATATAAGTCCTGTCCTTACTTCAGTAGAGTGTGTTGAAATAACTTTACACACGTTTTTGTCACTTTACCACTCGCTCCAGCTACTGCATGTGACACGAGTAAAGCGCTATTTGGCCACACGCTTGGAGTAAATAAAACAGGCGAGTGAACGAAAAATGAGATGTTTAAACATAACATCGACAATATATCTTTGAAGGCAAGTAGTAACCATTGCTCTCACCATAGCGTACGCGGCACCCTTGCCGACGATCACGAGCGGCCTGTTCGCCCCCTTGAGCAGCGTAACGGCCCGGAGGAGATCTGCGGGGTCCGGAAGACAACGTGGAGGTGGCGACGTCAGCCGTGAAGCCGCTGAGGTCGTCCCCGTCTCTATCGTCGCCTCACTTTCGCTCATTTTCGCCGACAATAGGTCCCCCGGCATGTCGATGTAGCAAGGCCCCGGTCTGCCGTGCGTGGCCATCCGGACAGCCTTCTCGACCACGACTGGGATGTGCGACAACGAGACCGGGCGCGCCGAGTACTTGGTGTACGGCCTGCAAGCCTCGACCTGGGGCATCTCCTGCAAGATGTTGTCGATCGCATGCGCGCCAGCAGCTGAAAAGTGTGGAAGTTCTTCCTTGTCCCCACCTGGAAAGCACCTCTGCCCTCCAGCTCTGAGTCACTCGAGCCGCCGACAAGGATCATCGGCCAAGCATTTTCCTTGGCATTCGCTAGCCCTCCCAGGGCATGGAGGACACCGGGGCCGCTGACCACCAGACAAGCGCCGAGCTCTGCGCCTCCGGTCATGTAGCTGAGACAAAGGTCGGGTTGACAGCCACAAATGCATTCTTCTCGTCAGTCAAACATTGGCTCACCCAACTGCTTGGGCCGCATAACAGGCCGACTGTTCGTTCCTCATGCCGACAAAGGCGATTCCCTCGGCTTGGGCGGCCATCGCGGTCTCGACCACGGGGATCCCGACCACGCCGAACAGGTGGCGCACGCCATGGCGAGACAGACAACGGGCCAAGATGGTGGCACCGTCCACTTCAGCTGCCATCAAGTTCGTTCTGATGGCTTTGATGTACACAGTAGTTATTACTCCCTAAAGTCACAATGGTCCTTCAGTAGACAAAGACTGACTAGACTAAATAATTGTGACTACGTCAAGTACGATGTCAGGATGCTGAGAAAAGGCGAAACAGTTAGGGTTATTTAGTGTCAGAAGTACAGTGCTTATTGATTTAACAGCGCTTATCGAGTCGCAAAGTACACATTTAGATCACACTGTTAGGTTTGAATGAGTATCCACGAACTCGGCCACTTTGTTCTAGTTGAACTTTGGCTTGACGGAATCCTCCGTGATGATGGAGTCCCCAGTGACGGCCAAATGCACTGCAACTGCATTGACACGGGATATTTTCTGAAAATTGTGTCAACTGACTGACTGAAGATGCATTCATACAATAATTTTTTTTTGTCATCAGTTGCTATACCGAATTACTGTGCGTGTGTTGAGTATGACTATATTGAATAACAGCTGTAATAAGTTGTCGAGTGCATTTGTCTATGCGGAGATAAGAGGGCAAGATAAAGATACCGAAACCAAGTCTACTGAGACATAAGTGTTCAACGACATCTCGCCCAACAGCCTAAAAAACAGTCATTTGAGTACAGTCGTTAAGCGGAGGGAGGACTTTTTAGATTGAAGACCAGCTGAGACCATCTATGAATCCCCTTAGAGTGGACAATGGCACGCTTTCCCTCACAAAGAGACCAAAAATCAGTGAAAAAAGTGAAGAATAAGACTTTCAGTTGACAAGCAGTAGAATTTGGCACAGTGGTTTTCTTTCCCAGAACAAAATGCCAAGATGGTTGTAGAAAAAACCACAAATTTGGCATTTTTATCACTTTCTCTGAAAACCCACCGTTAATCTAAGTGGTAGCAAAAAAATGTAGTTAATCTAAAAAAAAAAAAACTGTTGGGTAAAATTTTGGCCGGCTCCCAAAAAAGTCTTCAATTTTCCTTCTGTACCATAACATGTGCTCGTATGTACGTGGAAGCGTCTAAACGCTCATGGTAACCTATTTTTCTGCTCTGTCGGTGTGGATGAGTTTGCACAAACGAATAATGATGTACTAAAATGAACTTTTCTCCCTTATACATGATCGAGCCTTTTCAGGAAGTTGTCGTTTTCTGGGAACCTTTTGTCGGTCTGGTCCACAGAGAAAACAAGGTTGTCTCAACAAACGCTGAATTCTTTGGAATCAGCGGATGAGCCTGGCCAAGAAGTGACCTGCAAAGGCCCAGGCTGACCAGCAGCTACTGGAGCTGCAGCTCTTTGGCCAGCTGGTCCTTGGCCTTGGTCGGCCATAACTAAACCTTAGCCTTGGCCATAATCCCCAATCAGGGAGGAATTCCTCTGTGCTGCTCAGGATCTCTTATGAGCTACTCGTGCTGCAGCTGCCACATTAAGCTAGTGCCAGTCAACCTTGACGAGACCAACTTGGACAGCTCTCAGAGCATCCTCGAGCACCTGCTGCAGGTTGACGAGTCCTCAGGTGACACCATCCCAAGCATCCCAGCAGCCTTCAGGAGGGTGTCCGACCTGAGCAAGGCCTATATGGTCAGCTGGCCTTCCTCCCGACATCTTGCTTAGGCCACAAACCATGCAATTTGCATCCCCCCGATGTCGATTCCCCCCCCCCCTCCCCCAAAAAACCCCGTTGAATGGGAGAAAAGGAAACCATTTTGTGTCCTCCTCGTCATGATGGGCCTACTTTCGGGCCTACTTCGGGGCCTACTGAGCACACAACGCTTTCAGACATTGTACAGTTGTCTGCTTATGCAAGAGGGATCCTCTGGACTGGACCGGGACCGCTGCCCGTCAAAAAACGAGGTGCCGTCATCGCTTTAGATGAGTACCAGACATTGAAAAGAGTTTCTTTCTTTCTTCCTTGGCCTGCACGTATTTAGCCTAGAGATAAGACTTGCCCAATCTTCCTGCCCATAAATTCGCGATATGTAGATAGCAGCGAGGAAAGTGTTTGAAGGAGTGGGTCAATATTTTGATTTCGTACGCTCTATTAACGGTCTGCAGGGTGAGGAACTTCCTCCTGAAGAAGTCGGAGAAGAACGAGCCTCACGAGCATTGTTGAGGCGTGAGTAGGAATGTTACAAATGCCAGGATTCGTCTCCTCCACCTCTGCTTCACACGACTCAATAGAAAATGTCGGAGAGAGAGAAGAAAAATTTGGTCTCGTGAATCTCTTCTTTTTGTCTCTCACGATACAATGACTGAGACTGACTCCAGGGGTGCCGCAGCTGGCGTGAGAGACGGAAGTGAGGGAAGGAAATCGAAAGTTGTGGGAAATCCAGTGATGTTGAGGCAAAATCCTGGCATAAAAGACTTTGATGCAGTTGCACAAGTCCTCAACGCAGCGGCCGTGGCTGCACTGGCTGCACTCGGCGCCGACGGAGACGCTCCTCACGTCTTCAAAGCAAACGTGTCAACACGCGCGCAAAGGCAGGCATGCCATAAAGTGTACGCGCGCAACTTACGACTTGTGCCGAGAATGTATTAACCTTCCTGCTCGAGGACTTTTTCTCTTTTTTTTGCAACCTTCTTTTCTCTTTCTGCTGGCTTTTCCTCAGTCTCATCGCCCTAAATAGGATTTTCCCAAGCCGAGATCACATGCACGCATACGCGCGCCCACACACATGAAGGCGCTCACGCACACACGTGCGTGCGCCCACACACGTGCAGGCACACACACGCGCACAAATTTACAGGCAATCACTCATTAACACGCACAGACATATTTGCAAATACTCACTCACACATATATTTAAAGACATTCACTCATTAACACGCTCATTTAGAGATTCTCATTGATTAACACACACAGAAAAGTTAACAGACGCACACAAATTTAGAGATTCTCATTGATTAACACACACAGAAAAGTTAACAGACGCACACAAATTTAGAGAATTCGCTCATTAATACACACAGAAACATATACAGATACTCACTCACTCACTGTCACACGCTTTTACAGACACTTACTGATTGACACACACAGAAAAGTTAACTGATGCACACAAATTTAGAGACATTCACTCATTAACACACACAGAAACATATATATACATTAGCCTAGATCGAAAATTGGAATTCCCCATGAGTGCCCAAAATTTGTCACCACCTTTTGAAGACTTAGTAGTCAAATGAAAGTGAAAAAAAGGAGTTTTAGCTACGCCCAAATGCATTTAAAGTTGCATAATACTGTAATTTTTTTCTTCAGGACTTGCTGTAAAATATTCTTCTGACCAACTGGAGCAAGTCAGCATTTTGGTGAGTGATTTTCACCCACTTTGGCAGCTTCCAAAAGCCACCAGAGTTG
>JAAUXU010002290.1_pt1 | contig 22877 bp, 32 predicted proteins | sample 7278151 | NCBI WGS metagenome assembly JAAUXU01 (sample SAMN14350113, study PRJNA611818) | marine sediment metagenome | isolation source: surface marine sediment (1.8m) | place: French Polynesia: Moorea | collected 2018-08 | reverse complement strand
TTGGCCTCAAAACAGCCTCGTCATGCAACTTTGCATAGCCTATGTCCTTCTTGTTGACCCAAAGGTCTCGCATGCCAAAAATGAGCCAGATCCTTGAAGAACTGAGAGCGCTAGAGGGGCACAAACATGCATACCCGAATAGCTTTATATATAGAAGATGATAGAGCATGCTGGGAAACTTCTTCCCGTTCAAAGTATGCACAAGGTTTAGGGGATAAATAGGCACTGCTTCAAACTTCAACCAGATGAAGAGCAATGTCCCGGAGAACAAAAAGCATGATGAATACGGAAGGAAGGTTGATACACCGAACTTTATTTCTACTCCGTTGGATCTCCTTTAGCCAAAATGGTGGTTGTTCACACTTTGATTATCATGTCATTACGTCTGAAGTAGCGAAGAATAGAGATATGGTACCTTTCTCGTCCTGGATGACGACGTCTGCCCGATGAAACCACTTTTCCGCGTTGTCAAGGCGCGCGTGCGAGTTCACCGCCAGACAGACGAAGTTGCCTGTGTCGCCGACGCTGGCATTTGAGACAGACAGCGTGAAGTGGCGCAAGTTCCTGCTCTCTTCGATGCTGTCGGAGAAGAAGAGACGAGGCGAGGGCTGCAGGTGCTGCAGGAAGTCATCCGCATGAGTGTTGCATCACACTGTACGTATGCGGTGCTGTAAGGAGATTCGCCACTCGACTTCTAGATCAGTTGCGAATCTCCCTACTTCGTGTATGCTCACCCTGTAGAGGAGTTGATCCTCCAGCTTGACGACGTCTTTTTCGCTGTTCGGCGGTCGGATTCCGTCCAGACGCTTGAGCCAGCGCAGCTCTGCGTGTCCGGGATTGCGCAGCGAGCACGTCAAAGAGAACGAGTCCCCAGAGTGCACCTTCATGTCCTCCATGGCCGTGGGCAGCAACTCGGTTGGAAACGCTGAAATGGCACGCTTGTAGAATGCCGGTTGTCACCATGAGTGAACGAGAAGAAAAAACACCTGAATCCCCCACGACGACTGAGAACCTGAAGGTCCTCGCGCCGTACCCGTTGACCCCCTTGCACGCGTAGATGCCTCCGGAGCCGGCGATGGCGCTCACACGGCGCATGCGCAGGTATTGGTTGTACTGGCCCGAAATGGACGCGCGCGACCAGGTGCTCGGATCTATTCTCTCGTCATCCTAAAATGTGTATATCCCGTACATTATATCTACTACCTCCCCATGTGAAGCTTTTTAAACTCTTTTCTGTACGTATGTGTGCATCATAACCTTGAACCATTCGATGTCGAACGGCTCGGACCCCTCGATTGGGCACTTGAGCTTCAGATTGGCGCCCTCCTTCATCCTGTGGAGCCTGTTTGGGTCGCCCACGAACTGAGGAGGCGTCCCACCTGTCGAAATGGAGTCTGTCCAGTCAAGCAGGATCATTCAACGGGAGGGGAAAAAAAGAACATGAGAGCTCGTATTTCTTTGCAATACTTGATGCATTTCACTCTGTCATCAGAGAAGATCAAGCAAGCATGTGAGGAAGGATTTCTTCTGACGCCTTGCCTGTCATAAATTATGGCGCTTGAAGAGCAAGGGGTGAATTGAGGGGGGAGGAAATCACGAAAGTCACCGCATCATTGATACCTCAGCTCCATCAATAATCGTCAACTGCCACTGAATCTTATCTGGAGCTCTTACAACAAAAGGTGGACAGCACATTCAATAACAGTCCTACACATGTCTACTATGTACAGAGATAGAGAGTTACAGAGTATGTCAACATGTCAGAGACCTCATTTGTACAAGATAACGTGCAACATGCTGTGCATCCACTGCTGATCTCGTATCAATTTGTTTGCATGCGTCTTTGCTTATGTATGGGCTCCGAAAAGAAACAAATTTTTTTGTCCTTCCTCCTCTATGCTACAAGAAGAGAGATGTACATACATATATGTGTATATGCACCAGAGAGGATTAAGGGATAAATGGCTGTGTTGTTTTGACAATCCCCTCCAGGAGTTCTGCGACTTTTTCGAGTTAGGAGTGCGAGTCGTATGACTTATACAGCGTTTTTTTGTGCAATGTGTTTTCCCAAACATGTCTAGCAAAAAAGGTTGCGAAATAAGTTACTGCCATGACTTTTTTGGGTGAAAATTGGTACTTCTTTTTTTTGGCAAGCCAAAAATTTGGGTCACACCACCATTTGTTTTGGTCAAATCACAATTTTTTGTCTGATCACGATTTTTCTTGGTCGAATCACAATGTTGTTCTCTTTTGTTAGGTCAAATCAAGTGTGGTATTCTTCTCCCCCTCAGTTGAGAGTGACATCTACAGGCCCAGCAGCGAATTCGGTGAAAAGCAGCCCAAAACTTACCCAAGCCACTAGGAATAAGAAGGGTGACGAGGACGAAGCTGATGAGGTCACGTCTCATGTTCCAGCACTGGGAAGTAAGGAAGAAAGGGTCAAAAAACGAAGTGAGCGAGTGTTGTGTGTGAGACAGACTCGATGCCTGCACGTAGATCACCGCAAGACTGAAAGATATAGAGCTCGTGCGCGCCCACTAAGCGATATCTTCTGCTCTTTGTATTTATTGGGATGACATCTTATTTACATTCATGTTCACGCCGAAGCTGCTACTGTTGTTATTGCGGTGAATCAGAAACCTAAACACTCAGTAGGACTTAAAGGCACCTTTTCAAGAGATTTTTTCTTACATTGCGCGCCCGTGTAAACTACGGAATGTACAGCACAGACAGAAAATCATTTTGCAGCCGGGATCTGTGAAGATGGCGATGATTCTGCACGTTTAAGTGGGATCACTTTTTTTTGGCTCAGGTGTCTCCAATATTTAGTTCCATGTCCCAGCCTGCGCAGTGAGCGTGAAGTCATTCTCCACGAGCGTCCTTATGTCATGCGGCTGTGTTATGCAGATAGTGACATCATTGAGCTGAGATGTTGCTATAACACCTACCTGCCTCACCTGAACAGGAACAAAAAATTGATGGAGCCTCGTCTGCTACACAGACTTTATAAACCCCATGAAAATTAATGACTCCTCTGTAGCAGCATCTCAACGCTGGGCTGGAGTCAATCACTTTCTTCTCCTGCACTGCTCACCTGAGGAAATGCCTAATTTAACGTTTCCCCCTATGGAGGTGGCTTCAAATGTTCGAACTGTTCGAGGAGTGACAGATCGAGACTCTCCTCCTGCTCCCGGCACCAATAAAATATGCTGTCTGTGTTCACTTGATCTTGCATATCTCCTTTCAAGCTCTCGCTCGCCTTCTCCGTCCCAGTGTGGTAACTCTAAAGCTTGTGTACACTCGCAAACCTTAAGCTTTCCCAAGTAAAGGGATCCTCTGGGAGAACAAAAAACAAGGAGACGCCACGTGTTCTGTCCGGATCGTGCTGAGGAGATGAACAAAAGTATCCACGTAGTGAAGAGGGTCTTCTTTTCTTACTTGACTTCATCCGGAGATACAGATCGCGTTAGTGAAACCCCCCAAAAGCAGAATAAAGCAAGTTCGGTGGTGCAACTTGACTCGCGCAGACGAAGGAGACGCTTCTGTCGTACGATCTCTCATATATTATTGTAATCACTAAGAGAGGAACACAATAGCGAGCTCGAGCGCGTTGTTGTAACTGATCCAAGAAAGCTCAGCTTTTTTCGTGCTCTTGAGCATCAATATTAGTTTAAGCTGTTGAACGCGATACGCACGCACACACACACGAGCGCGCGCGCGTGCACCGGTGCCTAGTACGTGCATGAGTTGGCGGAATAACGGACAATTCCCACGTAGGCAAGAACTCTGAAGATCTCCCAAGTTAGTACCGTCAAAGACAGACAGTTCGTGATCCACATGATTCACTGACACTCTCATATCTTGTGTCCATGTCAAGGTAATGAAAATTCATCATACCTAAAAAATTAGTTAATTTCACTCAACTAAGTCCTCATGTGTGGTGTGGCATTGGATCTATGGATCTATGACAGCTTGTTGGAAACTTATTTTGTGACCCACGCTGTCGAGTCACCTGCTCCTGATCGAAGAAACAGACTTCTCCTTGTCCTTACTTGATACGGAGCTTCCTTGGCGTGAACCATCTCCAGTACAGCGCTACGCTATTGTTCCATTCATCTTCTCCCAGGCAAGAGTGACACCCAAAAATTCCACGTGACAGAATTGCATTGTCGTCAATTTCCAGCAAGAATTTTGGAACACTGTCAATTTTTTCCCCCTCCGATTGACCATTTTTCAGCCCCAGCCCTGCATGTAGGCGCACAGCACGCAGCACGCGTCGTCCGTGTGCGCGTTGATGGGCGAGCGAGCGAACGAACCTGTGTTATTGTGCTTTCTCGTTTTCCAGACAAATTTAAAGGAAACGCGACACCGTCTGAGGAGGTGAAGAAGATGGATGACCAAGGAGAGATTTATCGGGTAAGACGAGAAGGGAGAGAGCGAGCGCGATCGCACTTGACGAGGACGAGGAAGAAGAATGAGCGAGGATCCGATCAAGATCTCTCTGGATTCGCCTTTGGTTCGTTCAGAGAAGAGAAACCCTTCAAGAGTGTGGCGAGCGATGGAGCGGTGACTCCGCTCCTACCGGCGCTGGTCACGCTAAGGGAGGTCGCGGCGCACTCCGTACGTGCACCAGTGTGCAACTTGACCAAAGTTGCTTAGAGAGTCACGAAACGTCTAAGTCGCATTAGAATGTTTCCGCGTCTCAAAAGAGCAACAACAAAAAAGAGAAAGAAGACTCGTCAGGAACGGAATACGTGGGCAGCTTTCCCCGAACAAAAACGGCGTGACCTACATGGCCCGGAGGACGCTGGTCGAGACACGGACGTCAGTCAGCCACTCAGGATGTCCTTGAGTCGAGTTGCAACTCGTGCGCCCGCAAGAGCAATGAAGTCCGAGTGCAGTCGACTGCAGCAGCAGCTGAGTGGTCTCGAGTGCAGTCGACTTCGATTTTCGCACATATCTCGCCGAAAACTGAGTGTCGACAGTGCGAAGGCGTCGAGATGTTCGCTGAACAGTATTGTCCTCAATTTCTGTATCCCTCATACAGCAGTAGCCTCGAAGTGGAGCTGTCATCTGGTGTAGGGGAAGCCCTTCTGCGCCGTCACCCTAGACGCGTGGAGGTGCCTTGATGCAGTATGAGACACATAGAAAACCGCCCATGGACTATAAGCAAACATTCAATTGATCAATTCTGTATGAGACACAAGGAAATACGCTGTCCACGACACGTCACGAGCAGAAAAGAGAAAGTTTGCTCTCAAGGTTGTTCCACACTGCCTGTTTCCCCCAATTTTGACTTACACAATACACAAGATACACAAACGTACGGACACGACAGAGCATTGTTGTTGCAGGTGTAATCCAGCATACATCAGATGCAAATTTCGGCGGCAAATAGCGAGCGAGGGGGAGAGCGGAAGTGCAGTCCTGGCTCAACCCGCGCATAACTGCTCGCCTCATTAGAAACTATCTTCAGGATACGACTATGATTTATTACAATACGAGGTCTTATCGATGAACCTCACGGTCAATCATTCGTGCTCGTTGTTCTTGACAAGTTGTTCCTTATCCACGTCAGGGACGTAGATTTGTCCGATTTCTTCCTCGGCGAAATTGACCACGGTGCAGTAGCCGTCGGTGGACGAGACCGTCAGCACGGAGCCGTCGGAGGACCTGAGGAAAGTGGATCCTTATTACCTGCATTTGATCGGGGCGGAGAAACATCCTGAAGTACGCACTATTACATTAGAGTAGCAGTCAGCAGACTTGGTTCGATTAGGTTATTAAGGGAAGAAGGCTAAGAAGAAAAAATTATACAAGATAATAAAAATAATGACAAAAAGCGAGTCAACCCACCCTAAAAATAAAATGATGATAAAAAAAATAAAAAAAGTGAAGTGACCCCGACGTGACTCGAACACGCAGCCTTCTGATCTGGAGTCAGACGCGCTACCATTGCGCCACGGAGTCGCTGTTGTGGGAGAGAGCCGAATCAGTCGTTTTTACTACTGAGCACATTCAACTACAACGTGAGCACCTTGCACAAAGTCAAAAGCGCTTTTGTTTTCACGGCTCCTCTGGTGACTGCGTCTGTTTTGTTTTGTACGCATAGTCACATTTCCAAAAATTCTGACCTTCAATACAGTCAAGTTTTTCCTTACGTCTACTTAGCTTCTATTTTTGTCCAGCTCAAATTAGGGATTAAATCGGACGGAACCCAAGCGCCCGACGGGCATATTTTGATTACAACGCATGACTTCTTTTTTTTTAGAGCCAATTCCATCACCATCTCAAGCCACTTTTCCTCTTAGACAATAAGTGGGTTTCTATTAAGACCTCTTGAAAATCAGCCTTGGTTCTCTTCAAAAGAATTTAATCTCGACCTCTCCCTCACTCTAACGGCATACAATTGTGCTGTAAAAAGTACTGAGCATTGATACTGATTGTAATCCGGCTATCAGTAGTACATTTACAGAGTAATGTCTACGCTGCAACCTTCAGGGAAAACATCAGCGCATTCCCGCCCTTGATGCCCAGCATCATCTTACTATCCACCCTGCATGTCCACTCCCTACCTGTACATCCAGAAATATGACTTACCAGGTGAGATCTGTGAGATTGGCGTAGTGAATCTTGGAGACTTTGGCAAAGGGTTCACTCTGTTGTGTGTCATAGAAGACAACAGCATTGGTGGTGGCAACAGCGAACACCAGCCGGTAGGGAAGAGCGAACAAGGTGGACAAGCGCTCCCAAGGCTTCTTCGTCACGTCCTCTTCGATGTTTGGTCCTTCTCTCCTCCGGGGAACCTCCTGAAGTTTGTACTTGACCGGGCTGAATCTCACAGCCACGCTAGGTTCCAAGTGAGGCAGGTACAAAACGGGTCTGAAATGCGTAAGAAGAGTTAGATGATGAGTCCCAGCAAAAGTTGCAAATTCCACGACCGCAAAAAGTTCTGTTCAACCCACACGTGTATACAGGGGGAGCGAAAGCCGGGGGAAACCAATGTTGTTGCAAGTAAGGTGCGAACCTATATGTGACCCCAGCTCTTCCGCATCTAAATAAATCAGTGACCTCCTTCACCCTGTAATGACCAAATGCAAGCCTACTCACCTAGTGAAGTCATTTCTGGTGAAGATGTATGTGCAGTTCTGAGTACTGCTGGCCTCTCCCTCGACATCAAGGACTCCGGATGGCACTGCCAGGAGCTCACCATCAGGGCTGAAGTCTAGCCGGCGATAGAAGGAAGGAAAGGTGTCATCGTGAAACAATCTTACAGTCTTTAACTCCTTCTTGGCGTCCGAGCTAATGGGTAGCTTGCACTTGGCACTCTTGCAAACCACTTTGTAGCCCTTGGTCCTATACAAGCGCAGCATCCTGTCAGTGATACAAGTCGTTAATGTCAAGTTTCGTATGCGTCTCTATGGAAATCGAGACCTGTCACTGGAGATTGATGCCACCACTTTCTTCTGAGGGTCCCAGGCCACACCGTTCACCCAACCTTTGTGCTCACTCAAGATTTTGACCTGAGATCACACAAAAACGGTACATAAGTCATTACAAAATTAACACCGAATAATCAATTACCTTTGTGCCCTTATTTATGTCGTACACAACAATGGTGGAGTCGGTTGAGCAAGACACCAGGAAAGAATTGCACGGAGAGAAAGCTAGGCCAATCACATCCTATAGAAGATTCGTTGATTTTATAAAACTACTATTACACAAGACGCTGGTACCGTCATCAGTTATAAACGCCCCCCCCCCTTTTGTCGACAATGCGTATCTTTACCCGTCTGGTCACAGAGTAGCATGAAAAAGGGTAAAGAAACTTTGTTCATAATACTTTTCGTACCTGAAGATGTCCCCGGAGTGATCGTAAGACTGTCCAGTTCTCAGGGGGAACTTCTCGGCAGGCAGATTCCGACTTGCCGTCCGGACTGCTATCCATGGCATCACCGTCGCCAAAAATGTCTGGAGCTGAGGACTCGCTGAACTGCCACAGGAAGATGGCAGAATCTGTGGCAGAAAATACTTAGTTACTTTCAGTCAAGACCTGATAAATGGAAACCGCTACGGTTAAGTCACCAGATACCTGGACGAAACCTTGTGCTATTGAAGGGCATAGAATGGGAAGGACATGTTCCAGGGCTGCTACGGACAGTATAAGGAGGTCCCTAAGGTGCTTCGACATACCAAAATGTCACTCAGCCGCATGCTAAATGACGACCAAGTGCATTGTACTCTTCACTTTACGTGCATATGAGGTTCGTCAAACTACTTAGAGCCCGTCGCTCTTACCCGTGTCGCCGGATGCGAGCGTCTTTCCATCACGCGACCACCTGACGATGTTGACCGTGTTCTGGTGCCTCGAGAGGTCGCTAAGGGGGCGGAGGGCAACTTTTCCATCGGCAGCAAACGTCACGTCCCAGATCTGCGAGCATAAAACGCATTTTAGGAAGAGAAAAGACGATGTGTCAACGTTAGTGGACCGACCACGACATGATGGTCGTCGCCGGCCGAGGCCAGGCGGTCACGGGGTCCTTCGGGCCACCTCTTGGGCTGGAAGTCGACCGACGAGACCCTCTCCCGGTTGTGCCAAGAGATAAGCGGTGTGTGGACCTTCATTGTCGTTGCAGACGAGGTCCCTGGTTTCGGAGGCGGCTCAGGTCATCCAAGTCAGGCAGTTTTTGTTTTCTCCTAGCTGTTTGTTGTCAAAATAAGGCGCCAACAAGGGGAGAAACAGAAATAAGACCCACAGGATGACGAAGACGACGAATGTATGTACAATATGCTCTTGGCCACTTAAATATTGAAAGTGAATTAAAGTTCAAGGATAAAGACGTTGTAATGAAACTGAAGGCAAGCGCTTTACATCCTCTAAGAGCTTGCCTCATTCATTTCATTTCGCCCTTTTGTGACGTCACAACACGCTGATCTCCAGGACGATGGAGCGAAACTCAAAAACGAGAAGGTGAGAGGAGAGGAACCTCTGGTCTCGACTTCGGGGCGGGGCGGGAGTTGTCCGGGTCCAGAGCTGTCGGCCATGACCTCCAAGGCCGCCACCAGATTTTTGGGGAGCGTCCCGGTCAAAGGAGCCAGGAAGAGGCAGTCCGAGGAGGCTGCAGCTGGTGCTCCCAACGATCTCGAGCTCAACTGCGGCGACGACGACCCGATGGCCGGAGAGGAGACGCTCCTCAGAATGGTCGCGGAAGAGCAAGAACAGCAATGCCATGAGCCGAAATCTCCCGCCGATGAATGTGTCGAGACCTCCTTTGTGCCTGGCAGTCAGTCTGTGTGCGAGAAATCTCCTCGCCACAGTCCGAGCACCCAGAAACAACTGTTGAGGGGCCGTCGGCGAAGCAAGAAGGTGAACGTTTTCCACTCCTCCGCCGATTCCACCAACGTCAATGACCCTCGGCGGCTGGAGCTGAGCTACTGGGGCCTCCCGGAGTTGCTGTTAATGCGCTATAGGACCAGAGGGGTTCTTACCATGTTCGAATGGCAAGCGGAGTGTCTCGGCGTGGGAAGTGTTCTTGAAGGCAAGAGCTTTGCCAGTCATTGAGTCAAAGAATCAGCGATAATTTCTGTTTTCTTTCCTGTCAGGGGGTAACCTGGTGTACTCCGCGCCCACGTCCGCTGGTAAGACACTGGTGGCTGAGCTGCTGATGATCAAGCGCGTGCTGGAGACCAAAAAAAAGGCGGTTCTCATCTTGCCATTTGTGTCGCTCGCAAGAGAGAAGATGTTTGGGCTTCAGGTTTGTCGCCAGGTTCACGTTAGTACTTTTGTATAGGGTCATCAAGATTTCTGTTAGTTCCTGTTGCAAGACTTGCCCGTCCGTGTGCACGGTTTCATGGGCTCTCAGGGTCCGGCCGGTGGTTTGGCCCGCGCCGACATCGCCGTCTGTACTATCGAGAAGGGCAACAGCTTGATCAACCGCTTACTGGAGGCAGGACAGCTGGAACAAGTCGGTGTTGTCGTCGTTGATGAGTTGCACTTGCTCGGAGATCCCTCGAGGGGATATTTGCTGGAATTGTTGCTCACCAAAATTAGATACATGTCGACAAAGTGAGTAATTTTTGTTTTGTTTCATGTTCACTTGCGCAATTTGCACGAGCGCAAATGTTCTGTTCTTTTGTAGAGACCCAAAGTGCAGCGTTCAGATCATAGGCATGTCTGCCACGTTGCCAAACTTGGACTTGCTGGCATCCTGGCTCGACGCGGACCTTTTCCGCTCTGACTTTCGACCGGTTCCTCTGGTTGAAAACATCAAAGTAGGCAGGGACATCTACGACAGCAACTTTAAACTAATCAGGACCATATCACCGCCATTCCATGTGGAGGTACCTGATATGTAGAACTATCCAGTAGTAGTTGCTCTTTTGCTCTTGATTTGATACCGGGTGCATCAGAGTTGACAGAAAGGTCTACATTATGTCCTATGTTATTGCAGGGGGACTCTGATCATTTGATCTTCCTTTGCTTGGAGACTGTCCTCTTAGGTCATTCTGTACTTGTCTTCTGTCCCACAAAAAAGTGGTGTGAGACCCTGGCAGACACTCTGGCCAAAGAATTTTGCAACTTGGGACGACCTAGAAAAACAGGAGGAACCAAAGATCTGGCAAAGATCCGAGCCCAAATCCAGGCTCAACTGAATGGGACGGTCCTAGCAGAGGTAATTGAGCAGCTCAGGCGGTGCCCGGCAGGTCTAGACCCCGCTATTGCCAGGGTCGTAGGATTCGGAGTCGCCTACCACCATGCAGGTATGTTCAAATTCTTAAAATTTGCGTGGACACGATGAACTCATTACACATGCTGTACATTGCCTTCTACCCACAGGGCTCACCTTTGACGAGAGGGACATAATTGAGGGGGCGTTCAAGTCCGGGTCCGTTCGAGTGCTGGTTGCCACGTCCACTTTGTCCTCTGGTGTCAATCTTCCCGCCCGCCGGGTCATCGTGCGTTCCCCGTTCACCTTCCAGAACCAGCTCGTAGACACCCTTTCCTACAAGCAGATGGTTGGTAGAGCTGGGAGGAAGGGTGTTGACACAGCAGGAAAGAAACGCTCTACATTAATATGCACAACGGTGGGAGTTTCGTGGTTTCCCTGCTTACTATGCTCAAGCTCTTGAACATGTGGGCCAAATTTGAGGAAGTTCCTTGGGGTCACTCCGGGTAAGAACTTCTGGCTTGATAGTTTTATCCGGACTCTGGGTTTGTACTGGCATCCACTACACTTTTTTTAGCAGTGTGCAACCACAGAATCTATCGACTAAGCATTCCCCAAGATTTCGCAAAATAACGCTTCCGTTCTTGACAATCTTTAATGCCGACCCATACTTTATAACAGGCGAAAGCATCTTAGTCTGTCGTGCCAACGACAAATCCAAGGTTTCTGAGCTGGTCGCTGGTCAGTTGAAGCCTGTGACAAGTTGCTTAGTCCAGCAGAACGTAGGAGGAGACGGCGAGACTCTGTGCTCGGCAATGAAGAGAGCAATATTGGAGGTATGATCTTCCAGATCTCGTGGATCAAGAATGGAGGAGAAAAAGTTGTTATGTTATTCTGTTCACAGGTTGTGGCCAGTGGCGCCGCCACGACGCCGGTCGAGGTGGAGGCTTACGCGTCCTGTACGATGTTGGCGGCCTCCTTGCGGAAAGAGGAAGATGAGAATAGATCTTCCCAAGTGACAGACGACTCGACCAGGCGATGCATTCAATTTCTAGAGGAGAATGAGTTCATCCGGTGATTACAGAATCGGATTTATGAAAGCACAACTGTGAACACTTGATATATTTCAGTCTTCAGAGTCACGAGGACGAACCTGGCCGCGGCACTAGTTACATAGCTACTCAATTGGGACTAGCGTGTCTGGCATCTTCGTTATCTCCGGATGAGGGACTGCATGTCTTCACTGAGCTCCAAAAGGCTCGACAATGCTTCGTGCTGGAGAACGAGCTGCACATCATTTACCAGGTGGTTCCCATCTACGTGGCTGTATCGTGGCCGAACCTTGACTGGATGAACTATCTGAGCCTCTGGGAGTCTCTCAGTCCAGACATGAGAAGAGTGGGCGAGCTGGTGGGCGTAGAGGAGCGATTCCTAGTCAGGGCCATGAGGGGCACCATTGCAAAGCAAACCCCCAAACAAGTACGTACGAGAACCATGAAAACAGTCACGTGCGTAGGTAAATACAGGATACAGTATCGTAGTTACAACGTGTCCGTAAAGTCCTGAAACACACAAACCAGAGAATATTATTTCAATGGTTAGTTTTTAAACAAGTTTTTCCAAAGAATGGTGCTCAGAAACTTCTGAGAGAACCATATGATATTCAGTCTCACTTTAATGTAAAAGTTTCCTGATATCCTCAGTGGCTTTCAAGTTATTCACAGATTTATGAGCTTCTCGACTTTTCGGGCACACTTTAAAGAGTGTTAAAACGGTTTATGCTTGATCATTCGTAGATGAGAAGCTTGGCTATCCACCAACGATTCTACACAGCTCTGGCTCTACATGACCTGGTCAATGAGGTGCCTCTGGCAGTCGTCTCGAGAAAATACGGTTCCTCTAAGGGTGAGTCCTCAAAATACAGTTTAAGCTTTCGTCTTCCTTTCTTTCCATTCTCGTCGCTGCTGGCCTCGGTCTCCTTGACGACATCTTCACACTAGTATCGCAACTCCAAGTTGTCGGACTAGCATCAATAGAAGTAAGGATCGTGGTCCCACAATTTGGGTGACCGACACCCATTGCTACTTCATCTTCAAATTTGAGGTCGTAGCATTGGAGAGTCATTGTCCAATCTCGGCATTCGACCCCCCCTGTTACGCCGCTTTGTTTCGTCAGCTTTGACTATGCGCTTCCGAATCTTCTCTGCTGTCTTCTCTCTTGCCAGTTCAAGAGAATGACAATCTTACACGTTAAAAATAGTCGTTCAGCCTTCTAAGTACAATGACATTAACAGTTCTAATATACTCAGCCTAGTGGATGTCATTAAATGACTGCACAAGCTTGAGGATCAATCCCTTCGTAACTTTCTCCTTTTAGGCATGCTCCAAAGCCTCCAACAGGCAGCCAGTACCTTCGCTGGCATGGTAACAGTCTTCTGCCATCGCTTGGGCTGGCTGAACCTGGAGTTGCTGCTTGGACAGTTCCAGGATCGCCTTCAGTTCGGTGTTAGGCGTGAGCTCATCGATCTCTGCCGTCTGACAACTTTGAATGGTGTGCGCGCCCGTGCCCTGCATGCGGCTGGGCTGGACTCCGTATCCTCTCTCGCTGCTGCAGACCAAGACACGATCGAAAACATTCTTCATAATGCCGCTCCGTTCGAAAGTGCTAAACAAGGTATCACAAATTAATTAGCTATTATAATACTGGTGGGAGTACTCGGTGTTGATCGGGTCAGTAAAAGACTAAACCAAAATATAACTACCGGTATTTGTAATTATGTGGAGGGTTCGTTTGCTACATTTTCGGCATGACGACTGACTACAGTGCACACGAAGATTATCAAACTATGACAGTAAAAAAGCCTGCATTCAACAATTGGAAATCCGTGATACTCCCACCAATCCCCTCGGCAGCCTCAGAATATTATAGGTGATGGCGAGAGCGAAAGAGATGCTCTTCGTCGTAAGCAGAGTCGCTGCTTCTGGTTAACTGGACAGAAGGGCGTGACCTTGGCAGAAGCAGCCAAAGCCATCGTGGAGGAGGCCAGGGACATCATGCAAAAGGACCTGGGGGTGCAAATAGACTGGCAGTCCAAACAGGAGAGGGAAGCACTCGTGAATTCGTTGAACGGTAAGCAATGTGATATCTGAGAGGTATGATGCATCTCTCCTCTCTGGGTGTGCAAAGAACACATGTTCTGGGCATACAGTACACGCATATCTGGGCTTGGTGGGTTTGCTGAAATGAATCTAAAGGACTGTGTTACTGGAAGATTGGACCTTGAAAAGTTGCTGTTCTGATCTTTCAGAAAGCAAGAATCACACCAAGAGGGGTGGAAAAAGGAAAAGTGGCAACTTTTCCTTAGCCATTGCTGGAAGAAGGAAGAAGACTCTGGGGAACAAAAGTAAAAAGAAGGGAGGAAAAAGACAAGTATACTCCAAGAACAATTCGGGCAGTGTCGACCGCGGCCGAAACCTGGTGCTTAATGCCATGACGAAGCGACGGAGTTTGGAGGAATCTCAACAGCCAACGAAAGTGATGAAGGTTGAACGGAGTACCAGGTTGCAGGAGGAAGTAATCATCATCCCGAAGGAACAGGGACAGAATGGCCGGACTGGTAATTAATTCATTAGTACTACTTTGCAACCTTTTCTAGTATTTTTCTGAAGGCTGTGACAATAAATTCTTGCTCACTTTTAAGCGTCTTTTCGTCAGTCGTCTTCCAAAAAGTCGGACGTCTCAGAGTTTGACCTCAGCAAACAAATGGAGGAGATCTTACAGGAACATGAAGATGACGCCGACCTTTTTAAAGACCAACCGAGGGTCCACCCGAATGCGTCTGAGACAGCCTCTCCAGTGGTCGGAAAGACCCTCGAAAACGATGATGTGTTTGGTGACTCCTTCGCCGACAACCTGTCTTCATTTGACGAAATCTTGGCCAAGCACGAGAATCAGTCGCAGGAACTGAAAACTCCTGGCAACAAGAATGGCTTCGTAACTGCTGGCCAACTCATAAAAAAGCCTCTTCTGCAGTCTTTCTGCCCTAAGACACCGGGCCTTGACATCTGTTCAGAGGAACTCCTGCTCAGGCTCTCCGCCACCTCCCCTTTTGAGGGGGAGGTGTTTCACTCCTCTCCTGGTAAACAAGGATTTGGGATGGTCAATGCAGACTCCATAACTGTTTTCATAGTTTCAGAGAAGGTAACTTCCGCCGCTGCTGCTGTCTCTGATACGACCTTGTCAGACTCATTTTTGGAGCGAGCGATGGACACTCACATGTCTGCGATGGAGGGGGAGAAAGTCAAAACTCCTCAGGGCGAACATCACGACTTCCTAAAACCTTCTCCAATAGGAAGTAGAACTCAGAAGACAGGCACTGGGACAAAACTGCTTGACACAACTGGTGCCAATGGAGACATTAGAAGTATGAAGAAGGTCCTAAGTACTCCAAGCAGAAAATCCCCTAGGACTCTTCCTACAAAGCTAGTCACTCCCAACACGAAGAACGTGGCAGCCTCTGTCGCAGCAGCTACGCCTGATACACCGAGTTCGAGTAGGTCTTCCAGACTGACCAAACGAAGAAAGCAACAGACCATAAAACCTCATAAGATCAGTCCAGGATTGTTGATCCTCTCGGACAGCGACTCGGAGGCTTTCGCCAACAGTCCCATGGCTGCCAAGGATGAGCTCGCTGATGGCGTTTTCCAAGTTGTTGACGTTTGCGCTTCTAGAGAGGTCTTCAACAACTTCCGCGATGAGTGGAAGCAGCAGAGAGAATTTTCATTGGCAGTGGCTTGCGTGAAAGTCCTGCCAAAGAGCAATCCCAATATAGGAATCGGGGCCAGAGTGCTCAGGAAGAAGAAGAAGATTCCAACTGATGATGAGCGTTTAATCAATCTAAGGACTCTAACAGTGGGAGACTCTTCTGATTTGGCTGTCTGCGGCCTGGCTGTGTCCTGGCAAAACCTTGTGGTCTTCTACATAGCGCTGGCTGACGTCCCTGAAGCGACGGGTGAGAAATCATGTGCTGGCTGAAGAATATCTCATGTGCTTGGTTGAAATCCAGTATCATAATCTTCCATTTCTTTCCAAGGTCTGGATGATTCCCTTTCTTCACCTACGCAGGATTCTTCGATCCAGCTGGCGGAGAAACTCACGTTAATCCAGAGGGTGCTTGGTCCCGAGGAGCAGAAAAAAAATCGTCTTTGCATTACTGCCTTCGACGCGAATGAACATTTCAAGACACTCTATTTGGGGTTAGGGGTGGCCGTCGCTCCCTGGCACGAGTTCAGGGATCCAAAGGTGAGTAAGCTTGTTCTTGCAGGAACGTACATGCATAAATCCAAATTCATGAGATTTTGCTCATCTTTTTAGGTTGCTCACTGGCTGCTGCAGCCCAATGAGCATGGGCGACCCTTGTCCAGCCTGGTGATGATCCATGGCGGGAACGACTTGACGCAGAAGTTGCTGCCCACCCTTGGGTCTGCCCCTGGATGCGGCAGCGTAGCGTTAAATCCGATGGGGAGAGCTACACCCAGGCAAAGAGCGTTAGCGGAGGTGGCGCTAGCAAGAGGCGTCATGTCAAATATGGAGTACAAGCTCAGGGGAGACGGACTGTGGAAAGCCTTTGTTGGTGGGGTCATGGGCTAATTTTTAAGGGCATGATGGAGGCAATCTCTTTATGCATAAAGTGCGAGGGTCCTATTTACTTGTCTATGTGTGTTTGTGTGTGTGTCTGTATGTGCATCTGTCTGTCTGTCCGCGACCGATTTCCCGGCTGATTTTCTAGCTTTTGAGGGTGATTCTAGCTTATGCGCTGTCGATTTTCGCGGTGTCGGTCGGTGCGTGTGTCTACCATTTTTCTAGGTTTTGCCCAGCTGATTTTCGCGGCTGATTTCCAGCTTTGCGCGGCCGATTTCCAGCTTTATCAGTTGTTGCACGTGGTGAGTGCGAAGCGCGTGGTGAGCGTGAAGTGCATGGTGAGTGTGAGGCGTATGGTGAGCACGAAGTGCATGGTGAGGGCGAAGCATGTGGTCTGATACACAGACATGGAAAGACGTTCACATAGCGTTTTACATTTTTTGCCATTCTTTCTACCCAACAAAGTAGGGAGAGCGAAAGCCCTAGTCATTTGTAAAGTAAAATGCCGTTTTTGTGAACTTCTTCTCTCAGTGGCAAAACATCCGCTTAATTGCAGCAAGAGGCAGCACCAATGCACAGTAAAAAAAAAAATCAGTCAGCAACAATTAGCTCACTCAATCGGCCAAAGTCACTAAATCAACCGTCTACAGAATACTTTCTATAGAAGTTGAAATGCGCTCCATGCTCACGTTGGCCAGGATGGAGCTGAACGGAGTGGGCTTCAGCCAAGAAGAAAGCGAGAGACAGAGGAAGATACTGGAGGGAAGGTTTGTTCCCCCCTGTGGATGAGTATTTATGCAAGTAAACACACATTTTTCCTCCAGGATGGCTGAGTTGGAAGATGAAGCATACCAGAAGGCTGGACATCGGTTTTCACTCACGTCGCCTGGAGAGATCTGCCAGGTACTTTAAACGTTTGCCTCATGTTCATATTGCACTGTACGATTGGCGTTCTCGACAGGTGCTCTATCGCGAGCTTGGCCTCCCTTTGAACGGAGACCCCAGCTTGCAGAACCAAAACGCGCTCACCAGAAGCAAGAGTAGAAGACAGTCCAAATTATCTCCGTCAAGCAGTAAAGACGTGCTGATAAAGTTGAAAGCTCTACATCCGCTACCGGGGATCATACTGGAGTGGAGGAAGCTTAACATGGCTATTACCAAGGTGAGATGTGACGTGAGATTCTACCTGCATGCCCAACGATCCGGATTTTCTTATTCAGGTTGTGTTTCCCATGCAACGTTCTCGGCTTCCTCACCGCTTGCTTGGGATGGATCGCATCTACACAAAGTGTCAGACCTTGACCGCAACAGGCAGAATCGCTCTACACGAGCCAAACATCCAAAATATTCCTAGGGACTTTGACGTGACGCTCAGCGAGAAGTTGCGAGGAAAGATCGTTGGAGGGTCTGCTAGCAGGCGAGAAGCCACTGAGGAGCTTCTGTCCTCTCTGGTTTCATACTTAGAAGTACGATCGAAGAGCCCAAGGAGGCAGTTATTTTTAGATGAAATTTGTTGCATGGTTTCTTCAGCCCGACGAAAACTCTACTTCCAAGTACGTGGTGAGCATGCGCCACGCGGTCGTGGCCTCCAAAGGGTTCGTCATCGTGTCTGCCGACTACTCACAGCTGGAGTTGCGCATTTTAGCGCATTTGAGCGGAGACAAGAAACTCTGTAGCATTCTCAACGCAGGCCATGACGTCTTCAAGGCCATCGCAGCCAGCTGGAAGAGGACTCACGTGGATAAGGTGAGATTTTGAAACGCGGATCACTTTGCGAACGACACTGCTTTCTGGGTTACCAACTAGTATGATGAGGATGCCATATAAACCCACAGATCAGCGATGAAGATCGTCAACAGGCTAAACAGATTTGCTATGGGATGCTCTACGGTATGGGCGCTCGATCTCTTGGAGAAGCTCTTGGGATTGTCGAAGACGAGGCGGCCGCGTTTCTCTCGGAGTTCCGTCTGGCCTATCCTGGCGTCCACGAATTCATCGATCGGACTGTGAAGGAGTGTCGCAGCCGCGGGTTCGTGACGTCCATGGCTGGCAGAAGGAGGTATTTACCAGCTATCAGCGACGGAGATCACCACGCGAAGGCCGCAGCTGAGAGGCAAGCCATCAACACTACGGTACAAGGTACGTAGTAAGAGTCAGGCCCACACGAACGTTCGGATAGTCAGTGTGAGTGTCCAAAGGGTCAGCGGCGGATTTGGTCAAGACGGCGATGAACGAGATCGATCGACGCCTGTTCGAAGCTTTTCCCCACTGCCAGAACCCAATCAGGCCTGCTGGAGGAGGTGGACTCGGCATAAATCAGGACTCAAAGGAGTTCAGGCGGGAGGGAGCATATTTCCTCCTACAAATGCACGATGAGCTGTTGTACGAGGTGAGCTAAGTTGACTTAATGAAGGCCTGAATGTCAGTTGCTGACGCTGTTACTATGTTAGGTTGCATGTTCTCATGTGGTTGAGGTGGCTCAGATCGTCGGCATGGTGATGGAGAACGTGTGTCAGCTCAGTGTGAAAACGCCTGTCAACATTAAGGTGGGACCTTCGTGGGGGCAGCTGCAGGCGTGGAAAAAGCAAGCATGACGAGGGCATGGACTGCCGTGCCAAACATTGGACCACTATGGAACTCTCATGAAAAATTAAAACTCATAGCATACCGTGGTTGTGGTAATAGCTTTCTTAAAATCGATTTTTTTAGGCACTCGCGTGCCAATTTCACGTGATACAGCAACATACTCAGGGGCATGTTGTACTCATGCTTACCTGCATGCAGGTATGATGCCTTTTCTGTCGGCTTTGCTTAAGGTCGAGCCGACTTTTTGTGACTGTTCATCGTCTATGTGGTAATTAGGGCGACTATGTCGGCTATGCAGTGTCTTAACTAGGGAGTGTGTGAAAAGGCGCCTAATAATTATGGCTCATTTAGACCTCTGTTTATCCCATCTCCTATGGCAACAACTCTACCATTGACGCCAAAAGGAAAGCGTACAAGTCCAATTGGCCTACTACACCACACCCAGAGTTCTTTCACGATGGCCACATATAAGCTTGCAGTAATTGTACAGAGAGTTGAGCAGTAGTAACGTGGAAATGGCTGAAATTCCTGGCCAGACTGAGAATGACATGGTGATCGTCAACCAGCCCGAGGTGAGGCAAGACCAAAGTGTTGGAATATGGTCGGGGCTGGAGGAGCTTGCCAAGACGGACAAGCTGGTGGTAGAGCAGAAGGCGAAACTGTCGGAGGTCTGCTGCGGATATGAGCGTAAGCATATGACGAAATGGCAGTTTGGCAAGGAGTTGCAATTTCTCTCTCAGAGGAGAACTCCTTCGAGATCAGCGACCGCTTCGGAACTCTACTGTTTCGTGCGCTGGAGCACAGCAACTGCTGCGTGAGGCAATGCTGCGAACAGGTTAGGCCTTTCAACATGAAGATCAATGACACGCAGGTAACTTCAATGGATGGTGCTTTACCCAGTGTATGTACGTCCGAGACCTTCCTCCAGGACCGCAACGTCATGTTGTTAGACCGGCCTTACCGATGTAACAACTGTATTTGCTGCCCCTGCATAAACCAGACCTTGTCCGTGGAGTGTCCGCCAGGCGTAAAGGTCGGTAGCATCAGCCAAAACACCACCATGACTACCCCGAGCTTTGATGTTAGGGATGCCGAAGACGACATCTTGTACAAGATTGAGGGCAAGTACATGATCGCTATGGCCCGACTACGCTAATTTCAGACTAAAGACACAGCGCTGACTTGCAGGTCCGTCTGCATTCACTCGTTGGCTGCGTACTTGCTGTCCATTGTGGTGCGCAATCTGCTGTCCGCGCGGCTGCTGCGGCCGCCGCGACGTCGAGTTCCGCGTGGTCGAAGTGTCGAGCGGCAAGACCACTGGGGTCATCTCGCGCCAGGCTATTAATGCCGGCAATCTGGCGCCAGCCGGCGCAAGCACAGCCGCGGCGGTCGCTGCCGGCTTGGACTCCGAGATGGACCGTTTCGGCGTCGACTTCCCTGACCACGCAACTCCGCAGGTCAAGGCCACCCTGCTCGCCGCCACTTTCCTGCTGGACTTCCTTTTCTTCGAGGACGGGAACAAGTTGAGTGGATAATTGTGGAGAGAAAGGATTAAAAGATGCATAACGACTTATCATTGTGCTGTTAAGTCACTGGTCAGCCTATTGCAAGTTCACGACGGACTCCTAGCCTATGCAAGCAAGACCCTGTACTTGGAGGTCGCCCAGTTCAGGACTTGCCGGACTGTGCTAGGCTTGCAACGAACGCGACAACGACCAGGTTCTCCCTGTACTTCCTCCTGTCCCGGGTCGAGCGAGACGGAAGCTATGACGCCGGCATTGAATCCCCTGAAGTTCGTCGGTTGAGTGCAGATGGCGCCAGTTCATTTGTATCGGTGGGATGCGGAAAAATGTTGATACTGTCAGAAGATGCCCTTGCTGCCATCTGGCGCGTCGACGTTCAAACACGGTCGCTACACGAAGAATTTCCCCCTGTTCTACGATCATGTCGGTCCTGCGTGCCCTGGAGGGCGTCGCGTCTCCCTCGGGCGAGGCCCTGTCGGTCCCCAAATCCCTTGCGCCCCGACGACCAGGTTGTAGTTGAGCGGCCATTGTCCCCGACCGAGTAGGTCTTGCTCTGCCCAGCCAGCTTCATTCAGCTGCCTGTCTTCAGTGCAAAGTTCAAGGCCGTGCACGAAGCACCCCATGTTGTCAAGACTGAGAGCACCCATTACAAAGGCCGTCCTCCCACACTCGTAGGCATCGTTCTCCCATGTGGTCTAATGGCTAGGATACCTGGCTTTCACCCAGGAGGCCCGGGTTCAATTCCCGGCATGGGAAGCATTGTTTTTGGTCGACTCACCGGCTCCCTTTGTCAAACTTGGTCCCGGAGGAGGCAGCAAAGATCCCTTCTTCTCTTGCGAGTCAAGTGGGTTGACGAGGTGGCCGAGTGGTTAAGGCGTTGGACTGCTAATCCAATGTGCTCTGCACGCGTGGGTTCGAATCCCATCCTCGTCGCACCTAACCCTGTTTTTGCTTCCTTACCCACCTTCAGCTGGAAGTACTCACCACTCGTGGACTCTGCACTTGTGTCAAGTTTTTCATTGCATTCTCTTCTTGGCAAGCGTTTCAAGGCAGCTGCCTTAGGAGAAACGTTCAGTTTTCAGCCTAACGTTAATTTAGCATACAAATGAATACAAATGAGGTAACGGAGGTAACGACCGTTCAACTTTTTCGTCGTTGCCTCCGTTTTGCCCACTGTGTTGAGCTACGACCGGACGGACATTTTTTCCTGAGTCTTTTTGGCAGCCTTTTTTTCCACTCACCGATTGGAAAGAAAGGCCGGCATCAGAAGAAAAGGCAGTGGAGGTAGCAAGTCAAAGCAAAAAAGTTGCCGAAAAAAACGACCAAAAAATGTACGTCCACTGTATTTCTCCCAAGCTTGCTGTGTAGACCCCATTTCCACAGATCGTCACCTCAGCTAAAGCTGTTCCGTGTCCGCTGCAGAGTCCACACCTAAGGTGTCCCTGCCAAGTTCTTCTCGGGCTTCAAGAAATTTCACAGTGAGGATGAAACGCGCAGTTAACGAAAAAAAAAGCTGATTCCGCCACCGGGAATCGAACCCGGGCCTGCTGGGTGAGAGCCAGCTATCCTAACCACTAGACCATGGCGGACTGAGATGAAATGGGAGGACTCCAAGTTCAGTCCAAATGTGCTGGCGTTCAGCCCTCTAGGCAGAAATGGCATAAGGGACAAGGAAAAACAGTGCGAGTTGACTTCGGTAAACTCAGCAGAGCTTCAGCTCAAGACCTGCTCACCCTTGACAGACTCTGCAGCAAGGTGCTAGAGAGACGCTGAGGATCTGGCTCGGTTTCCTCCGCCGTCTTTTCTAACCGGCCTCCGTGGCGCAATCGGCTAGCGCGTTCGGCTGTTAACCGAAAGGTTGGTGGTTCGAGCCCACCCGGGGGCGAAGCAGCTTTTTTTTTCCTTCGGTTCCTTCGCTTTTGCGAAAAATGTAAACCTTTTTGGTGATTGTACATAGAAGGGGAGCAAAAGACGGGGTCTCCTCTTAATGTTGGATACTTATAATCCCCTCGTTTTGCCAGGGTATATTTTTGTTGGCCCATTTCGTCTCACCTGGCCATTTAGCTGTCTTGTTACTGGTCTTGGCAAGAACCTCTGGCAAAGTTCTCTTAATTCAGACAATGACTATCTTCCCTGCATCCCATGGACATTGTTGTTCAGACACAGGAATCAGTCCAGTTTACTTTTGGATCAAGACTAAGAAGCACTTCTTTAATCTCCTGGAACGGAGAGCAGGAGAAAAACGGGAGGAAAGGGTTCCTGTGACCAAGACTTCCTGAGTTGTTCGAAGTGTACTGTATTGCTGCTACCAGGCTGGCTGATGCCCTGAGCCAGAAGACGTGGCAAAAAAGTGACAACAGCACCCGGTGTTCCCAGGCGGTCACCCATCCAAGTACTGACCGGGCCCAACACTGCTTGACTTCAGTGATCGGACGAGAACTGGTATGTTCAATGTGGTATG
>JAAUXU010007299.1_pt1 | contig 22888 bp, 17 predicted proteins | sample 7278151 | NCBI WGS metagenome assembly JAAUXU01 (sample SAMN14350113, study PRJNA611818) | marine sediment metagenome | isolation source: surface marine sediment (1.8m) | place: French Polynesia: Moorea | collected 2018-08 | reverse complement strand
CACACACACACACACACACACACACACACACACACACACATGCATCCATCATGTAGCTCTCTCGATTCAAGAAAGTCTCATTCTCTGTTCGGTCTCATTTCCACCAGGTTTGTGGTCTTGCTTCTGAAGAGAAAGGAATTATTTCCCCGAACAAAAGAAAGTGACCTTTTTCTTTGCTGTCGTCCTTTTTCTGGGACCGAGAAGGCTTCTGTGGGTTAGACCTGCGCTCTGGGTATGGCCTCGGAGGCCTCCGAGGCGCCAGAAAGAAAGAGGAAAGGCATCAGAAGAGACTACTCGTCATTTAAGATGATACTTTCTATGACTTTCCATCCACTACAGTGCAGCGTGATATGAAAATGCGGACGGAAAGGTTGACCGTTGTTGAGGATGAAGCTGGCCAAGGACCACGTTCACCTTGCATTGGTCCCTTGCGTGCGATCGGTCGAGGCTCAGTTTGATGTCACGAGGGCGAAGCGCGACGTGTTGCAGGCCCACTTCGACCCATTGACGTGAAGGCGAGTCCAATGTCTGACGTAGGCCCCTCCTCACGTGGGTCGATGCCCACTGGGCCTTTCTTTCGCGGCAAAAGGCCCACCAGTGTATAACGACTTGACACCGAGAAGTCTGTTGTCAATACCGGCGCGTGTAGGGAATATGAGACGATGAAATGAGGAACAGCAGGGTGATCCATTTCTGGGAGACGTTTCAAACGTCGAAGTTGACATGCAGAAATGGTGGAGCAAATCAACATGAGTTATCAGTTCAATAACAGCAAACCCGTCCCTGGGGAGCCAGAACTGCTCTGGCTGGAGCTTCTCTCAAAATATAAATTACACAGCACAAGGAGCTCCAATAGTTGAACAAAATAAGGCTTTTACTCACTCAGCTGGTGTTGTTGCTGCTTCCGCCACTCACTGTGCCCGAGGGCTCATAACTTGAGTCTTCCCTCCAAAGTAATCATGAGATTGTTTTGCCCCTCTAAACCTACACAGATGCGGGCTTTTGCATTATGCTTGACGTTATAAGCAACTCTTAATCCCCCCTCCCTGAGTGCAGTGCCTAATCTAGGTCACTCAAGCAGTCAGAGGTGCTCACTGTGCGGAACTATTGACCACAGCACAGGGATCTTGAGGAAGGTCCTCCTCCTCAGTCTCTGACCCACATCGAGGCAGCCCAAGTGTTGCCACAGACGATGTTGGCTCAGACCAAGCCAAGTCTTGCAGAGATAAAACAAAGTTTGGACACAGTTGTGAATTCGGATACTTGCAAACAAAACTGCTCGAACAACTTGAGAAAGACATTGGGGAACCAGTGTTGAATGCAGATGATATCTTGAAGACTTTCATCCCATGCTTGGGTTGCTCCAACGTGATTGACTTTGAACATTTTGTTCAACCAGATGGAAGAATTGTTGACAAACAGAATCAGCTGTGAATGCATCAAATTTCAATAAATTTCAGAGAAGAAGGCGGTCCCAACACTGATCAAATGAACTTATGCAAGACCTTGTGTACTAGAGCAATGAGCAAAAGTCTCTTAGGTTTGCTTCTGCAACGCCAAAAGGTGAAGATGTAGTAAAAAACAAAAGAGTTTTATTACATCTGTAACTTCAGTACGTAACACACTTTCATTTGACAGCTGTATAGTGTCTGTAAAGTAACTAATCCAAGCTTTGTAAAGTTGACCCAACAGTAAAAATGTCTGCTTAAAGTAATCGTGGTTAACCTAGCGTAACAGCCTTAGGTATATGAGTTTGTAGCTAAATGTGGACCATTTTTATGTCGGCAGATTTCAACGAAAATGTCTCGTAACAGGTTGTGACCGACCTAATCTTTGCCAAGTTCTGTTTGCAGTCAAGTTTGTCTCTGCCGCTTGAGCTCTTTTGTCGACGATGCTGTAGTTGACGAACCTGCGGTCGAAGGTGTTGAAATACCTGACAGCTTCTCCTCATCCGAGGACACATCAGTTTTTTTTTACATTGTTTTTCTGGAACCAACTTATTATTATACTGTGTCTACATGTTTAATTTTGACTCTGTGAGGATCACACAGTGATTGTTTGTCTAACTTACCCTTGAGCAGAACTTTATCAAGTGCGTAAGAATTAGCTCGCTGTCGGCGTGCGCTACTTCAACAGCCTCTATCACTGATGAAAAGTCTTCTACTGCACCACGATCAACTTGAGCATCAAGAAGAGGCCTCATAGTTAACTCGAAGAAAGTTTCATGTGTCATGCGTATCAACTGACAGGTTCTTGGCATCAGAAGTGAAGTCAAACCGAACCAGCGTGACAGAACATTTGAACAAGATTCTCAAGTGATTCACTTTAAAAAAAATGTATTTAGTGTCATAGCAACAGCTTCACTTGGGGAGTCCCAACCTCCCATGTGAGAGCTGCATAAGCCTTGAAGTTGACCTCTACAAAGGCCTAGTGATGATTCACTTTTTTCTGAGAATCTCTCATGACTGCTGCACCTGCGTAGCAAATGTTGGCTTGGTTTTTTTCCTAACTGTGCTATGAGAGTGCTTTGTCACCTAAATTTGAGTCATAGTCTGTTTCACTGTCCATGAATCCCAACGTCTGAGGACGCTTAAAGAGTGGAGATTCCAGGCTAGGCATCCTGTGACGCAGCCATTTCTGCATGGCAACTTTGCTATTGGACAGTAAGCAAAGGTTTTTGTTTGGAGGAGCTGCGCAGAATCATTTCGTCTGCGGCCAGACTTATTGTTGCCATCAACTTCTACCAAGGACAATGCTCAGTAACCTCTCTGGAACACTCATTGATCCGCGGGATGGGTGGCAGATTGGCCCAGTAGCCAGCAGATTGTTCCAGGATGCCCTGATCACATCTGGCAGTCAATCGACCGGGGTGATTGTGATCCGGGCTCCACTGGTGACTCTGAACGACGCGTGCACGTTACGACACCTGAAAGCAGTGTCAATCACTTGCGCCAGACGGTAGAACTATTATAGTCCCTTCATTTATTTTATAGATATGCATGCTTTTTTAAGGCTATGTGTCTAACACTAATCACTGATTGCTGCGGTCTCACCTTCATTGCAAAGCTGCCTTGGTTGCACCACCTCACTGACCCCAAGGACATAATGTGTGGATGATTATTATTAAAAAAAGCGAATCTACTTGAAAACAGTCTAAAAGCCTTTTTTATTATACAGTTGTGCTCTGAAGCTATGGGGCGTTACCTTCTCTTGACTGGCACGACCTTAAGGCCGATCTTGCTCGTTCTTGTCCAACTGGACAGTAACTCCAAACTAATCGCACATCACCTCGGCCGGGATGAGGTTGGCCGCAAACTCGATGGTGTCGGCGCACACGTTGTCAAAGTCCTCTCCTCTTCAGATCTCAAGAGTGCACGACAGACCGGCCGTCATTTACACTTAGCTTCTTTTTACTGAATAATCTTCTTAAGCAGCCTGACACCCTCTGTGATGAGCAGTGAGACCCACACAAACTGGTAGAGGAAAAATGACGTCTCCTCCATGACCGGCAAGTACCGGTCGGCGGTGAGCAGCGGGAAGGCCAAGAAGCAGTGGGGCACCATGGCGTTGATGTACATCCAGCCCAGGATGTTTGACAGCACTGGCCAATCAGTGACCAGGTGCTGGCACCTCTCCGTCAGGATGACGTCGGCGAACTCCCTCTCCAGCAGGATTATGATGAACTCGTTGAAAAAAGTCACGTAGCAGCCCGAGTGAAAGCCTTGCCACACGCACAAGAGGAGCAGGACGCACGCCTGAGAAAGGATCTTGACATCCAGAAACTGAAGTCGCTTGTAGATATGGCGGAACAACCAATTATTGGTCTGGATGTTGAACGAGTGGATCAAGTCCTGACAAAGAGAAGCCAGTCCTTTAGAGCATCGTTGTTGCTATGCCAATAGTTCTTACTCGAGAAGTCCTACAGCCGACCTCCAACACGTACACGTCGACATTTGAGATCCCGTCTAAGAGCACCTTAAACAAAACGCGTTTTAAAAATTAATTATGTTGCTAATTCCTGAGCGCAGCTTTGTTGAAGGCTTTTAGCCCGAATTACCTCTCCGCGGACTTTCCCTCGAGGGAGGAGGAGGAGGAGGAGGAGGGGGGGGGGAGGGTCACCCCTTCTTCAAGGGGCTCAAGAAACAGTTGAGTCGACGGAAAAGCACCAGAAGGAACCCTTCAAGTTGGTTCCCCACTTGCCACAGGAGCCTCGGGTATCCCACCCGGAGGGGAGAGAGGGAGAGATTCTTTTTCCGCAAAAGTTTCAGGTTTTCCGTGGGCTCGACGACGTTGTCGAAGGAGCCGTCCCCCAACACTATCCCCCGGGGGTTAGGGATGCCCACGACCCTCTGATGTTGCAGCAAGGTTGTCAATGTATGCATGGAAGGGGGAAACAGGAGGGTTGCAGACCTTGACCGCCCCAGCTTTTCACGTGCCAAATCTGTCCAGCCGAAGATGCTGTTCACACACCGAAAAATGGCTTCATGCATGAGACGTCGCAATTTCCTCCTCTCCTCACCTCTCTCTTGTCCTCGTCGTAACCGTTATATCCTAGTCCAGCTACAACGCAGGCGCCTTCAGCCACCAGCCAAAGTCCCACGTACAGAGCCAGGTGACTCTTGGTCCACAACCAGAGCAGCAGAGTCTGTTGCAGGATGTTCCTTCCCTTGAGCATGAGTTCAGGATGCTCCATAAGCTCAGGTCCAAGAAGACAACTCCTGAGAGCCAGGTGAAGACTCAAGTAGATCAGGCCACAGCCAAGACGGACCAGTCCGTAGCCCACGGGAGACGGCTGATTCAGTTGTTCCTATGTAGTGATGCCCAGGAATTAGCTTTCCCTGTCTGTACAGCAGTGAGCATCTCCCTCACGGCTTTGTTGAAACTGTGCTATAACTTATATATACTTATAATAAGTAACAACGATCAAAACAGTGTTGCAGACAAGTTATTTTCCACTGTGCGGGGCCCAAAAAGAGAAATAGTCTTTGTATAGGAGTAAAAACGAATGGAGGAAAGCAAAAACGATGGCTACGAGAGATATCTACTGGGGAATGGGACCACAAAAGTCCGATGCATCTTGCCAGGAGACGCGGGATGATTTAGTGCAGTTCGTGGACCTTCATAGAAAATTCTCGCACACTGTTTTGATCACTCGAGAGAAGACAAAGTCCTCAAAAGTTCTACCAACTGGAGCATCTTCAGCGAGATCAATTCCAGCTATAACAGGCGATATTTTGTGTCTCAATACTTTTGCAAACACGGCCAATGAATAAGAATTAGTGCTTTTCAGTGCAGGTAGATTCTGCAGGCCTTTGAGAGTCTCGAAACAGACGACGAAAGTAGATGGAGAAAAAAGACAACTTGAAATGCTCAAGCCTCAAGCTTTTCAGGGGTGTAAAAAGTGCCCGAGTCGATGTAAAGTTACACTTTTCGTTTTTCACTTTGCTCTTTGCAACAAGTTTGCTCGCATGCAGGGACGTAAACATGAAAAATTAATATTTCTACAGACTTTTAAACATAAAACACTAGTATTTTCGACCAGTCTGTTGGGGGTTGTTCCTTTCTGCATCATCAGTGTGCTCATGTTCATTCACTGCATGCAGTCAAAATTTTGACTAAGGTTTCAATCCTGGTCTTCTAGACCAACAACCACGACCAGGGAAGCGCTCCATGTCCACGGGGACCTTCTGGTTGGCGTAGCCCTGAGCGCCTGGGACCAGCCTCACACATTTTTGTTCCCGGGTGCTCACTACATCAATCCATATGTGAGGAATCCCCACTGCACATCTCAATTAGGCTGTACCTGGTTCCGGAGGGTGAAGTCCCTAAATTTTCTCAGGGGATATTGAGGTCCGAAGAAGTAACTGCCTGGGAAGAAGCCATAGGCGAAGATTTCCAGACATCCTGGTTGCTGGTGAAGGCAGGATTGCTGCTGGTCCTCACTCAAATCTCTCATAAGTTTGGCCCCGTCGCTCACGTCAAAGGCTATTCCTTCATGTGGTGATAAAGGTCACAATCATTGCCTGACAGGACTATATTGCCTACAACCGTAGACTTAGGAGAAAATGTGGTGATCAACTCTTTGCTGAGAGACTCCTCGAAAACATCTTGAGCAAGCCAGACTTACTAAATGATTCATGATTTTGGTGAGGTTCAAGCTGACTTCCTTAAGCTCCTTCCATATCCCATTCAATTAGGTTGGTTGTGAGGGCCAACATGGAGCCTATGTACTGCTCACCGATCATCCTGAGGCAGAGGCCGCTCTGAGGAATGGTCCAGGTCGTGTCGAACCCGTCCACGGTCATGGCCAGGTAGCCCGCGATGAGATAACCCAGGTTAAAGGCGGCACTGATGGGCACGAGTACTCTGGCGCTGGCGCAACGAATGATGAGATAGTTGCCAGTGAGCGTGACGCACGCATGAACCAAGGCGTCCTCTCCAATTGACCAATATGACAAGGCTAGTCCGGAAGCTGTCAGAAACGTGTGCTGGATGGGATCGCGGCAGCGGCGGAAAAAACGCTGGTAGACGAGCAGGAGAGGATACGCCGCCAGCTGTCCCAGGAACAACCTGAAGACGGCCGCCACTGGCATCGATAACAGCTGTCCCGAGGACTCCAGCACCATCTTGGAGAATGAACGCATACATCATGAATGACCAAGACGCTAACGAGCTCGAGGTCAGCAAGGTCAAACCGGAGAAATGAAAGAGGTCTCATGTTTTAAACAGCGATATCACTTTCCCGCAAATAGAGTTGCCATCGCTCCACAGTCACAATGCCATCAGGACCTTGACGAGTTTGTGGCAGCGCTGTCGAGTCAAAGGATTAGACGGCGACTTCATTTTTTCAGGCCCGGACCTTTAGAGGGTCACAACGTCTAAGCTTCTTCTCGGACATTTTGCGGAAAGCTCCAGCAGGTCAAAAAGACCCCATCGTTGATGTGGATTGGTCACTAAAACTTTCATAAAGTAGCTTGCATAGTTGTTGGCTGCGTCATTTTAGTGCTCGGCCTAAAAATAAGGAGCCGTCGTTTGGTCGACTTTGCAAACTTGGGCCAGAATCTTTGAGCTTTTCATACAGAGGTACTTTCCGTTCCCTCCGGAGTGGGCCTGGGGCTCGAGCCCCGGCCGAAATTCGTTCCCCACCGCTAGCGCTTGGTCTCGGCTGGGCCTACATCAAGGTGAACCAGGGTGACTCCGTCAGTCGACAACAGAGAGTCGACTTGCGCGCTGGGCCCAACTGACTTCCTATTTACTGTCCAAGAGAGGAGGCACTGGTGATGACGTCACAGGTTTGCTCCTTTCAGGCTCGGAACGGCCCGGATCGGAGCCCGGATTCGACTTGGATCTGTGTTGGAAACGCCGGATCTTTTAAGAGCTCCATGTCTTTGGTGCTACTCAATTTTATTGCCAACACTGAAAGTCATGTTCTCTCATCCAAATCTCTACTGTTCTTGAGCTCACCTCTGCCTATAGATAAAACATTTTTAAGTAAAATGTGCTCTATATTTTTCTCAATAAACCAACTCATGGTGTCAAGAACGACTCGTTCATATCAGAATGAGTCGTAGAGAACCTCCAGTCGAGTTGCCCGATTCGAATAGAAGTGCAACAGGTCCTTTGGTCTGGCCGGAATTGATGCAACTTTGTGGTCTTAACGTTGACAAGGTTTGTAGAGCTAAGTCTGTTCTTCCATTTGTTAATACACTGTACATAAGTTTTGTTCCCTCCTACTGGCAATAACCACCCTAACCCCTCGAGTTGAACCCCAGTGACGTCATATGAAGTCAGCTGACTGGCAGCCAGTGTTGAGCTCTTGGCATCCCGTGTTCCTGTATCAACAGATCAGGAGCAGCAGCAAGGCCGCCGCCAGGCGCAGCGCCAAGCACAGCACTCCAGTGCTCCAGACCAGAGAGAGAAGGAAGGAAGGAAGGAAGGCCCTACTAGTCTAAAAGTTTTTGATCGGTCACTCTACTTTCGCCGTCTTCGTCGTCCTCGTCGTCCTCGTCATCCTCGTCGTCCTCCTCGCTGCTTGCTCCATAAGAGTGAAAGCCTCTTTCTCTGGTGCGTTCGAGAAAGCAGCGACATGATGCGACATGGTAGGGTCCACTCGCGTTAGTGCGGCCGGCGGGAGCCTTCCTCTTGCTCCATGGGCCTCGCGAAGGCGAAGGCAAAGGCGAAGGCGAGAAGAGAAGAGAGGACGGACAAGCAGGAGCCAGCCGACGCGAGACGCGAGGCCTGACTGAAACGACTGGTTGCTTTTCCTCGCGTGCCACTTGCGTACATAAGAGGCAGAAGAGAGAGCAAGCACACCGAGAGTATCTCGATCGACGACGAAGAGACGGGCAAGCGAGCCTTCCTCCTCTCTCTCTCCTTACTGCGCTGCAGCGATTTGTTCCTCGGCTCTCTCCAGTCCTTCCGCACGAATCTGCGAGGCCCGATCTCCGAGCGCCATGTCGCCGTCGTACTCCGACGAAGTCGGCGGAGCCATTAGGAGTGGGGACTTCAGGACCACCGTCTGGAGTGGCCGCTAGAGAAGATGCGGTCGCCCAAGGAGGAAGCGGCGGAGGTCAGGCGTACCCGGGAAGCGACGGTCGCGGTCTCGTGACCGGAGTCGGTCTTGAGCGAAAAAACACAAAAACAGGTGTGTTGTTGCTGGGGCGTTGTTGCTGGGGCGTTCCCAGAATCGGCCCCGTCCCCCGCCGGAAGGCCAAGAAGCTACCAAGATGAAGAAGCTGGTGAGCATCAAGGGCGTGATAGACAACATCCGGCAGAGCGTGAACACGCCCTCGCCGCCGGGGATGCCGATGGGGCCGGTAAAATTAGAGCAGAGCATCCTGGAGACTTTGTTGCCGGAGCAGATGAAGCTCGAGAAGACCAACCGACACGGTTTCCCCCACAAGGCGACCTGCGTAGCCTTCGACCAAGTGCAGAGGCTCCTAGCCATCGGTACGCGTTCCGGTGCTGTGCGGATCTTCGGCCGCCCGGGCATTGACGTTGAGTTCTCTCATCCCGAGGGAGCCGCGGTCATGCAAGTCGAGTTTGTGGTGAACGCAGGCAAGATCCTGACAACGTGCGTCGACGACTCGGTGAACTTATGGGACTATACCAGACGGCCACCTGAGCTCGTGCAGTCCGTAAAGATCAACAAGGAGCGCCTGACAGTGATGAGCCTGGAGTTCCAGGACAAGTGGCTGTACTTAGGAACGGAGCGGGGTAACGTCCTCATCATGAACCTGGAGAATTTTGCGCTCTCGGGCTATCAGATCCAGTGGAACAAGTGCCTGGACCCGCTGATGAAGAATCACCCGGACGCCGTGAACCACATCAGCGTTAATCCGGCCGACAACGGCAAGCTACTAATCGGCTTCAAATCAGGGTTGCTCTGTCTGTGGGACTTGGCGTCCAAGAAGGGCGAGATGCGTTACAACTACCCTTACCCCCTGCATTCTGTGTCTTGGCATTTCGAGGGTAGACAGTTTGTAGCGACCTACGGCGACGGTTCATTGGTCACGTGGAACGTGAAGCCGTCGCAACCCAACAAGCCTACTTCCGTGCAGTTCCCCCACGGCAAGCGCAACAAGGAGACTAACAAGGTGTGTGCTTGCGATCCAATTGAGAAAGTCCTTTGGCGAGTCAGTCGCAGCAGCGGCGAAAACTACTTCATCTTCTCCGGCGGGCTTCCACCGGACGTCACCGGGGTCACGCCCTCCATCACCATCATGCAGGGCAAGGCCAGTACTCTGCTCGAGATGGAAAACACAGTGCTCGATTTTCTGTTGGTCAGTGATTCTGCCTACTCGGCGGACTACCATGAGCCCGAGGCTATCATCGTCATGCTCTCCAACGACCTTGTGGCCATCGACTGCAAAACTAGTGGATATCCCTGCTTCAAAAATCCTTACGCCATGGACTTCAACGAGTCGCCAGTTACCTGCTGCAGCTACCTCGTCGACTGTCCCGGTGACCTCATACCTGCGCTATATCTAGTTGGCAACAAGGTCGCTAACGCCGCTGGGGTCGGAAAAGGCTTTTCAGAGGGAGAATGGCCGGTCAGTGGCGGCGTGGACAGCGGCAGCGCTTGTAGCTACACTGAACTGGTTGTCACTGGTCACGCGGATGGGAGCGTGCGCTTCTGGGACACTTCAGCCACGTCGATGCAGGCGCTGCACCGACTCAAAACTGCGAAGTACTTCGAGCGTAACAAGAATAAGAACGAGCCTCCTCCTCCCACAGCTGCAATGGAGGAGGACCCCTATGCCATCAAGCAGATCTATCTCTGCGGCGACACCAGGGAGCTGGCAGTGGCTGGTGGCTCAGGGCAAGTGGTCTTCTTCAGATTCAAGAGAAAGGATACAGCCACTGAAACCAAGTCGCTGGAGATTCCTATCGTCTACGAGGTGTCCGGTCAGCAGCAACAGAATAAGGGTTCTTCTCCTTCCACGCAGCAACAGCAACATTTCGAGTTCCCCACTCCGAAGCCGTTGTTGAACGTCGCCTCGCAGTCCTCCTCCTACACGGACCCAGTGGACGGCTTCAATTTCGACAAGCCCCAGTACGAGTACTACTGTCCTCTACGGGTTCGAGCTGGTGCACAACGGAAGTCTGCTGGATTTCATGCTGAGCTGATCTGCCTCACTCCCTGGGTAAACGGTGAGCCTCCTACATCCATATCTTGCTTGGAAATCAACTCCAACTACGGCCTCATGGCTTATGGTAACGGGTCTGGCCTCGTCATCGTCGACGTCGTGCAATTCCTGTGCCTGCTAAATATTGGCACAGCCGACCTCTACGGTTCCATGGACCCATTCCAGCGAATGCCCAGATCGCCTAAACCTCTTGACTCCTCTGCTGCCCCTGATATTGTCCGTGTGGACCTTAGCAGTTACAGTCAGGTCTCCGCCTCGGATCCCGTCACACCCAGTGGCGAGACCTCCTGCACGTCGAAGCAACAGCAACTGCAGGCTAAGGAGACATTGCCACAGAAGGATTCCATGTCCGGGGCAATGCTGTCATCGTCGAAAGCGGTGGACCGCGTGAAATCGCCTGACCCTCGTCGCCTTCAGAAGACTGGCAGCAGCTCCGCCGAAGAGGCTGGTGCCAACAACAGTAACAATTTCTCCAAATCTCAGAGCTCCTCGGCCAACAGTCTGGACGCGGTGGTGGCGAGCGAGGGTGTCACAGCCGTGCAGTTCTGTGATTCGTTTACCACCAAGAACGACTTCACGGTAGCGGCATCCCTCTACGTAGGCACCAGTCTCGGCTCCGTTATCACAGTCGCCATCAACCTACCGGACAGTGGTGAGCCGCGCTTCAATGAACCCGTTGTCGTCAGTCCCAGCGGCTCTATCTACCGGACGCGTGGAGCAGTCCTGGCGTTTTGCTTCCTTGACGCTTCTGTTGGATGTCTACTTGCCAGGGGTCAGGCCGCAGAGAACGTTAAAGTGCCCGCCAAGGGAGGCAGCGGCGGGGGTGGTCCCCTCGCTGCCACTCCGAGTATCGGCTCAGTGTCTCAGAGCAGTCAGGAGGATAAATCTCCACCGCCGTCTTCAGCAGGCGTTACCTCGTCATCGGGGGACCAGCTCCTGGTGGCGGTGTGCACAGAGAAGAGTGCATCGGTCTTCGCTCTGCCGTCGCAGCGTCAGATGTACAGTCAGACCATCAGCGAATCCTCCAATGCTGTAGTGAAGGCTGCTGTCGTCAACTTCGGCGGAGGCAAGTACACGCCGCTGCTGGCGGCCTACACCGCCGACGGCTTTATCCGCACCTACAGCCTACCTTCACTGCGTCCCCTGTTTGACTCATACTTGGCAGCGAGATCGCCACGTCTCGAGCGCACGATTAGTTTCGGCGACTACGGCCACGGCCTTTACTTCAGCAACGCCAACGAATTGCAGAAGTTCACTCTGAGAGCGGACTTTGCACGCCAGCTGCCGACCATGCAGGGGGCCGCGTACCAAGATAGCTTGCCCATGCCGGAACCGCCCAAGCAAGGCTTCCTCAAGGGGCTGTTCTTCGGCGGTGGCGCGCCCAAGCCCCTGGACCGCGAGGAACTGTTCGGCGAGACGGCTGGAAAGGTCAGCTCCCAGATGGCGACACAGATGGTGGTCCCCGGCAACATGACCGCTCTCCAGGGCAAGGGCGTCAACACCACCAGTGAAGTGGGCAAGGCCAAGATGAGTCTGGTGGAGAGAGGCAAGAAGCTGTCCGAGCTGGAGGATCGAACGGAGGCTATGAGCAACGAGGCCAAGCAGTACGCCGCCAACGCGCACAACCTCATGTTGACGGCCAAGAACAAAAAGTGGTGGCAGTAATATGCATTCGTAGACTGGTACAGAGAAAATTCGGTGCACTTAGATGCTTCTTCACATAGTTCAGAGTCACGATAGGGTAGCGCATGTGTACGCATATGCGCTCAGCCAGAGTGTTGGTGTATCTCTTGCTTTTCAACACATGCCCATGCCCCACATCACCGAGTGCTGGAGGAGTGGAGCCAGCTCTATGTCCGACACGGTACAGTACTTAGGCTCGCTGCACTTCACGACGAGCCTCAGACGGCTTTTTTCTAGCATAGCGCAGCGCGCAAATTCCCTTTTTTTCCCCCCCTTCCCTTCTATTATTTTTATTATCATCGTCATCTCTATTATTATTATCTTTATTATTTGTGGGTGACGATGCATTTGGTGACGAGATTTGCATTCTCCCTTCTTTGTTACATGCGGTATTACTGTAGTTTATACATATACTATTGAATGTAGGCCATGTGGCTGCAGATTTGCAACTTGAAGCGCTGTATGTACAGTACCACGTAAATGGAGGAGGACACCTTGTTGTACGTCGTATGCAAAAGTCCGATTGGTGTGAGAAGACTTGATCACTTCATTCCGAGTAGAGAAAGACAAAAGTGTTGTGATACCTTCAACCTTATCCCCTCCCCCTGCCCCTAAAAAAACAACTTCCTCAGCAGAAGATGTACAGTATGTGTGCAGTGTGTGCCAGCAAAACTGGAAGCAATGAAGTAGACTTGATGAGGCTTGTAAAAAGACAAGGGAAGTCCCTGTTTTTTTCCTGTTTTAGTTAGTAACTATAGTGTTTTCTTATCTCCAGCTCGTGGAAAGGGACCATTAGGAATTAGGCGAATGTGCAAACAGAAGAAAGAACCTGATATCCCCAGCCTTTCAGTAGTGTGCGCGCTCGTGCGGCGCAGAGACGCCGATATGCAAAAAATGGTGAGGCTGCAGTCACGCGTGCATGTACGGAGAGTCCTTGCTGCAGTGAAGGTCAGCCAGCGCTTCCTTGGCAGCGTCGAACGCCCCCACGGTGTCGAAACTCACTAGCACAAAGAGGACGCCAAGACTAGGGTGTAAACGACTTGCCCTACTGCGGCAGGAAGAAAAAAATGAATCCCAGCTTCCGTGAGGTCGATATCTCTCCAGTCGTTTGTTTCACAGCCTTTCCTTTAATCCTCTTTGGTTGCTGTAATCTCTAGTCTCTCTTAGTCGGGTGAGTAAGTGCTCCTACTTGGTTGTCAATGGCTACTACTACTACTACGAGTACATGTACGTACAGTACAACACCTATACAGATGGCACAGTATGTGTTGTAGCACATGCACATGCTGCATTGGCTATTAACCTAACCTACTACTACTCCACGTTAGTACACTGTATACGTACGATCCCACGTCTTGTTAAAATCCCCACTCATCATTACTAGAGAGAAAAGTGGATCACCTGTTACACTATCATCATCGATTCCTGTTTTAAGAGTAAAGAAAGCGAGATGAGTACGAATAAAGATCGAACTACCGTGACCAGACACGGCTCTCCGGCCATGTGCGCCACCGCCACCGCCGCCGCCGCCACCACCACCACCGCGATGCCCGTACGGAACGTGACGGAGCAGGACGACCGCGTCATCCCGGTCCAAGTAGCATTGCCGTAACTACGTCGACATTTTCACCGGTCACCAGGAAAAACTTTTTATGTATTACTTCTTCCAAACTCGTGACCACGGCTCTTCATCCAGGAGATCTGATACGCTGTCGACGGAGTCGGCGCTGGCGGACGAGACGTCATCTCTGAAGCCGCAGTGCTCGCACCGGCCCAGGCTCATGCCGAAAGAACAGTTGTCGCACTCGTTGCAGTGCCAGAAGCGCCATCCATTGCATACGTGGCACCTGTGGAACGTGGAGACGCCGTCAATATTGATAGAACTTGATGCACTGGTAGATCGGTGTAAAGTAAACTATGGCACATGCGTGCAACCCCAACCCCTGCTTCACGAGAGGCGTCTTGAAGGCAAGAGGAATGCTTCTTTATATGAAGAGGAAGCGGATGGATATGTGGGTACCGGATACCTGGAGCAGTGTTGAGTCTCCTCCGTCAACACGGCCCGTCCCAAGCAGAATGAATAGAAGACCTCTCCTTCCTCCTCCTCTTCTGCCTCCTCGTCATTATTGTCACGAACACCATCCCCTCTCCTTAACTCCAATAAGTCAGCGATCGTGGCCGTAGGGTCCAAGATCCTACTGAGCACGTCTGCGTCGCAGTTTGCCACGTTCACGGGTCGGCTTAGGAGCTCTCGAAGTTTCGAGGGGTCCTTCAGACGAAAGTTGATGAAGTCGGCGAAACAGCCGCTCCAGTAGTAAGCGCTCCTCTTGGGGTCGGTGGTGTCCTCGTCAGGCAGCCACAGGTGGTTGTTTACCTCAATGAAGGTGGAGGAATTGGGGGAGCGACGTCGGTGCGAAGATCTACTCAAAATCCAAGGCCGATCATTGACTAGCTGTTCAGACTTCAACGACGACTTACGCAAAGCACTCGAGATTTCTTGGCGTCTCCTCGATGAAGATGGCGGTCTCCGGGGCGATGACCCCGAAATCGACTAAGGCCTCGAGAATCTCTACTCTCCGCTGTCTGGTGGCCGAGTCTAATTTCTCTGGGTCTATCAGAAGATCCTCCTGAGGTGGCGTCTCGAAGTGAAAGTCGTGGCCGACATCCTCTTCCCAAGAGCTGCTGCTTGGTCGGGACGGCAGACTGAAAGCCGACGAGGACGAGGACGACGACAGGGATTTTTCTTTACGAGGAGCGCCATCTCGGACGTCACCATCGCCGCTGCCGCCAAGGCGTCGGCGCAGGAGAGAAAACTTCTTGCGCAGCCAACGCAGCAGCGAGTCCATCAAGAAGACACGTTGAGGGAGAGCAACAGCGTGGCGATGAACTTGAAAGGCTCTAGAACTGACCGGATTAGCAAAGTCTAAACTTGGACCTTCTACGCGACCAGAGTTGCCATCTCTATGGGACTCAAGAACTCCTGATCCACCCAGAGTAAATCCCAAGGATCACAACATGAAAGCTGGACGAAGCATCCATATTGATAGAATCTGGTCGTTTAGCTTTATTCTGCTCCTCATTCACGCAGCCACTCTCGCTCTCAACAACAGTCTCGAGGACAACAAGACAGATCAGGAAGAATGATCGTTTTACAAAATAATCGGCCATATTGACATGACGACGAGGCTTTTGGCTCCTCAGTCCTTGTCCCCCATCTTGGCCCCGGACGTCTGGAAGAGGGCGAAGAAGAAGAGACCATTAGATCTTGTCTGCCAAGCAGTCACAACAAGCTGTGTCACTCACCAAAAGGACTGCGATGATTAGGCCGAAAAGACCAATTGCGCTACCGAAGATCTCGACGATGAGGATCTTGACGAAGAGAGCGGCGTCTGCCGCGTCAGCCAAAGCGGCTCCAGACCCAACTTGCCCCACGCACAGCCCGCAAACGAGGTTGACCACCCCCGTGGTGAGGCCGGCGCCGAACATCAGATACCCGGCCATCCAGTTGCGGATCTTGACGTCCTCCCAGCCGGGATCTCCAGGCCGTAAGGTGTAAGCCTGAACAGCAATGAGCGCCGACATCAATGTACGAAAAAGTGACTCCCCCCTCATAGTCACCCAGTACTGTACGAGCGACATACTGGACGAGTGCGTGGAACTGTACTCCTCTTAGAACCACTTCTTACCTCTATTTGTCCGGACAGCACGATGGCGATGATGAGTCCGTAGATAGCGACTGCCTCGCAAAAGATGACGGAGATAAGGTTCTTGGTCTTGATCCTGGGAGCCTTGACGCCACCGCCCAGGATACTGGACCCGGTGGTGTAGATGCCCAGGGCTGCACCCACCACGCTCAGGGACACCGAGAGGGCCACGCCCCCAGACGCCCACATGTACGGAGACGTTTCGGACAAGAACCAGCCGAAGTCAATGCGCTCGCCGCGACCAGTCAGCAAGTAATACAAGGCTGGAAATGGACCGGGCTGCTTGTTGATGTTGCCACTATCATTGCGGCACCAAAGAACTCACCTATGATGACGAGGATGCCGGTGACGATGCTCCCCGTCACCGAGTAGTAGCGATATCCCAGACTGTACATGACTTCTTTGGCGCTGTTGACGTGGGCGTAGATCGACGAGGTCCCCTCGACCTAGAGGGAAGAAGAAACGAGCCGTGGCAGATGGAACCCGACGAGTGCTTCGTGCAGAAGGAGAACCCAGAGGAAAGCAGAAAATGGCTTTCCCTCCTCTACAGGACCACTGGGGAAAAGAGGCTCCTTCGCCTCCTTCAGGACTGAGCAAACTCGTGACCGCTGCCTGCTGGCCGGGGTCGTGGCCGTGGCTGAGGCCGAGTGCTGCTGTCGTCTCTCTGCTCTGCTCCCTGATGTCAATAGAAGAGGAGGCGGCGAGAGAGAAGGTAGCGAGCGTAGCTTCTTTTCTTCCGCGCCACCTTCAAAGTGTGACGTACACGGGTGGGTGGAGGACGTGGAAACTTCAACTACCTCTTCAAGGCGCACAAACGTTGCTCCGTCACTACACCTTCTGCCTGATGCACACAGAGCTGTAGTAAACGCCATTGGGATAGGAATGTTCCAAAAAACGGACCAACCGGAGCTCCGGGGCTTTAGTGAGTGTCATTTTTGGGAGTGGAATCCTGGATCGTTGTTAGACTCTTAGAGGAGTGGCGCTCCAAAAAAGGAACGGTTACAACTGTGCTCCCCAGCAAGACCACCATGATGTCAACTAGAGGTCCTGATGCAGTGCCAACCAAGTCCATATTTTGTCTCCTCTCAGCTCAGAAGGGTAGACATTTCCTTCATGGGAAAAGATTAGACACAGGGACTAAAGCTTCCGAATTTTGGGAGGGTGCTTTTCCAAGGGTTTTGCTCAGCCCAAGGGTGAACCCGAGAGCTGAGAAAAACCCGAGGAGAAGCATCCTCCCAAAATTCGGAAACTTTAGTCCCTGTGTCTAATTTTTTCTCATAACGGACGAAATTTTCTGTTATGGAAAGTGCAATTCCCAGTGCGCGGGTGGAAATTTTACCGTGGAAAGTACAACTTCCACACTCGGAAAGTAAATTTTCTGTGGAAATTTACTTTCCAGGCAAGATTTGCGGGTAAAAAGACTTCTACAACAGGGAAGGAATCACTTTCCAAGGCACTGGGAATTGCACTTTCCACAACAGAAATGATTTTTCCAACTTCGTCCAAGTCACCTTTCCACAACATCTGATCAAAACTTGCTTCAACCATAATAAACATAATATTAGTCACAAACTTTAAACGTTCTATGTCACAAAACAACTGAAGAAACTGTGCAAAGGCTCAAGTTGAAGAGTTGTTTAGGTTTTAAAACCCAACCCATTTCAACGCACAATGACACTAAAGCTTCTGCCCTGATCATTGTACCATTGCTTTCTTATGTAGATCTGCTTCTGTCGGGTCAGGTTCGGCACTTTCGTCAGCCAGTCCTGTGAAATGGCGCATGGAGGGCGCGAAGTCGCCATTTCCCACTCAGACAGAATCTTGAAAGAAAGGAAGGAGCCATGGCGAATTGGACGACAGGAAAGGCGTTACTTTCCAAACCCTCTCAATGATGAAGTCCAGCAACTATGATAAGCTGGGCCAAGAAATAGTCCTTCAAGGTTGTTGAAGAGCAGTATTTCCTTACTTTTAGTGTGTTAAAGACGACAAAAATTTTCATGGCGTCGAGCTATCTTCGCACGTGGGGAGCGATTCAGCTCAGCTGTCGCACCCGGTCAGAAAGCGCCGCCACGGATTGCAGACGGACGTTCCCCCATTGGTTCCACTCCCATATTCGTTGGTCATGGCGCAAGACAAGGTCTTCTGGGGTCTGATCCTCAGGCCCGACAAGAGGTAAGGCGGCGACAACTTGTCCTTCCTCGGCGTTGGTTCGTCTTACGATATCGCCGTCATCCATTTCTTTCTTAGGTACGAGCAGGAGGTCGAAGATGCCTTCCACGTGTCCAAGGCCTGCCTGGAGCCGGGGTCTGCCGGTGACGGCATCACCTCCGTCTACATCGAGTCAGGGAGCGAGGAGTTCATCGTCAGCAACCTCGGTAGCCAGAAACTTAGTGACGACCTCGACCTCAACTTCATTCTGGGAGAATCAATCTGCTTCAGGGTTGAGGTAAATTTAAAATTCACTCTTTGTCTGCTTCGTGGTCCTTTAGTTACGACACTCTGACACTTCACGCAGGGTAAGGGCACGGTGCACCTCACTGGGTTCGTCCACCCGGACGATGACGACGACATCAGCATGGATCAGTTGTACGAAGACACCGATGAGGAAGACGAGGAGGAACTTGTTCCAAAAGCTGTGGAGAGACCAGACAAGAAGCGAAAAACGAGTGAAGCTGTGAATGGATCGCCAAGCAAGAAGGCCAAGGGGGACGTTGCGGAGGCGGTGACCAAGGCAGAGGCAGCCAAGAAGAAGATTCTGGCGGAGAATGCAAAGGTCAAGAAGGGACAAACGATCATGGACCTTGATTGTGATGACGACGATGACGACCAAGAAGACAGTGATGATTTCGAAGACATGGAGGACGACGATGATGACGACGACGAGGACGACGACGACGACGACGAGGATGATGACGTCGACGACGAGGACGAGGACGACGACGACGAGTCTGGTGACGATGATGACGAAGTCGCTCAAGAGGTGGTGAAGCCTAACGTGAAGAAGGAAAAGATGACTCCACAGAAGAAAAAGTCTCAACTGAACGGCTCCTCGAAGGACGTGACCAAGACCCCTCAGCAACAGCATGAAGACAAGAAGGCTCCCAAGACCCCCAAGACCCCTCAGCAGCAGTCTGACGTCAAGACGCTCAAGACTCCTCAGTCCAAGGTCAAGACTCCCATGCAAACCGGAGACAAGAAGGGCAATAAGGAGACACCGGTCGAGAAGAAAAAGAAGACTCCAAAGCGTACGCTGAAGGGAGGTGTCATCGTGGAGGAGGTCAAGGTCGGCACCGGTCCCGAGGCAGGACGCTCCAAGATGGTTGGCGTTTACTACGAAGGTCGCTTAGCATCAAACAACAAGATGTTTGACTCGAATCTCTCGGGAAAGCCGTTCAAGTTCAAGCTGGGTATGGGAGAGGTCATCAAGGGCTGGGACGTCGGCGTCGAGGGCATGAAGGTAACATCAAAATTCAACTCGACTCACCTGTTTTAGCTAGATTATCTCATCTATTCCCCTTTTGCTGCTTCAGGTCGGTGGTCAGAGGAAGCTGACTGTGCCAGCCAAGATGGCCTACGGAACCGAGGGCTCCGGCAAGGTCATCCCTCCCAACGCCACCCTCGTTTTTGACGTCGAGTGCAAGTTCGTCCAGTGAGGAATTTGTTTGTCTCGTTCAGTGATACCAACGAAGGGAGTAAAGAATCATTTTCGTTTTTACTCTGCATAAAGAATACATCAATTCTTTTTGTAAAATGTTAGTGACGTTTTGATCTGACGATACTTGTTTCGTCTGTTCTACTGCTACATCGAAAAAAAGTTTTCTTTGTTAGTGGCCAAGTTAGAGTTAAATCGAGACTTTTTAGTGAAAAGTTTGTTAGTGGCCAAGTCCGCGTTAAATCGAGACTTAGTTGCAGTTATGCGCTCATTGTTCGGATCTCCTGTTCACGATGTCCTTGGCCAACCTCAAGAGCGGTCCAGGGATCCTGTCGTCCTCGGGGTTGCCTGAAATGCTGGAAGTGTCTTGCGCGATGTCGGCATCGACTTTTGTGACCTCACCAGAGTCTGAGATTATCTGGCTGCCAATGCCTTTGAGGTTCGGGACCCACTTGAGGCCGGTGCACTGGGACGAGGAAATAAGCGGGGGGCAGTTGACGCACTTCCCGCAAGTGTTGATGAATCCGGTGTCCTCGGCCAAGTGGCTCACATCTCCGCCCAAGTTCTTTATCGCCTCGAGGATCTCGGGGGGCTTCTTTATGCATACACACGACTTGGCGTTCTCCTCCAGCTAAGAGAGATAGGACATGAAGCTGTCTCAGCTGCGCTTTCGAACCTCTCCTCTCACGTTCTCGCAGATGTTCGTCAAGGCCATTCCCTTCATGATCTCCTCGGGGACCTGGTTGCACTCAACATCTTCGTTGGCCACTGGGTAGTACTCAGCCTCGTTCTCTAGAAACTTTTTCAGCTTGGATAACGGCGGCGGCGGGAACGGCAGCTTTGGCCGCTGTGACCTCAAATTAACCAAAAACTCCGGAAGAGGCCCAAGAGGCTGCTCTTGTGCCTCGACGACAACGACGACAGCAGCGACCACGACGAAGAAGGAGCGCAGCATGACGCAGACGACCTATTGCTTGTCGACGGAGCACGACGACTCGCTCCTATCGACTGGCCAAGAGATACAATGGTGGGAAAGGTCCCTTTTTAAGGGTCGGTTTGAACAAGCGAAAACCGATTCGTGACAGTTGGCAAGGATCCAGGGGCCGTACAAAAAGTGCCAAGTATAAACGCGGACTACGTCAAGAACAATGGCCACATCGTACAGAACAGTCACCCTACAGGGGCGTGTAAAAGCTTCTTGTTGACATACATAAAGGGTTTGTGATAATGTTAACCCCTCACCCTGAGTCGCAGGAGTGAGCCAGAGAGCTTCTTAGCCCAGAACTTGCTCAACAAAGAAAAGGACGTCTTTAACGACAAAACTGTCGGCTTCAGACACATCAAGAGTGTCGTCATTGGTGATCTCAGTGACAAAGGTATCGCACATCGTACATTTCCCCCTCATTAACCTATACAACAGGATTTTAGATACGTCATAAATGAGTCCTTCAGACCAAAGATTTGTTTTAAAAATTGCAGTAAAAGAAAGCAGAATAAAAAAAGGGCGGCAGGCGGGGAATGTCGAGATTTTTTAAAAAAGGACAACAAACTTTCTAGGAAAGATGAAAAAGGCAGAACAATCCTGAAATCCGAGAATTCACATTCGAGTCCCAATACGATGATAGGTCTATTTTCACTGATCCACCCTGTACTCAGGAGTTGCATAACAGAAGCTTTGATAGGTGTGCAGCGGCAATCAGCCCATGTTGAGACCAGTTCTCCTCCTTCATTTGTTCATACTGATCTTTTGGGCGTCCTCAGTCACCTCGGTCGTGGATGACGATTTAATCACGCGGCTGCAACTTCCTGTCTCTGTTCTGGTGCATGGAGGACAAAATGGGGAGCTCCTTCGACGTCCGGTGTGCCAAAACCTCGTCCAGACTGACTTCAGCACCTCCGTCCACGTTGACTTGCAGGAAAAGTTGTGTAGTCTGGAGCATTAGAACAGTCTTTTGGAAAGACGAGCGGAGTCGCAATAGTCGAGGCAATATCTGAAGGAGGAAAAGTCGGCAATAATGTTTCGAAGCTCAAATGGATGAAGATCCAAGCCTTAAGCTCGAGGACGCAGCACCAAGGCCGTCTGCTCCTCGCAGGCAAGACTCATTTAGCGCGTTCATGCGTAATTAGCACTCATTTAGCGCGTTCATGCGTAATTAGCACTCATTTGCGCTGACTCTTATCGCCTGTCAGACGCCTCATGATTGCTGGCACTCACCTGGTTGCTGAGGAACATGGCTGTTGGTCTGGTAAGTCGCTGGCAACAAGCTGACCGGCGAGACAGTCTGAAAAGAGGGGGGAGACGAAAATGTCACTGCAGCCATGGACTGGTCCGGTTTCCACCAGACGCCGCTGAACGCCGCTGCCGCCATGGCGGCCTGTTGCTGTTGCTGCTGGTGTCTGACACTGGTGACGAGCTCGCTCCTCAGCCTCATGTTGTTCTTCCCGGCGTTGATGACCAGCAGGCGGAGGTGGGTGGGTGGGTGGAAATACTTGCAGTTGGTCCTCGTGCAGCCGCCACGCTTGCTGGTGCGGCTGAAAATGAAGTCATGGCACGAGACCACGTAACCGTTGGCCAGGACGTGTCTCAAGACGTGTGGCGGCGGATGCGCAAACGAGCATGCCGCCACGGTGTCGGCATCGTCACCAGCGCCACAAGGTCCTCCGCGGTCGCCTCCAGTCCCTGGAGGCCTTAACACCGACGGGCACACCGGGAGCTGCAACCAAGTATTGTCACGCTCCTTCTCGTACAAGAACGTCATGGTTACTAAGGAGTGTTCGAAGGGGAGTCGTTTTCCGCTTTGCTGCCAGAGACCGTGATAACATGTAAAAGCATCCACATGCTGTGCACGACGTACGTAGGAACATATAGTAGGACAGAAGTACATGCGATACGAGGTGAAAACAGCAAGAAGCAGGCTGTTGAGACCCCACCACCCCACCCCACGGCCCCGCAATGATAACGAAGAAAATCTCTTTCTCTGTCTCCCAGGAGACAATGTTGGTCTCAACAGATAGCGATGCTTTATCAGTCCACCCTCGTCGTCGTCTGCATTTCCCTCTGCACAATGTTCTGCTTTTTCACCTCCTGCTCTGGCCTCACCTCCTGCTCTGGCCTCACCTCCTGCTCTGGCCTCACCTCCTGCTCTGGCCTCACCTCCTGCTCTGGCCTCACCTCCTGCTCAGGACTCACCTTCTGCTCT
>JAAUXU010151958.1_pt1 | contig 22905 bp, 20 predicted proteins | sample 7278151 | NCBI WGS metagenome assembly JAAUXU01 (sample SAMN14350113, study PRJNA611818) | marine sediment metagenome | isolation source: surface marine sediment (1.8m) | place: French Polynesia: Moorea | collected 2018-08 | reverse complement strand
GGGAGGCATTCAAGCCTCGCAATACCATCCCCACAGTCAAGCATGGTGGTGGCAGCATCATGTTGTGGGGGTGCTTCTCTGCCTGTGGCCCAGGCCGTCTCGTCCGCATCAGGGGGACCATGAATGCTGCACTGTATAATGAGATTCTGGAGGATAATCTCCTCCAATCAGCGGGGCAGCTTCATTTGCATCGGGGCTTTGTGTTCCAGCAGGACAACGACCCCAAGCACACTGCCAAAGTCATCAAGGCATGGTTTGGGGATAACAACATTGACCTGCTGGAGTGGCCCAGCCAGTCCCCAGATCTCAACCCCATCGAGAATCTGTGGACTGTGAGGTGTGGAGAGGGGGGGCCCCCCTCTTCACGGTAGGAAAAATTTTAAATTTCGCTTCAAAAAGGCCACCAAATCAGCCCGTTTTTCATCCCTCAGACGAGTGTCCAATGACTTTTGCACAGCACTGTATCTATCTTGCGTACCTTAGGTTAAATACCTTAGTTATGTAAAGCAAACTATTTTTCGTGAGGAAATTGTTGATGTCAACGACATTAATGTTTAATCCACGTGCCATTAGCATCAATCTCTGCCTCCACGCGGTGACTGAAGACTTTGACACTGGCATTGGTCGGATAGTCAGCTCGCTGCCCCTCAGTGCTAGACTTTAGTGAGGGCTTCCAAATTCGGGTCGGGGTTGATTTCACAATTACACTCCAAAGTACCCCACCCAAAGATAATGGAGAGGATTCGTGTCTGGTGAAGCTTGAACTGTGATTCTTTCTTCCACAAAACTTGCGGACCTCGTCAGCCATACGGGCTATGGCACCGTCTTGTTCCAACACGTGGTTGCCCACAAGGTGCACCTCATGCTGGGACGGCAAGTCCTTGTTGTGGAGAAGCTTGTAGCAAACTTCGCGTTGCAGTGCTCAAATAGGTGAAAGAAGATCTGCGGCATGCGATTGGCACAGATGCGGTGGTCGCTAGCTCCACCCCTTGCTGTGGATGCTTTGTCATGCACTATCGTTAAATCCTCCGATGCCAGTGCAAGCCGACGATCACGGTGGCGGTTGGAGAACTGATAGACGTGGTAGTCTTGTTGTCAGGGAAGGTCATCCTGAACTTTCTCAAGTCACACCCTTATTATGTCCTCCTCCTCTGGGATGTGTAAGAGAAATTCGTTGTGGATCCTGTCCAGAACAAACATGATCACTTTATGGGGCATGGTGAGGTTGATCCTTCAATCAAGTAAGCATCGAGAGCGAAGCAACCTTCATGATAACCTTGGTGATAATGCTGGGTGTGGGGGACTCTGACAGCCTCGTCACGCTGCCCCCATGGCTTTCTGAATGATACAGCCACACTGTAGCGGACTGGACGAACATCTGCGAGACAAGGGTCAACCCCTGGGTTAGGGCCATTTGCAGGGTCAGGGATGTTGCGCTGTAGCAAGATGGAATGCCTGTGCGCAACTCCAAAATCACACCAGTGTAGCTCTGGAAGGACTTCCGATTCGGAGCAGTCACTCTGGCACCTGTCCTCAGCAGACTTTATCCATTTCTGCTACGGCATTGACTGTTCCGTCTGCCACCTTCATGTCGGTAGTGTGAAGGCCTCCACCGAAAATGCATGGGCCAACTTATACATGGACCTCGTCATAGTTATTTTCTCCACTTTCAGGGATCACCTGTTGAAGGGTACACGTATGAGTGCTCGTGGCAGAATCATTTAATAACGTAACTCATAAAATTGTCTATTAACATTCTATTACTGAAGTTACGTCCTCCTTTAACGAAATTTTAAACAGCAACATGTTTAAGGTAACGTGGGAAATGTTGAAGACTTTTTTAGACCCACTAGTATGCGTGCCCACTCAACGAATTCGAGAAAGCGCAAGTCAGGGGAACAAAGTGGCCACGTGATTGGAGCACATGGACTGATGGGCCCGGCGACAACCCGCACTGCCACATTACCTCAAGGCAGTACAGGGTTGCCTTAAGTTCTGATACTTTGAATCAACGATGGACTTACTTATATAAGTATCAGAACTTATGGACAACCCTACACAAAGGCAATGGTGACATTTCCTCACCTTCCTCACCTCCCAACAATTTTTTGAACTTCTTATCACATCTCGGATAGATCAATGATCGAACCTGTCAAGGCTGGGTTAAACCAAGTTCGAGTATTGCCATGAGCTCAGTCAGCGATGCCGAAGTGATGAGAGCCAGAAAGGAGAAAAGTGATATCGACACTGAGCATAGCGCTATTGAACATTGGGGAATGTTTAGATAAGGTTAAGTTAGGTTAGGTTAAGGCAGATTGAGACCCAGTTCACGGAGCTCGATCCGATCAACACAAACCATTCTGCAAGTGCAGTAAAAATCTTTTACGTCAAATAGTCCATTTTGGATTCATTTCACTCGTACTAAGGAGGTGCTAAATACTTCGTACTAAAATCTTTACCACACGCTCCCAGTACATAAGGTATGCGGCAAAGTAGTTCTTTTCTAGACCTCCTCAGTAAGAAAGGAATGAATGCTCAAGGAACAATGACGTAAAAAACGGTACGTGCATTTGGCAAGTTGCATTTTACAAACACGCGGTCTCTGCATCTCTCATTGCTGCCCTCGTTCCTCGGGCAGGAAACCTTCGGGCTGCAGAGACCTCGGGTCTGTAAAATGCTTTACTTTGCCTGCTGCACGCAATGTACGATTGTTGTACTGTGAAGAAATTTAAAGTTAAATAACCTGTTCTCTTTTAATTTACTTGTCTACTCAGCTGGGCTTGTCTTGGTCCTGCTCAAATTGGGGATTCAGACTAAAAATGTAGTATCCGCCGTTTGTATCGAATTCAGATATAAAGAAATTCCGCATTTACCGAATGGATGACGGGGAACAAAATATTCACTCCCTAAGATGCGTCGCTTGCACCGAATTTTTGTCCGCTTGTATGGAATGTCACTGGCAATACCATATCTTAGGAAAGTGAATGATCTTGGTTGATCAACTGCTTTTCAACAAAACAAGCATTTCACTATTCGCATCATTGACAGTTGCAGCCTATGCTAAACATTGCCAACATGGGAGACAAATGCAAGTGCAGGTCAAATGCAGAAAAATTAGCTCTGCTGGAGCAATTTCATGCACTTCCCAAGACCCTGACACAACGACAAGCTGCAGAAGCCCTTGGTTAGGAGCATCAACACTGTGTCTTGACATTTACTTAAAAAGTCTGCTTAAAAGTTAAAAAAGTTATGGCTTTCTTTGCAGAGGGGAAGGGAATAGCCGGATGTATCGAATCTCTGCTCCTATCAAATGTTTGCTCTTGGCCCAGCACATTCGATGTATGCGGCGCACATTGCACACCACTAATAGAGTAGGGCTAGAGGGGTATAGTGTTAATACACAACCCCTCTTGGTATCAAGATCTCATATTCAGTGAGGAATTGTCGCGGTGAGGAGTTACCGCCCTACCCAGACCGGTAGGGTGGCAACCCAATACCTCACTCACCTAAGAACGTTCGAGGCGTCCGCGGCCACTAAGAAAAACTAAAGAAATCACACGGTTTTATTGTTATTATTATGATTATTTTACAAGATTGTAGTACAGCCCGGCGACTACTTGAAGGAGGAAAACCCGTCTCCGGTGGGATCGATGATCCAAGGGTAATTTTGCGGACATTCCATGCACGTGTGCAGTCGGTTGATCTCTCCGGGCAGCTCCCTGGAGGAGACCGGGCAGGGGTTCGGGAGCGAGCAGAAGGCCTGACCCTTGACGTTGCAGGCGGACTTCCACTCCTCGAAGTCGCGCAACGCGTTCACGCTGATGGGATTCTGCATCCATTGAATCACCTGTAAGATGACTTTGCCAATCAATGCTGCTGTGGCGTTATTTGTTCCTTCAGCTCGAGGTATACAAGAAATGACACGCTAGAGGTTGGGCTCGAAACTTTTGAGGCTCTTTGTGCAGTTAGGCTGGAAAGGCTCGAAACTTTCGGGGCCCTTTGTGCAGTTGGGCTCGAAACTTTCGACGCTTTTTGTTCACTTAGGCTCAAAATGGGCTCGAAAGTTCTCTTCATGTAGCTGAACTCTTCATCCCCAGAAAAAGCTCGATTAGGTTCGAAATATTCGGTCTCGGCTCAAATACTCATGGCTCGACACATCTCTACTCGCTCTGCAATGGTGCAGGAGACTGTTATGGGCCAATCATGCATTCGTTATGTAAATGAGTTTCCAGAGTTTTAGCATCTGCTTTAGCACACGAATAGGTAAAATGTTGCAAGGATCAGCGTCGCGTCCATGGTGACAGAGAGAAATCCCGACTAACTTTGTTTGTGTTTACGGCTATTGCGGAACAGCTTTTGCATTCACAGTACACGCTGAGCATTCGATGCTGTCAAGGCAGTAGAGGAGACCAGTACAAGAAGCGATCGTTTCGTGCAAGTTGTTGCCTTCGCCTCCATCCACATGGTCCTCACTGAGCTTGTCGACAAAGGACCACTACATTTGCCGGGTGACAAAGTAACCAGAAATATTGACCTCTCTGTACTAGCGCTAGACGGGAAAAGTTGACAAATGGAGTAACATCATGCTTTTTACGGAGGTGGTCAACGAAGCCTTAGGTGCTCCGGGCATTCATGTCCAACTTTTTTAACGGTGAATAATAGAGTGCAAAAACAGAATCTGTACAAACACAAAAAAGAGCCCCAACAAAGTATAAACAAGACCTGAATTTGATCACAGACCTGTCCTCGACTTAGTCCCTACTGGCCTAGATTTAGTGGCAAAGGCATTGAGAACTATGAGGAACTAGTTCTTTGGGGCCATTACTCATCCCCTGCTTCAAAAAGTGTAGTTCAGTCCACATCTACGTCTTTGGGTGAAAAAGCTTCTCGTGCAGAGACATCTACAGTACATCCTCAGGTGAAAGGTTTTTTTCATTTTTTAATGTTCTTTTGTTTTTCTTGTTATCTCGATGTTTCATAGATTCTTCATTGGGTGTGAGGATTTTGGAGGGATGAATTACTGAACTTGAGTTTATCTGCCTAGCCAGCAACCAGCAGAACATCACTTGCTCCATACAGTAAAAAAACAGTTGCCATCTCCTAAAGTTTCAGTGTCACACTTGAAAGGCAGGTCGAGATTTGCTAATGCACTGAGTACATTCTTGGTCATGACATTGGCACTCATGTTCATAATACTTAACAGCCTTTGAAAAAGAACGGAAGCACTACACTTTTCCAGGGGTGTGAGTCAAAATCATCCCCAACATTCCGGCATGACTGGGGTACAACACTTTCCCAGGGGTGTGGATCAAGACCAAAGGCCAGACTGGTCTTGATAGCTTAAAGAAGCATCCCAAACATTTCGGTATGACTGGGGTACAACACTTTTCCAGGGGTGTGAGTAGGGGTTAGGATTGATAGGAAAAGGTGGAGAAGAAGAAAAAGAAAAAGAAGGCGGAGAAGGAAATAGCCGACTCATAGAACTGGACTTCTTCGAGTCCAGTTGAAAAGGACAAATTTTCGCTATTTCCTTCATGACTTCTCCGTAGTGGGAAATGTCTACATAAATGTTCGAGTATTTCATCGTTTTCATTATATAAAAAAGCGATCCCAAGTCAAAGCATGGTAGACACGTTGGAAGAGATAAAAAATTCCTCAGGGGGAGAGGTCACATTTGGCGTTCAATAATCGACCACTTCTGCTCTCTGTGAGCACACTCAACATGAGGACCCACGTACACGCTACAGCCGCTGTATCAACTGCAGTGGGAGAGACTCCTGTGCGCATTATGCTAGTTTCAGTTTCAAAATGTACTAGCTTTAACGGATCGCGTGGAAACTAACATATGAACCTCTTTAAGGTATTGACTTGCACAATTGCTATAAGAAGATCACGGTAATGTAGCTGGCCAATTCGACAGAAGCTGAGTAGGCTTTTGTGCCGAGGCATGACTTTAGTTAGTTAAGAAAAGATTAAAGTCGATCTCTAATGCTACAATCAACTAGAGTAGATGAGTTTAATCCGTTTTACGATGACGTCAGAGCTGGCATTGTTCGAGCACTAACTCTCATCAGATCAGCTTCACCCTCCTTCTAGTGTGCTTGTCCGTACTCTATATGATGAATTTGAAATCTACGGATGACCAAAACAAGCTGCTGGTTTCAAAATGTACTAGCTAGAACAACCTGCTGGTTGTTTTGCATTCTGCTATTTATGCTGCACTCACTGTTAAATTATGACTGCACAATCGTTTTGGGGTCCCATTTTTCCACCTTTTATCGGCCATTCACACACTGGGTCATGGACTACATAAGATTGAGTGTTTGATCACCTCTGGCCAAGCTACAGCGGTCAAAGGGCAGCCCTATAAGGAGCAGCGCAGACGTCAGCAGTTTCTCACTTTCTTTTTGAAATCGACTCAAAATTTGCCCTTTTCCAGATGCGTAAAACATTTACATTCAAGCACAACTGTTCTTCCTTTCTTCATTCTTGTAGTGGAATCGAGCCCAGCTCGAGGCCACTTTGCGCAGTCTTGATGAGCTCGAGGGCTCAACCCCTTCGCTACTACGCAATCCTGCGGTTCCAGCAATCGGAGTGCATGGGAAGAGGGGGGTTAGAGAAGCTTTACGAACCTGTACGTGGTTGACAAAGTAGACGTCGTTGTACTCGGTGAGGACGTCGTCGATCCACTTGCCCACAGTCTTGGCAAAGCCGGGATTGCTCTGCAGCCACGCGGCGTCGAAGCTGAGTGAGAGTGGGGCGCGATTGGTCAGGTAGTGACGCTCAAGATTATATCTGCCGGGACAAAAAAAAGGGATCAGCGTTCCATTGAGGTACTATGGAGTACAAAAGAGGCTCGTCCTTGACTCAGGGATGAATGCACAAGACAATGATTATGGGGAGTTTTCTCGATACTGACAAATGTGTCGGGATTTTAAGTCCATTTCATATCAGCGACAGCCAAATTCAGCTTCCCTCAGCAAATGAGGAATTTGCAATGTGCACCAACGTCGGTCAATCACTTCAAGTGCAAAGTGTTAAGAAGATTTTCGGCACACAAAAAAGTCCTAATGAAGCTCCAAATAAACATTAATATGTGACCACGATTTTTTGAATGGATTTGTACGTAACTGCAAAAAGGTTGGGTCTATGAATGAAGATCTAAATATGAAATGATGCTGCCTTCGTGAAGGTACAAATAAAGGAAATTTCCGCTTAGCGCAACCCTTCCTGTAAAACTGTACGTCAATAGCAGCTGAGAGGCTGGAGGAAGGCACCTTCTTCCCAGACGGATATGATATCGTCTTACGGTACTTACTTAAGAAGGTTAAGGAATTGCTCATTTGAGTAAATGTTAGAACACGAGGAGACGAGGGCACAGCCGGTGAGGGCTTCGTCAAAGCCGGGGTCCTCCCTGCGGTCCAGCTCATTGATGGGCAGCTCCCAAACCTAGAGCAATACAATTACAATTGAACATGGCTAAATATGCATGCAGAATAGAGTGATTATACACATGGTCTTCACAGAAAATCAACAAGTATGCACGTGTTGATGTGCTGAGGATAGGGCAATGACCGTTATTTTACTTATTGCAAGAGTGGCAATGAGAGTTGGTGTCTTTTCAGCAGTTTGAACAGAATTCAACGAATTTCTAAGTTTTAGACATTGATGGAGTCAGATGGAGTGATCCTCTGGAGTCTTCTTCACATCCAAAAATCTTGAGCCAATTCAGGCATTTTCGCTCGACAAAGTCGACTGAAAGATGGGCTCAAAATTCAATTTGTCTGGCTCATTTGACTCAACTTGAGACAAGTCATTTTTCTATCTTGCCGACATCAAGCCTATACCTGATTCGCCAAGGGTGACTCGAGCAAGCAGTCCAATAGTGATGTTTTGGAAATCTGATGTGCAAAACGTGAGGGCCGTATTTACATCTCTACTATGGACTCGACCTGCTTTGCTGGGTGTCTTCGCACCTCTGGACTGCTCAAGTCGAAGCTGATCTCGCTCTTCACACTCACCATGAACTCTGTCGTCCATGCGATCTGCACCAGGATCCATTTTGTTTTTACCTTTGCCATTGGCTGGTCTGGACGGCCCTCACGTCTCTCACCCCCTCTTGTTCAGTGCAGCGGCTGTGCGGAATGATTCAGTGGTTGAGGTTGAGGTCGTGGTTAAGAACAAGGTTGAGACTGAGGTTGAGGGAAAACGTAGCAATGACTTCTCTGGCGATCATGAGCATTTGTGTGGATGGCGAGTTTAGGGGTGATCAGTCCAGAGGTGGGAGACACAGACAGGCACCCACACCCAGCTCTCGACATTTCTGCCACATCTCCTACCCAATAAAGTGGGTAACGCATAAAGCGCTAGTTTGATCTAAATATGCAAAATTGCATAAAATGTGACGCAATTTATGCATTGTGGCCGTGACTGCGTGTATGAATGTATAATACACGGTTTTTCCATCTCTAGTTTAAATGTCTACTTTCAACAATCACTGTTTATTCCCGCCAACCCTACAGAAGATCAGTTCCATCCAGTCAGTGACTGGTGACCGACCCAAGATATGTGTCATACCAAGCCTGTTAACTGCGGTCAAAGTTTCGGCTTAACTTCACACTTGGTCTGAAACACTTTTTGCAAATTTCAATTGAGAGTCGTGGCTCAAATTTGGCACACACTAGAGGCAATTCCTTCATCTGAAGCCAAGCCAGAGCCAAGCCTACGCGCATGAAAAAGCCGGGCTTGCTTTGGTAAGGGCGGTTCAGATGAGTATCCAATGTGGATAATCGAATCCCTCCTGCTCTCAAACTACTGCTTATGAGGCTTCCTTAACAAGTGAATTGGCCGACGTCATCCTGGAGTCAGCACCAACTGGACGCCAATGTCTTGGTCAATCTCGGGTCTGGCAACGGGGAGCAGACAGGAAGACATGTGCAACTCGAATGCCTTGTGATGACGACGTTTCGCACATTTAAGCCTACACTGTTCTCATCTGATGTTGCATGCTCGAATGTACGTAATACAATGGAGACTTGACTATGTATGTCAGACCGTTACTTGCATACGTTTGGTGACAAATTATCTGCATGTGTGATCTCCTTCCTCAACGCGTTCCAGAGCTTTGACGGCCCTTGAGAGGTATTGGACACGGCTGTCAAATGCCTCTCAATGGTTCCCAGACCCAAGTGCATAAAACGTATAATTTCCCTTTTTGCTGCGCGTTTTATGCAAGTTTCCATATTTGGTCTGAACTTCGCGAAGAATTCGCGTTTCTAGTGCGTTCTTCTTCCACAGCTTTATTTATTTATCATTGCCAAGTCACAAGCGACCTTTTTCCCACTGGCGCACCATTGGACCAAAATAACTCCTTTCCCATTGTTCTGTTTCATGTGATGTCAGATTCTTTTGGCAACAACCGACTTTCTCAACCAGGCATTTAGACAATGAAAGGTAATTTGTTTATTCGCCCAAAAGCATACGCTATAGTAGCGCTTTGTCAGAATCAGAGTCAATCTTCCGCTTCATGTAAAGGCGGCCGAGACAATAATCCATACGCCAGAATCCAGAACCCTTGCTTGACATGTCTGGTTAACAAAATATGCGATGGACTCACGATGTGAATGCCAATCTCAGCGTCCTTATGACCATTTCATTTCTATCTGTTTGTACATATACCTGAAGCCAAAGAAGAGTCTGTTGCTAACCCTCAATTGCAGATACTTCTGAGATTCGAACTTGCTGCCCTGCAGCCATCACTATTCAATATGTAAAATGCGTCATCCACAGATTCTGGTTCACAGTTAGATGCTGCCAAGCGAGAAAAAACTAATCGAGTCAAGTTAATTGCGTTAGGGGTGTAATTTAATATTAATTACGAGTCATCATTCTTTGAGATAACTGTCCTGAGTCAAAATACGTGAGTCGACTCGAGACTCAAATCAAACTCACCAGCATCATTTATTTCTATCACTGTCAACAACGAAATCTCATGTTCTTTATTTCTGCTGCAACTACCAAAAATATTGGATGAGAAGTCAGTTTTCATTGGAAATCTTGTCCCGTGACGCTTTCTTAATACCTAATTTGACACGAAATTCTTGCTCACTTTTCATGAGATTACAAAATATGAAACCTATTTTTTATCTCACACACACTTTTTGGCCTGAAAAAATCGTGCTATAAAGCTTTTTGCAGACTGCGAAGCTTTACCAGCCGAAGTCGTACGGACCCGGGCAAAAACCCGGAGAAATCTGTATAACGCTGTATCTTGCTGTCCATACACTCCGTGTCACCCACGTGATCTCGACCCCAGAGAAGGTGAACGCTGTCCAGACTCGCTCCGAGGATTTTGGGGCGAAAAGTCAGCTGTCGTGGAGGTCTTTTTTTCGTAGTCAAAGACAAGAGTAAGGATCTTGCTCACTCTGTATCATCAAAACGGGGGGTTCCACAACATTCTATGTAGATTGACCTTGGGCCCCCACCCTCTAACCCCACCCGTCCTTGAACTATATAAGGCCTTGGACACGTCAAGTTGACTCAGATCACAACCTTTGAGCAAAAGCCCGAATTTACAGCGGTGCAACATGCATATATAGTTATGTCCCAAAGGTTTTCTAAGTGGTTCCGGTGGTTTTTTAACTCTCATGTACCGACTGCACGACCACTTTTTACTGCACTTCGAGAGGAAAAGTGTTGCATGAAGTAATTTGGGCGGAACGGCACGCGTCAGCTGGCGGGATTTAATGGGGGAGTGCTGCAAAGCGTAATAAAAAGTAATTGCTGTGCTCTATTGCACTCATTTTAAGAAGAAAGGCTGGCTAGACCGAATGCACAGAAGGGCAGCTTTGGCAGGCTTCACCTATGATGTGTCTGTACGTACCCAGTAGCCCGGACCACAAAGTTGGATGACGACAAGAATGATGACAATGGGAAGCCTCGTCCGAGCTGCCCCGCTAACTCACCGTACGCGGACATTGCCAGTCAGCAACATCACTATGCTGGCAGAACGGACACAAAACTCCCATCTGATGACGACAGCAAGAACAAAAAAAAACGTGACCCCCACCCCGTAGGGACTTTGTCCCCTCCACCCAGACCCCCCTTGCCCCCCCCCCTCCATGACCGCGCGTTTTCCTTACCGTGGCATCTTCAACTGTCTTTGCAGTAAACTCAGCTACAGCCTTGTGTTCAAGGATTCGGGCAGGTAAACACTGTTACCACCTGACTTTAACGAAGCCGATGAGGCAGATTATTTAGCTGTGGGATCCAACATCGCCTCAAGTCCCCGCTACTACTTTTGGCGCATACTATAATTGTACATGGGTAATTGCTCAGTTTCTTGTGCATATTCATGAGCATAAATGGTCTTCTCCTACGCATGCGCACATTTTCGCCGTGTATGCGTCTTTCACAGCCTGCGTGAGGCGTAATAGCTACGGACAGTCGAATCCCGATTTTCGCAACTAGTTGGTCATCAGACTAGGGCGGCAAAACTAGAATTGTTTCAACCACTAAAAGTCACACCCAGTGAGAGTCAGCAGTCCCGACTGATCAAATGGGGATTCAATAAAGAAATAAGTAATTCTTTGTTGCTAGATGTCGTTCAAGGGCATTCTCAAGTTGTTGAAGAGCAAAGATGAGTGCCACGTCTAGCCTGGCCCGGCCTGGTTAGGTTAGGGCAGTGGTCTAGTCTAATCCAGTGGACGGGGACATTCGGCACGGCACACTGTCTTTTCTAAACTTGATCTGACTACAGTTGATCCGTATCAGGATCGGATCGGCTTGGCTCCCCCAGTCCACCACTACTCAGCGGTTTACTCCAAAAGAGATGTACCAGTGCAGCACAGACGGAAGTTGTCACTACGAGCAGGATGTCACTCGAACCGATGACGCAAGTTGGGAGTCCAAAGTCTGATGAACCAGAAAGAAGGACATGGGCAAATGCAGGTTCAGGAGAAATGTCTGGCCTCGTGATCAAAGTCAGCCCGGGGAAGAATAGGGGAAAGCGGTCGCCAATGGGCTCCACTTTTGGCTAACTTTTGGCTGACTTTTGCCGAAGTCGCTGCTTTAGATCAGCTTTTCAAGCGAAGAAAACAGTCAATGTCATGAGACCTCTTGGTAGCTCTTGGTAGAGACAATGTCATAGTCCTGTCATGTCACGACAATAAAGTCAGGCCATAATTCTGCATCAGTTTGGTTGCGGAAACTTGTATCTTCATTGCTGAATCTGACATTGCCCTGATGCTCTCCTCAGCTGACTCAGCACTGACTGACTTCTGGTGTGGACTGTGACTTATGAAATGGAAGACGTTCAATCAGAATTGCAGTGACTCAATGCTTGCGATCACTTCAGAGAACAAAACTGACGAAAATTGGGGACTCTGCTCAATTCACACGAAGTTTTGCTTGGAAAGACAAAGTTGTGCATCATTTGAATACCTTTCAATACCTTGTTGAAGCTCAACTGCGTACCGAAGAAAAGGTTATAGGCAAGGACTTTTATACATACAGGAATAAACAAGTAGTCTCGAACCTAAAATTTTTCATGGTTTACCGAAAGGTTTTGGTTTTCAGAGTCAATTTTAGGACTTGAAAGCTAAAAATGGTTCCTTTCCTACATAGGCAACCTTTTCGACATTCTTTTTTTATGGCATAATAAGACTGTTATTAGCTTAATTGCTCCCTGCTCGACGAACATTTTGATGATTTTTGGAGGCCTATTAATTCATATTATGCATTTGATGCTGAAGACAATCTTTCATGATGACCAAAAATATTGGTCAAGTGGTGCGAGACTAGTGAAAGTTTTACCATAACGCGCGGTGTACTATGAAGCATGAAGAATTTTTTTGCCTATTTTGAGTTGAAAGCTGATGTTTCAATTGCATCAGGAGTTGAGAACGTGGAATAGCCTCATCCTGGTGGTGCCGAGCAGGTTTGCAACCTTGGTCATTGACATCTAGGCCAAAAAATCTGCTCTAGAGCTGCTGAGGTCATTCACATGAGACAAAACAGTACCTGAGGAAGCGACTCACAGCTCTGGAGAATCCTTCAGATCCTCGGGAAGCTAAAATACTATCTTTTTTCGAGTTCCCGCCTTGCTTCTCGGTATATTTACCACTTCCTGGACTGGCACGATCCAGCCACGCGATTGCGCTAATATCTGTGATATCTTATTTAGTAAAATACAACAGGACTGGCTGAGGAAGGGAATACCCTCGACATGAAGCAAGTTCACTAATGTGTAGCACCTGGACTGCCCCATGAATGGTAGAGGTGTAAGAATTATTTATACTAAGAAAGAAACAGTCAGTGTTGTAATTTCCTTGTGTGATGGACTCCAAACTCTTCTCTAGCTTCCGCCTTAGAGAAAATAGGAAGTCACTTTTGGTGACTAAAAGGACCAGGAGAATCACATAAGACCAATTTTGTCTTCATTTTTTTCTATAAAACTAATAGTCGATTTCATCCCTCCTCCTGCTATACCCTTGCCATCCTGACCCTGAACTTCTTCATCCAAGGGAAATGTGGCAGGGTGTTGACAGATTTGTTTCTCTCTGTCGGTGTTTTCATCTGGAATCCCCCAACCACAACTCAGCACCATGAACCCTAGTCATAGGTTCAGGGTTCATAGTCAGGATAGACCAAAAGACAGGCATCAAAGCATCTAAAATCAGGGGAACTTCCTGGCCGTTAGTCCTAAGTAACCAGGTCCTCCTTCTTCCCTCAGACTTCATGCTTCAGACAGCTCCTTGGCTAGATGGGACTGGGTGGTGATGTACAGTCCTTGGCGTAAGTTATGTTACTTGGTGGTTAATGACATCATATTCTGAGTGACAATCTTGGGCTACACATTGAATGTCGCAATTCAACTCTAAAACAATCCTAAATTCTGAATCCTGAGTTGAATTGCGACATTCAATGTGTAGCCCAAGATTGTCACTCATGAGATGCTGTGTTGTGATGCTAGAGCACTCAAGGAGCATGAGCTGACAAGAGCACCGTGCCGGTTGCGGCCAAATTTTGATGTTTTTGACCATAATGAAAGTGGCTGAAACTTTCTGTGGATGTTGCCACCCACCCTTCAGTGCCACATGCCAAAGACGCTACCATCTGACTCATCGTTGGACATGCCACAGGCAAAAACCACCTCATTCGTGCACCAGAGCATGATCGTGGATAGACGATGAGCAACAGACACTCAGTAGCAGCAGCAGCAGCAGGTGCCGGCTCTGTCCACCCGTGTTGCTTGTCAGTGGCATGGGGGTCTTGTCAACTCATCACACTCTACTGTCACAATGAGCACTCAAAACTGTGAACTTTTGAATTCAGAATTTTGCCTCTGCATCTAAATGATCCATTTTATGTTGAATCTAGCTGAACCTGCGCCCAGCTCTGCTTGGGAGAATTCTATGAATTGCTATTTCTGTCTGTCTCTCTCCTTGTCCACCACATACTTCACACCGTCCATGTGCCTTGACCTCATCACGCACTTCATGCTCTCCACAAGCTTCCCACTCACTATTTTTGTTATTACTTTTGGAACTGGCTGATCCGGATACCCTCCTCCTCTCCCCAGCTCACGGCAGTGATGGCAGCAGGCCGCCAGTCGACGAGTCAAGCCCCAGTTGGGCTTGCCGGGTTTGTCCAGCTCACTGTCCGCTTCAACTACTCCTTCTCTTCCCTGCTCCATCCATAGAAAGCTACTGATCACTGGTACCACACAGCTAAGCCTATGGTACACCTATTGGTTAGCCATACCAATTGGTATAGCTATCTATGACCTATGAAGTAAATGCAACATTTGACCTCGATTTTGACCTCAAAATAGCCTCATAATGCAACTTTGAATACCCTATGTCCTTCCTGTTGACCCAAAGGTCTGGGATGCAAAAAATGAGCCAGATCTGTGAAGAACTGAGAGCACCAGAGGGGCACAAACATACACACCCGAACAGCTTTATATATATAGATTCCCAGTCAGTGTGTGATATCATTAACCACCAAGCGACATTGCTTATGCCTTGGACTGTAATATGATTTAAATGAACAGCAAATACAAAATGGCGTTTCCTTTATCTTTCCCTGCCACTGTCGCTACCAGAAATCAGTGTCAACTTTTTTCATTAGACAGAAAGCTAGATAACAGTTTGGAGTATATTATATTAAAATGCTGTAAGTATCATCATCATACGGTACTTGACATTGATAATTTCATTCACAGTCACGTAGTCTTAACTGATGCCTGGTTTTTGCTGATGCCTGGTCTCAACTGATGCCAGATCTTAACAGTAGCCTGGTCTTTAACAGATGCCTGGTCCTGACTGTCATATTAACTATATATTAACGATGCATATTGTAGAAATATGTGAACCTGAGTTGGACTTGACTGCACAAGGGATATAGAATGACCCGAGTGCTGTCAAGTCCAAAGAAGGTCAATATACCGTATTTTCTGCTTTATAAGCCCCGGGGCTTATATTGGAGGGACACCTGTCTAGAGGGGGCGTATACATTGGAGGGAGGGGCCTCTATTAGACGGGGGCTTCTAAAAAAGGGAAGTCTAGGCAGTGAATTCCAGACGAACGTTTCCTGGATCCTGAGCTGAGCTGAGAGGTCATTCTCGTAAGGGATGAAGCCTCCGTTGTCGTCCTCCATCGCCGAAACATTCGCTGAAATCGCCGAAAGCCGAAACGGCTAAGCCTAAGCCGAAACAGGGTAATGATAAAGCTCTTCTTTCGACCGTTTCAGATCTGAAGGGGGGCTCTTATTAGAGGGGGGCTTCTATTAAAGGGATGTACCAAGAGGAGGGGGCTTCTATTGAAGGGATGTACCAAGAGGAGGGGGCTTCTATTAAAGGGATGTACCAAGAGGAGGGGGGTCTGTATTAGAGGGGGGCTTAAAATGCAGAATATACAGTAGTACACATTATGCGTCATTAATTTGTAATTTAACGCACAATTTCTGGAATGTTTTCCTGCTTTCTTGACGCTTCCAAAATAGTTGGAAGAGGCTGAATGTGAGTCAGCTGAATGCAAGTCAGCAGAATCAGATTCAGGATGGAGCACCCCCTCACAATGGGCGAGTCTAAGAGTGGTGATTCACAATATGCCCCTCGGGTGGGGGGGATATAGTAGTGAGGGAAATATAGTGCAAGAATATTTCCCGATAGACAGTAAATAAGCGGGGAGATATCCCGGAAATCGTGTGTAAAAATAATGACTTTCGCTGGTCTTAAGTGGGGCACCACCGTATACTATAGCTGTGCTATTACTTACACGGCTTATTTCCATTTGTATAAGTCACGCCCATGTTCTCACACGTGTTCAATGTTCATTGTTGTCTCTTCGACCTATTTTGAGTCACTCTGTGCAAAAGCACAGACCAGAGAAGAGTTGGGACTTACCTGATGCGATCTTGAAGGGCAGTTTTCCTTGTTGCCATGGCATTTGTGGGGCATGAGGTGATGAAGCGTGTACGGCCAGACGGGGACGCGCGACAGCGGGGCCACGATGGAGGCGTCGTACGCGAAAAACTGATCCTCCATCATTGTAAACTGAGACGGAAAGAAGCAAGGTGAGGGACAGAACTGGATCATGAAGGAGGAAGAAAAGTCCTCCCTGTGTAACCACTCTTACCTGCTCATTGGCGCCGACGAGCAGATACGGGGCTCTCACACCGATCACTGAGCCGTCGGTGATGTTGGCGAACCGCTCGATGATGAGTCGGTCGCCGGCCATCTCGGCCAGCCAGTCATCGTAAGAGCCCTCGATCCAGTACTTCTCGTCCCTCTTGTTGGTGATGCTGAACACACCAATCTCGTGGCCCTTGCGGTGGAGCTCCTACAATGGATTCAAGTCCAAGGCAATTGGCACATATGGAACACGTACGAGGTTGCTCTTAACGTACGTTTAGAGCAATATCGCACCATTATTACCTGCACAGCCGAGTAGTTTGTGTATTTGTGCGAGACGAAGAAGGTTCCCTTGGCCGTGCACCCATTGGGGTTGATCCTCTCGTCGCTGAAGATATCCGAGTAGATTTGCATGTTCTTCTCGGTAACTGCGCCGTTGAAGCTGAGCGTGACCATCATGGGCGTCTGCGTGATTTCGGCCTGCTCGCCCGGGATCACGGTGCCGTCGGAGGAACAATAGCAGTCTGGCAATATGCACGCTGCGCGATCGCACTCGGGCGCGCGGTTCGGGTCCTCTTTGACGGAGCACGCGTTCTCATCGCTCCCGTCCTGGCAGTCGGCCTTCTTATCGCAAAAGACCACCTATTTTTTGGTAGCGAAAGGGAAAGCTACATTTGCAAATCCGTCAGAGGTCACGAGTGAGTGTGTGTATGTGCGTGTTTGATATACATCAGTTTCAAACCAAGACTACCGAGTCAGAGGAATGGTCAGGAAAACTAAAGAAACTTTACTGTATATTGACAGTTCCGCGAATGAGCCAACCTGTGTCAGCTCGGTCAGCCAAGACTTTTTCTCAGACAGAACTCTAGGTAGGAAAAGAGTCATCAGAAATCGGCTCTATGAACTTTTTTGCTACAACACATGGTCAAGCAAGGTGGTTCCTGCTGTCTGCTCCCCATCCCCTCATCCCTCTCACCTGGTCGAGGCACTCTCCACTTCTGCATTGCAATTGTCCGTCCGGACAGACGGGCTCCGGCGTGTGGAAGTCAGGCTTGGGGTTCCTGGGCCTCGAGAGTCTGTCGCAGTTGGCGACGTTGGCCTTCCAGTCGCACGTCTGGAGGTCGAGGTCGAACGCGAGTCCGTTCGGGCATCGCACCGACGCCAGACGAATGACGCCGCTGACGCCCGCTCGGTCGCAGCGCACGACGTCTCTGCAGTCGCCCTCGGTCGTCAGCCTGAAGTACTCGTTGTCGGCACGATCTGTGCACAAGTCGTTCACGTTCACCTCGAGTTCGTCGGAGTCCTTCTGCTGGCACAGGACCGACCCGGACCAGAGGAGGATCGCCAGCGTCCACGACGACCACATCGCTGTGCAAAGTCGTACGCTGAGAGAAGGACAGGAACTACTTCGTGTGCGGTTTCTGACCCACCAGTTCTTACTTCCCACCCTTCTCTCGGCGGACTAATGCATATGACGAAAGGTGGAGCAGGGGCGGGAATCCGTGGTCTGCACTAGGGGTCTTTGTGTGGGTAAGTGCAGCAGCTCTGATCCAGTTGTCTTGGGTACGAACGAGCAAAAAATGCAGCTCATATGGAGAGAAAGGACAGAAGTGCTCAAGGTCATTCGTCCCCGCTCGAATAAGATTTCGAACAGTTGTCCACCTCTAGTCCCAACGCGTGCAGTCAGGGTCTCTTTTGTGTCTCATTACCATCGTCAGGAAGCAGGATGAAGGTTGCTGATATGTGGCGGAAAGGGAGGAGCGGACGGGGGGTGGATGGACGTTCGGACGTGGTGATGCCAACCGGGCTCTGCAGCGCAAATCGCCGGTAAATTAATCGACAGAGAGAGAAGGGCGAAAAAGTGCTGCCCCTGCAACCCCTGTGCAATTCGGCCAATGGAGAAATTGCTCACGCAGCTCTAAGCAAGTCGGAAAAAGTAGATATTTCTTTTGCATCCACCAAATTGCAGCCTTGACATTGGTTTGAGTTGAGCAGGTGGAAGGAAGGGAGTGGTCGAGCAGGACAGCGACGGCAGCAGCAGCACCAGCGGCACCAAAGGCAGCAGCTCAGAGGACAGAGGAGGCCCCATTTGCTTAGGGAGCAGGAGGAAGAAGGGGAATCAGACGCAAACAGGAGAAAAAACTTTTGTTTGTGTTTTCTTTGTCATGCCCTCCCCTGACTAAGCTATACAATGATGCAACTGCTTCTGATGCTGGAGCTGCTACTCCAGACGTGCACAGTGGAGTCCGCCTACAATGACACCCTTGGGACCGGATGAAATTGTCACTATCCGGGGACAATCAGTTTTCGGGGCCCACGATGACAATGTCAATTCATTGCTTGCATGTGTTAAGGTTTGGCGAGAACTTGAACGAACGGCCTAAGAATCGCTCAAATTGCGCTAAGAACAGACGTGAGCAAAAGTTTCTTAGAGACGTTTGAAAGAACCCGTCTTAGCAACAATGGCAGCTTCAATCACGGAGTGAGATCTATCATTTATAGACACAGTGAAGTTTGGACTCGACGGACCTTTCCATAGAACGGGTTGGCACACCTGGGTGGACTGATCTCATTCGCTTACTTCTTGTAATCTTTGAGATCTTTCTTCTCCAGTTGTCCTCATCTTGCTTCAAGATTGGCCAGAAATTCTCAATAGGCCGCAGTCGCGCGGCGTTTTTAGGGTTGTTCTTGATCTGATGTACGCTGTTCGCGTCTCCATGCTAGTTCGTGTGCGTCCAGGACTGCAACCAGCTCTTGGCGACTCTTGGCCAAGGGCTTTTCGGCACCCAGAGAGAGATGTGCAGTCCACCAAAACTACTCAAGCTACATAATTTAACAGCATTAAGTCTTTGTAAGAAAATATTCGTTAGTTTCTCGGCTCCAGAAGAGCAGGTAAGTACAAAGGGCCTTTCCCCAGCTGTGATTTGGAAAGTGAAAAATCTACCAGACAGTTATGAAGTCGATTGCAAAGGATGGCCAATAATTTTGTACTGGCAATGGCAGCCCTCTTCTCCCACACACTTTCTCTTCTGTTTATCCAACATAGGTGTGTTTTCTTACGCGCCGATGAGTGTGGACCAGACTTTTTCTCCAATGTCTGACTTTTCTTATCTTTTTTCCACTTGGAAGTCTTCAAAGCAGACAGGATTCTCTATCGAATGTCACTATGAGCGGATTCATGGAAAGGGATGATCGAAACGTCCCTGGAGATAGTGTGTAAATATCCACCCAACCCCAATAATTAACTGTCCAGTTGTGTTTGAGACAAAGGTATAGTTGGAGTTCCTCGCGGCGAAGTCCATGGGATGGGCATCGTCGTGATATTGACGCTAGAAAGAAACTTCCAGATGTGCACATTGGCTAGCCCAAATTCGATTTGCAACCGTTCCTTACGGCCAAGTCTTGAAACTTTCCCCCACGAATCATCTCATCTGTCCTTGCTGACGTTGGAGGCAAAAAGGTATCGCTGACCCGAGTGACGCATGAGCGAGCATAGGTGACACCAGCCCTCTATGCATCCAGGTACGGTCCTGATCAGTCGGAGCACACGTCCATGGTCCCGCATAAAAAATGACTGGACCTGCGATCCCGAGAAGAAAGTACTTGCTGCCAGTCCCTGTTCTTGCCTCTGCCATCGTAAATGAAGTGTCCTGGAAAGTATGCATGGAGAAAAACCCGAGCGTACTTTCAGCGAGGCTCCTCGTTTCGTTCCAGCAGTGACGCTGGAAAAGATGACGTATGAGTGCACCCAGGCTGAAGTTAGTGCCAAGCACAGGGTGGCAACTCTGGAAACACTAATTTCTTTCCACTTAGTAGTGAAGTTGACGATGAGTAAATTATTTTTCGACCATTTTTCGAAAATTTACAAGAAACTGTGCTTGCAAAACTGACAAAATATTACAGTATGTCGGAGGAGCAGCTTATGTCAAAAGAGGCAGAATCCCTGGATGGCTCTGCTTATATTGGAGGGTTGTCTATGTTCGAAGAAATACGGTATTTGCACGGACTGCCACTTACAGCACCTAATAGACGTTTTATTCTTCCCTCTGCAGACATCAAAATCGTGTAATTTTATTTTTTACCTATACTTTGGGTCACTTTGTGAAAAATAATAGTACATTTTAGGTCATTGTGTAAAGCCTCTGTGCGTACGTCGAGGCCTGGTTATTAGGCTCCGAGGCATGTGAAGGCTATGCACAAGACTTTTCTCCGTGTCTTCAGATTTCGCGGGGCTGCAGTGAAGAACGAGTAAAAGTTGATTCTTAATTGAATCATTAGTGCAACCTGCGTTGCCACTGAGAAAGTTGCCTCCTGCTCATATGAGAGCAAGAAAACAAAAGTCATGGTGAGGAAAAGATCTCAAAAGTCAAAGTTATTGCCAGCTGTTGCCGGAAATTCGCTGACAAGGACACCTTTACATATGGGCAATACTACAATTGTCAGTCGAGTTGTACAAAAAAGTTTATGTGGGTTTAATTTCTTTCAAAATTCGCTCGACCGAAACAGCTGAGGAGAGCAGTAACAGAATTTTTTGCCCTTGTGACCACAAACAACGCTTTTACCTCTTTGCGGGCAAGCTTTGAGCCTACTTCCGGGATTTCACCTCAAAGTTACCTTTATTCATGGTTTCATCCCCCCCCATTCTTGCATCTCAGTATCGGTGCATGTAATGGCCCTCCATAAATTTGCTCCCATGGATTGGGCCCGTATAGAACAAAGCTTTTCTCTCAGCAAGAACGCATTCACCAAAAAAATAACTTTATTAGCCGTGAAGAAAAATTCCCATAATTTCACCGAGAGCGTTCCCCGCTCGGTAAGACTGCTTCATCTCGGTAAAATGATGGGAATTGTTTTCATGGCTAATATTACTCCTATCTCAGAAATAGCTATCATATTATTTGATGTCCTTAACCTAAAAGAATATCTTTCGTGCAGGGTAGCTAGTTCGATCACTTTTGGAGGGTGTAGATTTGCATCTGGTCGAATCTTCACAAGCCCAAGGGTCAGCACATGATGTACTGAATAAGTACCGGATTGTACGTTCTTGCAATTTCGTAAGTAACTTTGCACTGACAAAGTTACGAAGTAAGAGCATGTCAGTTTACTTACTTAATGTGACACAGTTGAGTCAATCTTGGTTGTTGAAGAAGAAATTTTAAGGAAATGTAAAACAGAGGCAATTTTGTCAGGTTTGCCAGTGTTTCATGTTTGGCGGAATCTATCCGAATTTGTTATGTGATCTGGGTTGAAAAGTTTTCGCCAAGCTGGCAACTCTGCTCGTGTGCGTCTTTTTTTTAATCAGATTGCAAACAGCTATGTTAAAACACAATTCCCTAGGGTAGTTTTTTCCCACCGTTTGCGAATTTTTGGCACTGAAGGTGTCAGTTTCGGGGTCAAGTTTTAACACTCTTTGGGTGGCTCTACTCATTTGAAATCTTGGGACATCAGAAAAAGAGTTCTTTTGGCCTTGGAAAACATTGCGAACGTTGTTGGAGTGGGCCTTGGCTCAGTTCAGTGACATGCAGTCCTGGTCGTAAGTAACAGGGTTGAGCATGACAACACCTCATACGCTGTTCTGAAACATGTTGAGGTGGAATTTTGATATGGAACGTGTAAATGTGATACTTGGACAAAAATCTCGATCTGGATTGCCGTTGGCGACTGCCGAGACTCATCTCGGCTGCCTTCTCTCACTACTACTGAGGACGATCTGGACTGCCTCAAGATTTCCCGACAGTCGTCACGGACGTAAATGAGTTTTGTTTACATGTGTCATCCTGTCACTCTCGTAGCTTCACAGAACCTAGCAACCTTTCAACCCGGACACGGGGTTTTTGAGTGCTTGCGCATGGCGCCGAATGGCCAGGGGAGCGAATTCCCCTGGAAATGGTGTGTCTGGTTGGCAGGATTCCACCATGAAAATTTCAGGCGATTTCATCAGCGTTTGCCCCATGAAAAAGCCAAATTTCAAGTCCCTCTGGCATGCCCCCACCCCCTCTCCAGGTGGCCTCCTTTTCTAGCACCAAAATGGGCAGCTTTGACATTGAAGCGTTGTACTCAACATTGTGCCCAAGGATCACATCTACATGTTTCATATCAAAATTCCACCTCAACATGTTTCAGAATAGCATATGAGGTGATGTCATGTTCAATGCAATTACGTACGGCCAGGACTGTACACTTAAGGCCCAAAGTTTGTGTCCAGTTAGAAGACAAAAGACTGATGATTTCGTTCTAGTGAAAGGCAAACCTTAATTGTTCGCAAAGGC
>JAAUXU010049624.1_pt1 | contig 22919 bp, 22 predicted proteins | sample 7278151 | NCBI WGS metagenome assembly JAAUXU01 (sample SAMN14350113, study PRJNA611818) | marine sediment metagenome | isolation source: surface marine sediment (1.8m) | place: French Polynesia: Moorea | collected 2018-08 | reverse complement strand
TGTGTTCCAGTACTTAAGATCATGTGTTCCAGTACTTAAGATCATGTGTTCCAGTACTTAAGATCATGTGTTCCAGTACTTAAGATTGTGTGTTCCAGTACTTAAGATTGTGTGTTCCAGTACTTAAGATCATGTGTTCCAGTACTTAAGATTGTGTGTTCCAGTACTTAAGATTGTGTGTTCCAGTACTTAAGATCAGGTGTTCCAGTACTTAAGATCGTGTGTTCCAGTACTTAAGATCGACTGAGTGTGCAATAATTGTGTATGTCGTAAATGCGCATGTGGTGACTGTGTACTGAGGCACGTAGAAAACACAGGCTTGGGGGGGAGGAGGCTGGGGCAGGGACACCTTTCCCACCCAGCGAAGCGGGTATGATGCGTCAAATATTTTTTGATCACATATTAAAATGCAACCGTAACGAGTGACAACACTTTGATGACATTTTGGGAAACCTTTAATTGCAAAATCCACATACTTGAGCTCCTCGATGAAGCACAGCCATTTGCTGTTAGTGCTGCTTTGTTTGATGTTATGCGAAAACGCCTTTAGTCATGGCTAAGCTTTACACCCTATGGCAAAGTTGCGAACTGACGGATTACGTCGTTGAAGTGCCTACTAATAGCGCAATGTCGTACGTGTTCCCGCTCTGCTCCGATAGTCGTCCGCCGCCTCCGCCTCCGCCTCCGCCACCGCCGTCGCCGCCGCCGCCATTGTCGTCGCTGTCGTCGTCGTCGCTGTGCCGAGTAAGAGGAGCTCATCTCTTCCAATACCAAACCACCTCTTCTTTTCCTCAGTCCGTGGAAAGTAGCCGAGAAAAAAGCATTAAGCTGCGTATTACGAGCGTTTGTTTCCTTCCGAAAATAGAGTACGTACTAGGAACCCTAAAAAAGGCTTGGTCTTTACTACCATTGTTACCAAGAGAAAGAGCTCCAAAAATAGCTTCCTCTGTCGTAGTATGCGCGACTCTGAGAGCGCCAAGCAAGTGCTGCCAGAGGTGTCTGCCAGAGACAAGGAGAACGGATTCCTCGACGTCGACTGGATCATCAAGCAACTGGTGGGGGAGGATGCCAAAAACGAGGGGGAGCTCAACATCCAGCGGCACAAGAAGGTGAGGATACAAAATCACTGCTCTCAAGGTGTGACTGCAAGAGCATGACGTATGCATATCGTGTCCTGTCTAAAAGACTGCGTAACAGTTGTCTCCGCTTTAAGGTCAATGTCAGGCCAGGTCAGAAGTGACGTTAAAACAAGGGTGACCTTACCTAAAGTGGGGATGAGGAGGAAACACACAAAGAGGGGTGAAAGCATTGCCCGCTTTTCGCTTTTTCGCTCTTTCCTAAAGAATTTGTCGACTGCTCCAGAGACAAATCAAAGCATGTTTCCACCTTCAAGTCCGATTCGCAAGTCAGGTTCAGGTCAGAGGCGACTTTGGCAAAAAAGACACTTTCTGTCTGAAAATGAGATTTTGTGGCATACACACACTTGGTGGGGACCGGGTGTTCCTTGTTTTTGTCAGCAGCTGAGACCACGGATGAGGTGAAAGCCAGACCTTAACAGCAGGGAGAAATCATTGCATGACATTTGGCATCCGCTCCTGGCATTTCTGGCCCCATAAGCGGCGATCTAATAGGCGGTGATCACTGCAGTAGTATCATGCTTTCTTAGCTGACGTCACAACGAGCAAAGGATTACGAAGGATTTCCTTCTTTGTCGATGGAGCTTGTACGTGCCACGGTGGAGAGAGAGAGAGAGAAAGAAATCCCCTTTTGAGATTTTTATCTAGTAAGCACGAAGTTAGTAAGACAACCTTACCTTAGTGGTGCAGCTTGTAGACTCCAGGCACGCAATGCAACCTTGGTCGAGCAGTCTCTCGACACACCCATGGCGCTGACCGTTGTGCCAATGACGGCGTGCAAACAATTGTGCGCAAATTGTGATGTGCACGGAAAGCCGCGATGGTGTGCAAATTAAAGCTGGAATGACAGCTGGACTGGAACTGTGTACAGGGTGTCATTTATTTAGCCTTAGTCGACCCTCCACTGATGTGCTGCTGACGTACACATGACGTAGTTACAAGGGGACCCAACAAAGAAGACGCGAAATGTTTGAGAGAGAGAGCTAGGGAAAGTGGTGGACCTGCTGCAGTTGGTCACGGCAGACACACACTTCTAAGCTCGTTTGCGCGCTGGCTGGGTCAAGAACAGGCTGGGCAGCGCACACATGGTTTGGGCCTTATCGGTCTTGATGATGATAGACATGAGCTGCCCGCAAAAAGTCGACTATACGTTCATAAAGATTGAGACTAGGCTGATCCAACCTGTCCAATGCCGGGCCGGCTGTCCCACTAGTGGCGATAACAAAGATGACTGCAACTAAATAACTCGTACCCGTGTACGCAAGTACACAACAAAGGGAAGGGACGGGGGTCATCCTGACCACTGACCTCAAAGCCGTCAACAATGCGTCTTCAGGATCAATGCGGACGACTCCCCCGTCCCCCAGTCCACGGTCGCGTGTGCCTTGCTGTGTGCCACAGCGCGAACACCTCGGCCGTGCTCCAGGTCTTCTCTTTGAATGCCTGCTGTAATTTGCACAATAGTGTCCTCCCCCTTCCGTGCGCGTCGTGCTCAAAGTACGCACCCTGTATGAGCTGAAGAAACGTTCCTTCCCTGCTCCAAATTCCTGCCGCAATTTGCACGCAGGCGCTGCCACTTCGTCTCTCCGTCATTGGCGTCTACATTAAAAGGATTCCAGGTGAATACGTCTGTGTTTCCGCGGGAGATTCCCCGGGGAAGACACGTGCGGCATGATCTAAATGTCAGGGTCATGAGGGTCTCTGGGAGGGTCGCTCCAGATCCAAACTCTGTAAATCCTGGACGGAGACACTTCTGCCATCGTCCGTCCTTGTACGGCAGTAGTGCACACAACGGAAAGGAGAGAAAGCTGAGCAAATTAAAGTGAATCCTGTCCTTGGCCAGAAAAAAGTTTAATATGTAGTCCTCCGCCCTCTTGTCTTCCAATTCTATCCCATAAATAGAGCGAGGACCGCAGACCTTTTCCCCTCACTGGTCTGGCGTAGCAGTCGCTTAGTGCAGAGGCTTTCCCCCCCCCCCCCCCAGAAATAAACATGCTATAGAACTTGCGCTGTACAGCATTCTGTACGCAAGCACTAAGACTAGCAACACCGTACGTGCATGAGTACTTGTACGTACACAAAACAGGCATGCTCCAGCGTCAGTAGAGGAAGTTTTGCTGCGAAGAAGAAAAGTAGCAAGAATTAAGTATCCTCTTCGGACACAAATGAAGTGTCCCGATGAGTAAGAACTTGCGACGATCCTAGTTCACTAACTTTCGCCTTTCGGACTCGGTTACGGGTTCATTTACTCGGTTATGGATAATGTCCAAAATGAACGGTTCCACTGTTCAACACAGAAAAGGAGCTGTTTCCTCTAGCTCTTAGTCATTTTTCTGCAATTTGGTCGCCTTTTTCGGTGAAGAAACACCAGCATGGACACTTTCTTGCTTGTTTCACCGGCTCAAACAATGTTCAGGGATGAGAAGATCGACCTCTCTGACGGGAGACTTGGAAAGGCGAATATAAAGTAACCGATGACCCACTGGGTCCGGGGAATTCTCGGGGTGCTACTTCAAATTTTACAACTCACCCGGTGTCGATGTGACTTGATCGCAGTCTCATTGACTGGTCTTTTACTTGTGTGCCACAGAAGGTGACTCTCCCGGAGAATCAGATCCGCCAGTTGTGCCTGGTGTCCCGGGAGGTGTTTCTCCAGCAGCCGATGCTGCTGGAGCTTGAGGCGCCCGTCAACGTCATCGGAGACATCCACGGACAGTTCACTGATTTGCTCAGACACTTCCACAAGGCTGGGTTTCCGCCCGACGCTAATTACCTCTTTCTGGGCGATTACGTCGACAGGTGAGGCTTGAACGTGCACGTGGAGTTTGTCCTGTATCACGAGAGCATCCTACAGGGGACGAAAGAGCATCGAGACGATTTGCCTGCTGCTGGCGTACAAGGTCAAGTACCCGGAAAACTTTTTCCTCCTACGCGGCAACCACGAATGTGCGGCCCTGAACAGGTACGAGTGAATGATGCGACCTAAGAAGAGCCCCATGAGCGTCCCTGTTGCAGAATCTACGGCTTCTACGACGAGTGCAAGCGTCGCTATAACATAAAACTGTGGAAGACCTTCCTAGACGTCTTCAACTGTCTGCCCGCTGGTAAGAAATCCTCACTACTTGGACCTCCCAAGCCTGAGACTGCTGTGCTTTAATTTTATCCCCCTCGATTTGAGGCTGTCCAACGAAATACAAGAAGTGTCATGAGCGAGAGCCTTTACTCCTTTATAGCACTGAGACAGAAAGAAGGCATGAATGGGGCCTCACTCATTTAGCAAGCGACCGTTGGCATTACAGGGTGCCTCAGATATTTTTTAAATACGTACAGTAGTAACGTGAGTCATGCATACAGTGTATAGATAGTACAATGTACTTGTACGGACCTCATGCGGGACAGCAGTTCAACAGTTGCAACCCCTCTTCCAAAGAATTCAAATTGAACTCAATAAAAGAATCGTGTTAAAAGGATACTGTAAATTTTGCGTACATCTATTTTCAACTTACACATTCCTACATAATATGCGGCACACTTTCCTACAATGTTGTAATAAGAACAGAAGTAACTTAAGCAGTCCGTAGTGACGCAGGTCAAAAGGGTACATTGAAATCGAGGATGGGGACGAAATCCCAGCCAATGTGAGGCTTGCCGGCGAGGCGAAGTATCTGGGCCGCAGGGTCACCGGCAGTGACGGCAACCTCTGCCGTCACCGCCGATGCAAAAATGACACCGGTTGCAACTACGCAATTCTTACACAGGTTGGACAGAAAGTAGCGCCAGTTTTATTATATTTCTTACACAGGCTTAATGTAACCTCAGCGTTTGTCGATCCGACGAGTTCAAAATTCTTAAAGTACGACGCATCATTGTGATGAAACAATTCATTTACGTCCATGCATATTGAAAACTTCATATGCACTAGGTTATAAAGCCTGTGATATCCTTGGCCCTGCAGCAGAGCAGGCATGACAGGAATGGCGTTCACAGCATTTTTGTTCGTTTGCTTTCACCCTGCCAGACGACCACCTTGACCTACAATGGCTACCATGCCTAACGCTGCCTCATTTTAATAATGAAATTTCCTTTCTCTCTTCTCGCTGTGTGTGTCTGTCTGTTTTTGCACTGGCAACAGCCGCGGTCATCGAGGGGACCATTTTCTGCGCTCACGCTGGTCTCTCGCCCGAGCTGTGCGACCTGGATTCGGTGAGCGAGAAATGCTTTTTGCTGCTTCTGACACTTTACACTTACTTTGTTGTCACTGCAGATTATAGAGATCGAGCGTCCTGTGGAGGTGCCACAACAGGGTCTGCTCTGCGACATACTGTGGTCGGATCCCGATCGAGTAAGAGAAACTTTGGTGCCTCTAACAAAACAACTTTTTGCTCAGTCTGGAAATCGCCTTTTTTTTTAAGGGGGCAACAGGACCTTTTATGATAGCACTGGTATCAACCTGAGCACTGCTACATACTTGGGTGGTGCCTTTATTGTTCACGAGTGTAGCAAATCATACTCAGTCTGTCTATGTCAGGCTGGTCGGACTTTTCACTGTACAGGGTCAAGCGCAGGTAGCGTGACAAAAATCACTCTTCTCACAATTGTGAGACAATGTACAATTAATAAAGAAACTTTCCGAACGACTACGAGCCACAAAGACAAAAACTGCACGAAGAACAGACTCGTGACTCATCACGCCATCACTTGCAGTCAACCAATGTTGGAAAATACTCTTAAGCTAAGCCAACTCAGGCGTGATCAATAAAGTTCAGATTTCAAGATCTCATTTGTCGTTATTAGGAGATTGTTATTATAAAAACCGGTGAGACATTTAAGGGAAGAATTCCCGCTGATTAACATTAAAAATGTAGAAACAGGAAATTCTATCTAATTTTAAAGCTGTGCTATTCGCTTTCCAGGGACATATTTCTCCCCAGCATGATATGTGTTTTTTTGTGGAGGTGTATAATGATTTCCCCGAGTCACGCTACTTATAGGAGACCCTTCTTTTAGTCTGTCTGTCTTTTTGTTCAACGCAGCAACCTCTTGACTGCACTGACGTGCACGCTTACACTTTACTTGCACTCCAGCTCGGTTACTTTTAACTTTAGGAAGCCACACTGAGATGGTGCAAGTCATTGCCGTATTTTTCACGCATACAAGAGCTGCTCTACAAAGGCTGGCACTCCTCTCCAAGGCTGCAAGCATTTCGTGCCAAGCGCCAGCGTTATGGAAGTTTGGAGCAAAGTGCTGCGCCCTCTCATTAAAGGGATTAATTTCTGATTGAGTTGCATTGTGTACGTACTGTAGCAAATCATGGCAATGTCACGGGCTTGTTTACAAAGCTCTTACTTTTTCTTTACTCGGGAGCGTCCCAAAAAGTCACGTTATATTCGAAAATATAATATCACGTTTGTAGTGACGAATTTTGCAGTCAACTGTTCAAAAGATCATGACTCCAAGACTGCATATGCGGGGTGAACTAGAGAGATACCCTGGTCGGCCAAAAACTGTGCCCAAAATTTGGCGCGACACTGCAGGAATCGGCTACAGACTGATAGGCTACAGATTTTTTTACAGATCTTTGATATGCTACAGACGCTGCTGGAAAAAAGGTTCAAAGAAGCTGCATATGAATTAGGAGCTGCTCTTTCACAACGGACTTTCAGAGAACAGTATGGACATCTGAGCCTTGTCGGATCTCAGATTTGAAATCTGCGAGCACTTTTGGTCATGGTCATGGTCGGATTCTTCCAGAACTCCGGGGGGTTCTCAGAGCTTCAGATGAATCCCAGCTTCAACTGCCTCTCTGTTTTGACCTCCCAGCCTTCCCCACATACCTTGAACTTTAAATGAGGTCCAAAACAGCGTAATTGTACGGAGATGAAGGCAGTTTGGAGGGTTTGTTGGTTTGGATAGAAGAGAGCTATCCAATTCTTTGTGCAACTCTAGGGCTGCTCTTCTAGTACCTTGTTTTCCACATTCAGAATGAGTTGCACAATCTCCATAGGCCTGTACTCAACTGGGCTTTCCCCACCCCTCACATAACATTTCGAAGTGTGGATGGACATTTAGTGACACGACATGACTTTTTGGACACCCTGTAAAGGGTCTGGTGTCACGCTTGGACAATTCGCTCTGCATAATTCCACTTGTCCGCGTATGGTAAGCAAACACTGCAGTGGCGATGTCAATTTACTAAAGTAGTCGAAGTACAGAGGCGACTTGAGCGCCTCCATAAGGTAGGGCACTGATCTGTTTGTAGTATGTACATACATTTTACGTACGTACGCAATGTGTACGTCCGTATGCGTACGTACACTACTGTATGTCAGAGGGTTCGGCGCTGGTTGTGAGTTTCATAACGATTAGTTGACTTTGGTACCATTCGACTCTTGATTTCGGAAAGTTCTGTCGTTTTGTCTGAAGTCACCAAAGACTGCTCACAATTGTCAGAGCCATCAGTTCAGAGAGTGAGGTCCTTATTACAGTAAACTGTAAGATGCCTGCGGATTTTGTGAAATGGTCAAACTTAATCGGATCCGCATCTCTTGTGGTAACGTTATTCGACCAGATTTGCATCTTCACCAACTCACCTCGACTTAGAGAGCAGTCATTACCATGCCGAACCGCGGCCATGGTCGGGGTCGCCCCCACCACGGAAATCTTGTCCAGGGCCAGTATATCGACTTCCGTGTTTGTGCTCTCACGCACACACGCACGCACACACGCTTCACTTTTTTACTTTTGAAAATCAAGAGCGGAATGGCACCAAAATCTGGAACCGGGGTGCAGGGGCAGGGTGGCAAATGAAAGAAAATGCCCAAAATTGACACTTGTAACACTTTCACATGAGCTGCATCTTCTTCGGCAATATAAATTTACAGTTTTTCAGCTTCCTTTGAGGTAGCAACAGTTTTTTACGGTGTCCTCCATTACACTCAAGGTAAAGATGGTTTCATTTTGTGTGGCAGCTCCTCCTGCACAAATAGCTACACTGTTGGACCAAAATCTGTAGACGACTCATTTCTCATTGTGGTGTTTCATGTGATGGCAGATTCTTTGGACAAAAGCTGACTTTCTCCACCAGACATTTAGTAACAACTTGTTTCATTTGAGGAGAATCATCTACTTTAGGTACCTCATATAAGAGTCACGGGTTATTTTGTAACGTCACATCAGGGCAGCTGATGCCAGAATGCATAAGGGAGAGACTTAACGTGTCTGGTTCACAGATCATCAGATTGATGAGCCACAGTCATTCGTACCTGTCTGTAAATAAACCTAAAGCCACTGAATAGTCTGTTGCTAACTCTGAATTGCAGACACTGCTGAGATGCCAACTTGCTGCTCCGCAGCCACGACTGTTCAGTATATGAAATGCATCATCTACAGATTTTGGTCCAATAGTGTACGATGGTCTAAGATCTGGACCTCCTCGCCGACAAACTTCTTCATGGAGGCTGGTTTCGTCCTGTAGACTTTCTCCATAATGATGCCTCACTCACAGCAATCGACGCCTGCGAGATGGGGTCAGTTTTAAGGTTCAGACGACCACATTTTGCGCCCTGCTAGTCTCAGTTGACCCCACTGGTAAATGACACATATTTGTATATTGCCGTCCATAAATAAACAGAGTCTAGCAAGCCACCCTGGGTACATTGCCCCCGTATATAAGCCTCAGGCCTTTAAAGCGAACGCACACGTACACACGGCGACTTTTGGATGTACAATCGACTACTCTTTGAGTGGATTACTTTGGGACCTGGGAATTCAACTCGCTTAAGCTTAGGAATTACATTGACATAGAGCTTAAAAGGAGGTTAAGACAGATTAAGGTTTGTTTCTTCGATGACAAGGTTTTAATGCTCGTTTCTGGTGAAGTGTTTTTCATCGCAAAGTCACTCAGAAGGTCGTGAGGGTCGGATTTCTCGCAGCAAACATGCCCTTGTGCCAGGTACTTGTGAATTTATAAACAAGCAGGTGTTCCATGAGTGAAAACCATTTTCAAAGTGCTTTTTTACGGCCATTCTTTGACGATTTTTTTTTTTCATTTTGATCCACTGATCCATATTTTTGCATGGTACAATGGTTCTTCGTTTGGATTCTTGAGAATCTGGCCCTTTTAAGCAACTGATCCACTTTTCCAGTGATCCACTACATGTTTTGCATTCCACTTAGGTGTATTGTACTTCTATGGATTGCTCTCTCTTCAGACAGCCAACGGTTGGGAGCCCAGCGATCGCGGCGTGAGCTACCACTTTGGCACAGACGTCTTGGACGCTTTCTTGGCCAAGAACAACCTGAGTCTGATTGTGCGCGCTCACCAGGTCGTTGAGGACGGCTACGAGTTCTTCCACAAGAGATCTCTCGTCACCCTGTTCTCGGCTCCGGACTACTGCGGGCAGTTCGACAACGCTGGCGCAATCATGGCCGTCAAGGAAGACCTGACCTGCTCCTTCTCCATACTGCCGGTGAGCAACTGCGTGACGTCGTAAGATAACGCATGGTCGTTTATTTGTACTATTTTCAGCCAACAAAGAAGAGCATGATTCGTGCGGTGGCCATGGCAGCAAGGAAGACCTGACAAAAAGGCACTGGAAGAAGTCGACGTCGCGTGTCAATCTAAAATGAGAAATTAAGGCAGCAATATAATTTCTAGCACACAGTGTATGTAAAATTTGTAATGAATATAATGCTAGATGAAAGCATCCCGCGTTCCCCGGGATATTAACTTGACGATGAGTCTGAAATCGGAAATAGTTTTGCTGTTGCGAACGTTTCACTAAAAAAATAGTCTCTATTCAACATCTTTTGTAAGAAAAAGTCACCATTTACAGAGAAGACTACGTGATCATGCTTGAAATCAAAATCGTGGATGGAGCTGACAACAAGGATAAGAAAAATGACGACTGTGAAAATGCGGTTATGCAGAGCACTGACGTTCTCAACGTCAGCACTAAACGGCACTTGCCTCATGTTGCAGAACTTAGTTGCTTCTCACATGTACTATTACAAAGTGACACTGACTGGAGTAGAGAAAGTGTCGATTTCACGATAGGTTTGCAGCTGACGAAAAATGTAATTAAATCTAGACTTTACTGTATGTATGTACCTTGCGCAGAGCACGTGCGGCTTGGCTCTCTTGCGTACAGCAAAAGAATCTCGACGACCTTGTACGTTTGTAATCGGCAGCTTCTTCTTATGGCTGCTGCCAGTCGGCAGTGAGTCTCGACAGCTCCCTGGTCATCTTCTCCATAGCCGCCAGCCTCTCGACCACCCTCTTGGCCTCCCTGATCCCACTCAGTCGAGCTCCATGCATGGTGCCGAAGCCCTCGGCCACCGTGGCCTCTCCGGCAAAGAGCAGACGCGGATCTGAGCTACTGGGTAGAGGTGCGGACAGAGTCTCAAAGTGCGCCTCCTCCGTCATGAGCGTGGGGAAGGAGATCGCGCCCAAGCAGAGTGGATCTTCTGACCAAGAATGGCGGAGGAGACGCAGCGGGGGCGGTAGTCCGGGGTCGCCAGTGAAGCGTTGCAGTAACCATGTGATTTCGGCAATGATCTACAAGAAAAATGTGGTCGGGGACGTCGGAAGGATAGAATTGTGGACATCTGTCCTAACGTCTCTGTCCTCCAACTGGTCCACGACTCTGGCCCCGGATCCCGCCACCCAGCACACTAACAGATTTGGCTGCCCCTCAACTTCTGAGAAACCTGTGACGAACTTGACCCACTCCTGCGGCAGCTTTCTGTTCCTCATCTCCTCCGCGCTCCAGATCAAGGTGATTCCGCCCTCTCCTCGAGCCCACCAAGGCCGTTGCCATTCAAAGAAGAGATTCGCCAAGTGGCCGTTTCCTATCTTCTGGAAGGCGTCTATCTGTGCATAGGAAAAATTGACAAGTACGAGGCTCTCAGCAACATCACGTACTGCACGAGTATTACACTAGTCGCCGCTTATTAAGCCATCATTTTTGCCGCCAAGTCGATTTTATCTAGTGTTTCCCTAGCCCGAAGGTGACGATATATGTAAGTGTCGTCTAATGCATGAATCATTCCTTAGGTTAGAGCAACATCATCACGTACTTTTCTTCCGTCTAATCCAGGGTAAAAGAACTGTTTGTGGTTCCGCCTGAGTACGCCCACCGGGAGGGTGCTGATGACATAGTCTGCGTAGAAAGTTTCGGTCTTCTCCCCATCCGCGCTGCTGGCCTCCACCAGCACCTTGTCCATGACGTTGGCCTCCCTAGAGAGCAGCGACCAATCGATCAAGGTTGCCCGTCGGTCCAGGAGCACGGAACCCTTGGGCAATTCTCGACTCATGGAGTCAATCAGACCCAAAACGCCCTCAGGAACGATCTATAAATGACGACAATGACAATGACGACAACACCACATGACGTGAAATATTCTTTTTGCCAAAAACTCAAAAGGGTTAACATTAGCAGGCTTAACTCTTAGAAATTCAATAGAATTTCTTATACATAGTCCGATTGTCTGGACCCTCCGTGGAATTTTCGGTGTCTTCCTGACGACCACAGAACTGATCTGACACAGCTTTTCCGAAAAATCCTCGCGTTTACTTTATTTGCAAAAATGTTCACGGAATTCCCAAAACTGACTCTACTTTCAAAATTCCAAGACGAGCGTAAACTTGAGATGCCGAGGGTCGTTTTAACACCATCCATGCCGCAAGTCTATTGGTTGCACAGCGAATTAGGTATGCTTTTTTAAGGGTCAGTCACTCTCGTCTGGGACGTACTGAACATGCATAACTGAAGGGATGTCAAGAATATGCAAAGAGCCCCATGTAGTGACGGCTTTTATCCTTTCCCCCAAGAATGAAGTCAAGATTTTCATTTCTGGAAAGATTCCAAGGCTACAAAGGCTGGAACCTGTTGTTTTGCTAAGAAAAAGAGGACTGCTCTCTTTTGTTGGAGGCAATTCAGAAAAAATGAGCTGGTATCGCCACCAGAGGGTATTTTTTTGCTTTTTTGACACCACCAGATAAGACTGTGCTTTACCACATATCCCCCCGGCAAGTCCTTTGCCGCTCCGATCAGCTCCAACCGGCACTGATTTAAGTCTTCGCCCGCTACCAAGGACAAACAGTTGGCCATTGAGGCAAGTCCAGATTCAACTTCTTTTATGACCGACCTAAAAAGGAAAAAAAAAGGCTGCAGCGCCTGATACGTAGGAGAGCATACAAATGTTTAGGAGGAGGAAAATTGGCATGAACTCGTACAAGATGCGACGCATTTTGCTTAATTCGAGCTACTATTGATGTGCTACATACATTGTACCCAATGGAGAAGGGGCCAAAAAAAAAACATTGAGAGAGAAGCTCTGTAGAGCCCCCTGAATGGATCTGCTCCAATTGGATATGTAAAACATATTTTCATCCAATCCCGTGGAAAGAAAATGGGCTGAGCTTGAGCAACCATGGTTTTGACCTTGGCTGTCTCGATGATGATGAATATAAGGTTGGTGGCGAAAAGTTGCCTATTTTCTATATCAGTACTATTCAGAAAGGTTCCAGTTAGGTGATGGAGCGTCAAAATGTGAACTCGAGAGTCGATTCACCTATTCATAGCCAAAAAATGAATGACTGAAGCAAAATAAATCGCACCATACATGCGCACGCACCTGCCAAATTGTCGGTTCTCACGCATCGCATCCAGAGCCTGCCTGCACCGGGTGGTGTAGAACGAGAGCAACTTGGTCTTGTCTCTGAGGATCCTCCCGTTCTGGTTGGGCCTGTACTGTCTTCGGTAATAGTGCCTCGCCTCGTCCCTGACGGCGTTGAAGACGTCGTACACCTGCCTGGAGGCTTCCTCTGACAAGGTGGAACCGTCGGAGCGATACAGGTATCCAGGCGCGTTTGGCCAGTGTAAGGTGTCGCCCTCGGAACCATGGCTGTCATACAGGCGTCGTACTTCGTCACCCAGAAGACCAAAGCTGTTGAGGAGATTATAATGTCATGACGAGGTACTTATAGGTCATCTCAGTGATATAGCAACTTTTTTGTATTTCTACCCTTCAGCACCAATTTCTTAAAGTAAGGTTTTTTTAAGTTAAGGATTAAGACATGACAAAAACTTTTTGAAAAGTTTTCACCGAGAAGCCTGAAGTCAGCAATGCAGACAGCACATGATGAATTAGATGAAGATGTTATGAGTGTTGATGTTGCCCAAGTTCCCGACTGTCGACATCATGTATATAGATATGTTGGGTCAGACACTGAGATATCTTTTGCAATGATTTGAAGTATTTCATCACAAACTTTGAACGTTCTATCAACTCTTATGATCGAAAACATTAACTATAAGTGACTCGAAACTTTACACGGACAAGCTCGGCACTAGCAGCATGGACACTGTACGAGCACCTGTCCTGCTTTTTCCAAATTGTATCCGTTACCTGTTGCCTAGGTTGAATACTGAATTAGCAGGGGAGCCCCCTTGTATCCACTGCGCACCCAGTTCCAAGGGCTTGTTCTCCTTGCTGACGGTGAAGATTCTCCCGCCCAATCTCTCCCTCGCCTCCAAGACCAAGATGTCCTTCACGCCATGGGCGGCCAGGTAGTGGGCGGCCGAGATGCCGGCCATCCCGCCTCCGAGGATAACAACCCGGTACGAACGTTTCCCGGGCATTTTTTGCTCTGGCATATTTCGCTCCTGCGTGTCTAATCAATTCAATAGAGGTGAAAAGTACAGGCAAGGAGGGCGACTTCGTCGTAATCTGGCCTTTTGCTTATCAAGCGTCGTCGCTCATAGCAGAGGGGATCTCTTGTTTGCACAGTGTTGAAGTATACGCAAGCCCAAACGTAGCGGGCACGCCTAAAAAAGACCAGTAGTGTGTGCATTGAAAAGTGAAGGCAGGTGGAAAGGAAGAAAGAAAGAAGAGAGTTTCTTGCACGGGTTAGGGCCTGAATTAAAACGTTGACTCAGGTCGCTCTAGAAGTCTGGCGCGGTCTCGATCGTGCCGTGGGCGACGACTCAAACGTCCTCATGCTGGAAGACTCCTTTTCGCTGCCATGTGACATTGCCCGTGTCATCATTCGCTGTCCGACCAGTACTGAGATCTGCACGAGGGCCTGATACTCAAAAAATACTGAAGAAAGAGGAGACCTTTCAAAGTTCATAAGTAGTCTTGGAGATTTCAGGGAAAGATATTGACGTTTTAGCTTTTTTCGTTGACGTCATTTCATTCTCGTGCGTAAGGATAAAAATTTAACTTAAATCTTTGTAAGCACATTACAAATAACCATATATTTCCAGTAACTAACGCTATTACCTACATAGAAATTTGTTCGGCCACTTTTCTTGGGCATGCTCCAGACCTGCCATGGACACATTTTTGCTCTAACCACTACTGGCAGTTCAGTCCACTTCGGAGGTCCGGACAGAAGATTCCCAAAGGGGGACCTCGAACTGTCACAACATGCACAAGTACAGGCTGCAGCGCCTCAAATCAATGGTTCGGCAGACATGAATAGTGCAACTGACTCGTCGACTATATAGCATTTTAGGCCAATCTTGACCAATGTGGTGGGCCTAAATTGCTCGAGAATTATGTCCCTGCTTTTCAGTTCAAGGAACGAAAGTAGTGTTGCCTTTATGAAGCCCTTCACCACTCGACCACTCGACCCAAGATTTAACAAAATTTCTAGTTCTTGACCACATTTCCATGAGCTTGGGTAGCAACCCCCAAGTGAACAGCGCATACTAGAAGTGCAACTGCATTTTGACTTTTCCTTACAGGGACAATAACAGTTGCAGCGCTTTCGCCTTAAAAGTACCGGTGAAGTAGTTTACTAAGGCGATTCATTCAACGCTGAACCGGAGGAAATTTTTGCCGACGTCAGTTGCAACGACGAGCCTATTAATGGACGCCTTAAGCCTGCAACTATTGTACTAACGGCACTTTACCTAGCAAAATTCGCTCTACTACAGTTGTGCAGAATGTGATATGCTCAGAGAGGTGCACCGTCTTACTGGACGCGACTTATTTTGCTTCAGTCGGCACACGCGCAAGTGCTACATACAAGACACTGAGAGGCCTAAATGTTTGCTATAGCCCTGACAAGTCTCCCCCGAGTGGACCTGCTGCAGTTGACCATGTTAAACATACTTTTCCGAGCCCTTTTGCACACTGCCCAGGGCAAAAAAAAACTGGCCATGTGGCGCACACAGGTTTGACCTTGGGAGGGGAGTCTCGATGACGGTAAATGTGGGCTCAGAGGCAAAAAAGTTGACTGCTTCTTGCTCGGAAGCTGTTCGAAAAAGAATCCATCTGGCTCACGCAGCCTTTAAACTTACACTGGTGGGCTGATTGACCCAATTTCTGGCCCCTGCAACTGACTGGAGCTAAACAAAGTCATGCACTGCAACAGGCTTAGGTCGTGTTAGATTGAACAAATTTTTAAATGTGGGTAGCTAACTGAGATGTTGCGTCAGTTTACTGGACACTCAGATCTTTCTACGCCAGACGAATTGCTATGGACATGCTGGACCTAGAATCCTTGACTGTGGACACCCGCTCTGCTCCACTCGTCCCAATGATCAGCATCCCAGTCATCGTCCAACGTCCCAGCATCAGCGTAAACTCGTCGCCGTCAGAGGAAGATCTCCGGCTCCTCTTCGTCACCCAGGTCACCAAGTTGGACAACTGGTCCAACTTGCAAAGAGCCCAGCTTAGCAGATTGAGAGGAGCGGAAAGGAATATGCAATTGCTCACGAAATAGTCTGTTACATCACAGGTCGCAGACACCTAACAAAAATACAGAACAGACATAAAAAATATCATGCCATGACTCCCATAGTCCTGAGGATATCTCTCCTGGCCACTCCCAGTAGCTTGAACGCCTCGTCCGCGCCCCTGACAGTGGTCTTGTCGGGATGGAGCAAGACTGCAAGTCTGCGGTACACCTTGTTCACGTCCTCTTTGGAGCATCCACGTTGCAGCCCCAGCTGCTTCCACGCATCGGTGCCTTCTCGCAGTTGCTGAATCACAATCTTCTGCTCAGCGCTGGGCTCGGGAAGGATCTTGTCAGCTGGACAGGAACTGAAACTATGCGTACACTGTTGGTAGTACAAAGCTCAACTCATTTCTGTGTGTCTCCAAATACCCTCTACAATGTATTCAGACATTCTTGCAGGCGTACGTGCGAAGGGCTTTTGTGGCTCCAACAATGCTCTGCATGATCGGTACATGCAGGAATCTTTATTGGTGTGTGGAGTAAAGGGTGTTAGGAGTATAGCAGTGGGCGAGTCGAGAGTACCTCGAGCCAAAAGTAGCTCGAGCTTTGACGAGCCGGGCCGAATCTAGTCAAGAGCAGGAGACACTGCCAAATCAGCCAATAGGGCGATCCAAGCGGTCTGATCATAAAAGCAATGTCTTCTTGTGTCTTCTATACTTCTATCGTTGCGCGCGAGTAAAGTGATACCTTGGCAAGGTGGGTCTTATTATCTTTTTATGGAGAAGAAATGTCTTGACTTCTTGCGGGAGCTGACTCGAGTCGAAAAAAAACTGACTTGACACATCACTAGTTGAGAGCCATGCTGAGAATCTGGCAGTGTTTTGGGCGCTTGTATTGGTGGGTACGCTGCCATTGAGCATAGACAGGCTCAGATAGAAGGGGTCTGTGCGTGAACGGTGGAGTGATTACGACTAATTCCTTTATGCAGAGTCCATTGAACCAGAAAATTCAATTGTTTGGCTCATAAAACTTGGTATTCTTTCCAAAATAACACCTCTTAGAATCATTTAACACTTTTCGCAAAGTTTACAAAGTAGCCAAATTGAAATGATTCAGCTTTAGAGCGTTCCCTCCACAGTCATGTATGTCAGGGTGTAAAGAGTATCAAAATACATCTACCAAATCTTGCAAATATTCCATATCATCAAATATGTAAAATGTTATCAGTTAAACAGCTGATTTTTCTGGTTTCAGTCGAAGTTATCACTTCATTGTATGGCATGCTCGATGGTACTATTGGTGTACTGTGTACACCGCTGCTAGCGTACAAGCAAGCGTGTGTACGGGGTGGACTAAGGATGGGACCTGCAACTCATTCTGACAGTGGAAGACAACATCTTGGAGTTACGAATCTCTTTAGCTCACCCTGTAGTCAAGGTTACCTTTTTGAAAAGAAACAGGTGCCGTCTTCACAACAAACAAGTGCTCGCTTAGGGGGATTTCTGCAAAAAAAATAACTTCGGGCCTGCAATGCAATGTGCATCGCTATTTGAGAGAGATGTTGCCCATTTACCTTAAGACTTGACCTTGATCATAGTCTTATTTGCCCTCTGCTGCACTTGAGAGTTGTAGCATCTGAACGCTTGGAAATGTTTCTAAGTGGTTCATTGCAAGCAGTATCAATCGACGCCATTTGGGACTGCACGTAAGGTACGGAACCAGAGATCCTTGACTGATGTAAGTCCAACAAGGCCACATTTCTTAAATCTTCCTATCTTATCCCTTCAACTTTTCTTCCGACACCTTTCATGTCCGTGAACGTCTCTCAGTAGATCTGTATCCTGCCAATATCTTTTTGTACCACGTATGTCTGCATTTTCATGACCAACACTGCAAATGCGTATGATGCGCAGAGTGCGTACGTGTTGCACCACCGTGCTGCACTGTTCGTCATGAGATACCTGGATTCCACACCTGCCGCGGATCCTGCCGCATGCTTTCTAGGCATAGTCATGGAAGTTCCCGACTGGCTCTTGGTGAGCTGGACCCTTCTGGCTGAGGTTGGCGTGGCGGCGCGACTCCGGCCTTCCTGTGCCTTAACGGCTAGTGAGAAGAAGGCGTGAAACATGTCGTTGATGCCCTGACCGCTGAGCGCAGACGTCTCGAAATAGGGATATCCACGCAATTCAGCCCACAGCCGCGCCTCCACCTCGTCCACTTGCCGCGGGAGGTCGCTCTTGTTGGCACACACCACCAGCAGGATCTCGGCAAAGTTTTTGCCCTCCCGCGCCAGCTAAAAATGAATGTAACGTCTGTGTGTGCATTCACAATGGCTCGTGTCTTACCGTTGCGTAGACCTCTTTGGTCCATTGACATAGTGCGTCGAAGCTGCTCCTGCTGCTGGCGTCGAAGACGAGCAGGATTCCGTGCGCGTCTCGGTAGAACTCATTCCTCACCTCCTTGAACAGCGGTGATCCCGACGTGTCAAAGATGTGCACCGACACCTCTCGAGCGTCGACGTAGATCTTGGTGGCGCCGTAGTCGATACCAATCGTTGGTAGATAGCGCGACACGAAGCGCTTCTCGCAGTAGCGCTTGATGAGGCACGACTTCCCCGACGCCGACGCGCCCACCAGCGTGATGCGCAGACGCATCTTCGGGTTCAGGGCGAAGAGGAATTCTTGTTTCTCCCTCTCTTCTAACCTGATTTTCTTCGTCAGGGGGAAAAAGATTTGGCAACGATGCAACTGCCCCCACGCCTGCAGACGATGCAAGATGAAGAAAGGTGTGAGCTTCTTCTCCTTCCCGTTGCATGAACGGACACACGCACGCACGCCGAAGAAAAGAGTAAGGACGAGGACGCAGTTTGAGGACTCAGCTAATCAAGATGACATTGGCATGATTGCTCAAGTGTTGCACGCACACTCACTCACACCAGCTACATCGGTTAGAAATCTTGCATGTTATAGACAACAAGGTAGAAGGGTAACGCCTTTCACTCGACGCGAAGCGCTTGCTGTGTTATACCTATGACTACAGGTCCAATTCTGGAGTTGCGCATTGACCTGGAGGACGGGAGAGTTGCACATGTCACGCCCTCTTCAGTCAAGTACTTGCGCAACATCACACGTAAAGAAGTGCCTAACGACATACTCTGGTGCATCGTTAAGGTCGTCCACCACATACACCAAAACTTCCAGTTAATAAACTCATCCGCGCACATCATTTCCATCTTCTGTAAAATACTCTGCTCAATGTCTCGTGGAAACCTCGCTCCAGTGCCTCGTCTGTGCCCAATCCATGCTGCTGGCTATAATATGAATGACGGACAATCATGGTCATGCATGCTTTTAGCTACGCTCAACTTTTATACAGACGGGACTACACGAACGAGAGAGTTCTTTTTAGGCGGACAGCGTCGTGAAATCTAATGTTTACAAGTCTGCTAACACACGTCCCGTCCATACGTGCACATAGAGGTTGCAAGTACGTTGTCCATATGCAGCTTATACTGCTCCGGGAGGAGGGAGGACACAGCTCGAGGGTCGATACACAGTCACCTTTCCCTTTCTTCGCGGAAATTATTTTCTTCGGACCTGATGTACAAGGTGGACTAAGGAAATTTGACACTCTGTTTGAATGTGGAAATCGACATAGTTGGAAGTCTTCAGGTCATCCTGTACAATACGTCCTTGTGTATCATAGCGCACGACGTCCATGCAATCTTGCAATCTTTTGGGCACAGGTTAAGACAAACTTTAAGGCAAGTCAAGATAACTGGTATAAAAAAGTGGACTAGTTAGTGGATGCAAAATTGTTAAAAAAGTCTGAAAGATTTACCCCATTTCCAAGAGACATTTATATATGACTGCTTCAATCCATCTTCAATTTTCACAGCTACGAGGGGGAGAGAGAGAAATGAGCACAAGTCTTTTTTGTCACCCCTCTCTCAAAATTACCTCTCTGTCTCGTATGGAGGAGTCTCTTCTCAAAGTCTCGCCTGCTTCTATTTTATTCGTGGACTTTTAAAAGCGCTTCTTCGATTTGTCCAGGGAGCGAATGAAGCAGCAGTGATTTCTGCCTGAGTTTGTCTGTGACTTTGCCCGAAGAAAAGCCGGTTTCTGTATAGCGAGTTTCCACTCCAGCTGCTGATGCGAGCAGTCTGATGAGTGTAAAAATGTTCGGTCATGTGCATTTTTCCCAGTTGTTTGCACAAGAAGTACCGAACGCGCTTAAACATAGCAACAAGAGATAGAAGAAGCAGGAAGTTATCATCATGGACCATAGTTTTTATTCACTTTTTACACGACCTTATTACAATGTGAGATCTACTCAAGTCAATGCAAAAGGTGTAAAAGATATGAACTCGTCATTGAAATCATTCATTGCGGGGTGGGGAGCTGTGATCGTGCCACATGTAACCGTGCAAGTCAGTAAATTCATCCATCAGAGAGAGAGAGAGAGAGAAAATAGCATATCTTAGATCGGGGTAGGCATATATGAGATTCTACTTACAAAAATGACCAATCGCTCTTATCACTATGAAGCACACAAGTTACGATTCGATGCGTTGCTGTTGCAATAAAAAATCCACTATATTGTTGACTACAAAAAAGGAGTCCTTGGAGAGAGAAAAGCCACGTCCGTACTGATATGACACACTATTCTCTTCTATACACATACATACAGCGCGTTCAACATACACTAGTGCACACATACACCAACTTTTCTCATCCTTGCTCCGTCACAGGAGTCTTCGTCGTTGCCGAGCTTTGTACATAGCATAAGAAAGCCTTCACATCATCATTTGTTTGCCATGATTTTCCTCCATTACTTTTCCTTTCTTTCCTCTCCCCCTCGCGCCCTAGGGAAGTAACAAGGCTTTCAAGAAGGGACAACAGGATGTTGCAGCAAAAAGTGCCAAATTTATGGTGCGGAAAGGTACCGGTAGCAGGATGGAGCGCGTAAGAAGCAAGGCCGCATAGAATTTCCGATGCTGTCAAAGTTAAGCACTGAGTAAGTTAATGATGGTTGTAAAAGTGATTTGATGGCTGTGGAACGTTGAAAAAAAAAGTCGTCATCATCGAAGAACAAAGATGTTCGCTTGAGTGTGCGCGCACGTGATATTTTTCTTCCAAGGCAAGATGTCGGACGCTTTAGTTGAGATCCTTCTTCTTTACCCCAAAACCTCTGCTAAATCTACTCTATGAGCAACTCGAAGTGCACGAGTCCGATGCGGTCGCGCAGGTAGTGCTTGATTCCCTTGCTCCACAACTTGCACTGGACGTGCACCAGCTGGCCTGGGGGCAAGTTGTTGAACTGTACGGCCACCACGGCGTTGTGGTAGTTGCGTTGCGTCTGCGTGTACGGGAAGTACTTGAACGAGATTCCTTGGTCCTGCGGGTAGTAGGAGATGGCGTTCTTGGCTTGCAACGCCTCCTTGTCGGCTGGGTTCTCGCCCGTGCAGTCTAGGTACAGCTTTTGGCGATTCCTCTTCACGAGCTCTTTCACGTTCTCCGGGATTTGATCTTCCGGGGTCTCCACCTCTTCGTCAAGGTCGTCATCAGTGTAGGGTTCAGGCTGCCAGCCGAAAATGCGGTTGATTTTCAGTAGCACGCACGGCTGAACCTTGTCGTTGTCGGATGCGGCCTCCGGCAGGATGTAACCGAACGGGTACCGTGCGCAGTCTCCCAGAATGTCGGTATGAAAGCGACATGCGTAGGTGCCGTCTCTTACCTCCTCAGGGGGTTCGTCGCCAGTACAGTCTACAGTATTGGTTAAGTTGTTGAAGCGTTCCAGGAACACCTCGTAACGCTTCGCCCAGTCGATGTTGCTGGCGCTCTCAAAGTCCTGCGAGGCTTCTTTATTCCTGTCGTTGATTTTGAGTTTGATCATGGAGGAATCGATGGAGATGTCCGGCTGTGACGGCCGGATGCCAACGCCGGGGTTGTATCCGATGATGCTGCTGCTGCCGGACCACTTGGGCTTGCCCATGTCCAAGAACGACAGGAAGAGAGTGAGCATTCCGTACCAGAAGAGAGCCAACAGGGAATAATAGATGCAATAAAAGAGGAAGATGAGGAACCAGGACTTGGGCGTGCGGGTAAAGATCTCGCCCGTCTCCTTGTTGTAGATGAGGTACTTGATGGCCTCGAGTCCATGCCGCTCAACGGGACGGATGGCCGTGCCGCCCAGCAACTGCGGCGGGTGCTCCACCGTGCTCTTCTTCTTCTCGGCCACCATTTTGACAAGATGACAGGTAGCTGCCGCCGCCGCTCCTGCAGCACCCTGTGTACAAAGGAGGGTGAGGGTGGGAGGCAGCAGGGGTTGGGGGTGGTTTTACGCGAGAAAGTGGAGCTTGTCACTCCTTCGGGCGGCCCTCTCCGCTTGAAACCTTCCTTCCTCCTTCCACGCCAGCTAAAATGGAGTGCACAAATCCAGTTCTCGTGGCGGCGTCCCCCCTCGACGAGGCGTCCGTGCGTGCCTGTGGTGTGCGCCAGCCCCAGCGAGCGCGCCCGTAAGGAAACGTGTGCATAGAAAAAGGAGGAGGCCTCGGCCGAGGCTACGCCATAGGAGCAGGAGAGACAGGTTTTAGGAAACTTCTTCTCGCCAACGCACCTCTCAATGCACGCATCAGGCGAGTGGTAGTAGCAGTCGTCGCCGAGATGAGGTCGGAGAGCAGGAAAGCAACAAGTTGTCCGTCAGTGCGCGCAGGCACGAGCGCGCACGCGCATCTTGCCCGCGCCTCTAGCGGACGCGCCCGCTGCGACGAAACCAAGTCCGAGCAAGCAGTAGAGCCCGCGGATCATATCAAAGAGGAGGAGGGGGGAGGGCCGTAAAATGGCACTTGGCCGCCGTCGCCTCCTCCTCGAAGTCGCCTCTGTTCTTGCCCAAGAGATTGAATTCCGCAGACGAAGAAGGAGAGAGGGAGACCCACGAAGTGGAATCATTACAGCAGCCACAACTTTTCACTCCCGGCCTGGGGGGGGGCCCCCCCCCCCCCCCCCCCCCCCCCCCCCCCCCCCCCCCACAAACACCCCAAAAAATGTGAGAAAGCGCCCACGAGCCCGCCCCCCAGAAGGATCGGCGGC
>JAAUXU010066779.1_pt1 | contig 22925 bp, 27 predicted proteins | sample 7278151 | NCBI WGS metagenome assembly JAAUXU01 (sample SAMN14350113, study PRJNA611818) | marine sediment metagenome | isolation source: surface marine sediment (1.8m) | place: French Polynesia: Moorea | collected 2018-08 | reverse complement strand
GCCACCTCCAACGCCGCCACCCAACGCCGCGGCGGCCGCGGCCGCGCCCGATCCGCTAACGCTGCCGCCGACGCCACCCTGGTGTTCCGAGTTGCACATACCAAACATGCTTATCACAGGAGCAAGAGGAATGCGTGTTCACACTATAATAGGCCTTCTCTTCTTCTAGTAGTGCTTGTAATGCTTGCAGCCCCCTTACACATATTCATCCTTGTGTTGTCTCACATGCTGTTCACCGAGGATCACTGAGTGCAGGCAGCAGATGGAGAGGAAGAAGCGCTCTTTGCTCTCTCTCCGCCTTCTGAAGGCGTGCCTGGCCGGAAAGAGGAGGAGACTTTGGTGTCTGTCGGCCAATGGGCGCCGCCGCCGCCGTCGCCGTCGCCGCTGTCAACGGCGCGACTGGCAATGATGGATGACGATTTATGTTTCAATAATAAATCGGGGCACTTCTTCTTATTCCGCTCAATTTTTCCCTGGAAAAACATTCTGCATGAAAACAACGCGTCGTCCTTCGCACTCGACATGAAGTATGACAACCGGGGGGTCAGCGGAGGGGGACTCGCACGACTGGCTGCTGGCCGGGGCCATAGTGGCGGTGGTCGGACGATGGCTCCAGAGTTTCACCGCAGACAGTCATTGAAGAAGATAATAACGAAACGCACACACGCACAAAAATCATCCTATCAACGAATTAAGGGACATTTTTCTAATGGTTCCCGCATTTTACCACTTAGCCCAGGATGGATGTGCCTTGCAGGGCCAAAAAAAAATTCTGTCCAAGGCTGTGGAAAATTTACGTTTCGGTGCACTGTCTGTGTCATGGTTGCGATGAACATCGCTGCTCTTTCTCCCTTTGGCTCTGGGGACAGGAATTCAACGCATGTCGCATGCCTCCAAATGACGCGCAGTCGACATTCATTGCCTGCTTGGTCATCGTCCTCTTGTTGAGGCCCCCCGAAGTCGCCGGCTTGTTTTGCCACGCGGATCACGCGAGCCGCGATCGCCAGGGCGATATTAGAAGAAACCCCGATCAGACCTCCGGGCGCGCAGTGACAATTTTTGCGTGTGACAAATGAGGGATCGATGACAAATGGAAACGCATTCCTCCAACTCTCAATTAATCGTGGCGTCAGAATCGGGGCCGGTTTTTGAGTTGACAAGCGGCCGCCAAAGAGAAAAAGCAAGAATGGACCTTTTCTCACTGCTCTGAGTCATGCTTTCAGCGCCATTAAGGAGGTGGAGAAGTCCTCGCTCACATACCTGCAGACAACTCCTGGATAATGGCGATTTTCACTCACTCAAAGAAACTTGTGGGCGCGTTTGTCTATTAACAATGACTGAAGTGACTGCCAGTCCAGGCTGTGCGCTCAGGAGGGTTTCTGGAGCGGACCGAGGATAACCTTTTTCCAGTTGTGGAGTGACCAACAACCAAAAAGTTGGGCCAACAGCCTGAATTTTGAGCCACTTTCAGCTCCTACCAGCTCTGCTAGGGCCTCTTAGGGATTTCTACTCCTGATTCGAGAGGAACATGCAAAAGTGCATTGTATTTGCCGAATCACATGGCTCCATGCAACCATTATGAATTCTTTAAACTTGCACTCATTGACAGTAAAGAAGGGCTGGAAGTTTCTTCTCCCTTAAAAAAAAAGATGCTGGATTTTCCACTAATCCAAGGAAGCTTAAATATTCATGAGATGGATGCAATGAGGGCAGATCTCTTGGCACAGGAAAAAAGTCACCAGTCTAAACCGATTGAGAACAGCGCGTGGGGCGGGATCGACCGGTTGGACTGTCCGGAGTGACCGAACATTCCGGTAAGTCTGAGCCGAGGAACCTTTTCTGCCAAACTTAGGGCAGCCTCAAGCCAAAGTCAGCCCATAACTGACTCTAGAGATTGCTCAAAGTTGTCAAGAACTATGTGGTGGGTAAGGAGAGACATCGGTCACGGTCAAGCTTCGACCCGTAGTTGGAGTGATGAAGGCGCTGATGGATGCTGTTCTCACTCTCGCTTGACCAAGTAAGAGATAAATGACTGAGCTCCCTTTTGCTGTTACCATCACAACTGAAGTTGTTGATTTTTGCTGTGTAGTTTGTTTCTTCAAACTCGGACCTTCAGCACCGCAGCTTAAGACCCAGAAAAGTTTTTATCATTTACAGAGCTGCTGAGAAAAAAATGTGGTTGGTTACTCTAATTTTGGCGCACTCGCTGGTGCCGCTGGCGCATTGTGCCGGGTTTTTTGGCCTAATACATTCTGGTTGTTTTTTTTAAGTGCATACTGCTGTGCTTGTGGTTGACGAGTGCACAACTGAGTCATTATCAATGTACTAATGTTCTTGAAGAACCAGCATGCACCAAGTAAACTTCGGCCTCATTGCCAAAGATAAGTACGAAAGTATTCCTGACTTGGGAGAAAAAAAAAAGCTAAAAGCTTTTCTTTCTGAGCTACACTATCTTGATCAAGTCGTCCGCTAAAGCTGCGCGGCCAGCATAAATTCTGCGGCCTGAAGAATACTTACAGTGTTGTGACCTCTTGGGGTCTGGCCAAGCCAAGTCCAGACGCAAAGACTTTCCTGTCCCCCCCCTCCTTAAGCCCTGAACAACTGCCAGTATTTAACAAAAATTCGAGTCGGTCTTTCAATCCCAGTTTCCCACATGTTTTATTCTCCTGATAAATAATATTTGTGGAGAGACCTTTAAGGCCTTCCTCGAGCTGACAAAGTTTGGCTTCCACGAGTGGGACTTTTCGTAGTTTGCACGGATCCTCTCAAGAATGATTCTTGTCCGTGGGATCAAAATGAGGCAGATATTTTTTGCTTCTCCTGCAGATTCGCCAAACCGCGAAGAAAATGTTAGTTGGGCAGGAGAGGCGCTTTTTTTTTGCTGCGTTAGAAGCCCTCAGGTCTTTGTTTCCGTCAGCTGAGATTACAGTGGAGTCTTGATATAACAGCCCTTGTTAGGCTGCATTGAAACGTTCGATGGTGGCGCTAGCAACCATGTCCAAAGACGTCATTTAGAGGTTCTACTCCAGATTTGGCCGGAGTTTTCCTCAGGTCCCCAAGGAAAACTGCGCAGTCCCCAATGTGTTCACCCAAACCACGGCCCCAAACCTCAGTGAACTGGATGGAGGTCCCCTCAAAGCTCCAACCTGTCACATCCAAACATCCATCCATTCTTAATGGGTTGAGACTGCCGACCTTCTTCTGCTCGTCACTGGCGGTCTTGGCAACGCCACCACCCAGGATCTGGCAGTGCAAAGCCTGGTCCGACGTCCTCGCCTCTGCTAGCGATGCCTCCATTGCCAGCAGCGGCGTTTTCAACCTGACCGGCAAGTGCAGCTCCTACTTCTGCAGTGCCGAAGTCTGTGAAGAACAGACCCAAAGTTTGCGGCTCCCACATGGCGGCACCTTGATTAATTAAAGATTGCGGCGTTGGCGGCGGCGGCATTGGCGGCGTTGGCGGCGAGGGTGGCGGCGGCGGCCACCGCCGCCGCCTCCACCGCCGCGTCCGCCGCCATCTGTGCAATGTCTTGCATCAAGAGCAGGGAGGGTGAGGAGAAAAAAAAATATTTTTTCCCTCTGTACTAGAGAGCGTTTTGTTTTCCCGTATATTTCTTTCTTTTTCTTTCTTCTTCCCTGGAATATCCGGCGGGGTTGATCGATGATGATCTATGGGCTGTCAGGAGAAATGTATGCGAGGGAGCTGACGGCGAAAGCGCAGGGGAAGATGAGAACAGCGGAGTTGGCGGCGTTGGCGGGACTAGCAGAATTTTTTCTCTTTTTCTTTCTTTTTCTTTGCCATGTAGGAGCCTCTTGAGCGGCTCGCATTAAATCGACACAGGAGTGAGTGTGCTCTTAAGCTGATATTTCTGTTGAGGGGGGCCAAGGTTATATACAACTGCTTATGCACTGTTCACAGGGGATCGTTTCGACGTCGAGTGAAGCAAGAGTGTGAGCTGTTAATCCAAGTCACTGGAATCTGCCTAAAAGAACATTGATTTTTTTTCTGCTCCTTCTTTATGGTTGTCACGAGTACAAAGATTACAGGTGGGTCGTAACTTTCACTGCCAAATCTCCCTGGAGAAATTACCGCACAGTGGAATCCCGAAAAAAGTCTCCCCACATTAATATTTTTGTGCGGGAAAATTTTTATTTCGCTGCTGGCTAAAATTGTGGGAAATGAAAGTTGGTGCCTTGAAATGACAATACTGACCAAAGCGTACTGATTCCGCCAGAGTTCATGCTGTCATCCTCTTGTGCCTAGAACATGTACACAACTCACACCAAGTGTTGACCAAGGGGTCAGGCGAGTGTCATGGTTGCCGTTACTGCCTCGGTCTTTGGACTGTCCGGGTGCATTTGTGGGTGAAGGAATACATGATGATGTCATTGCACCATGATGTTCGCCTTCTGCGGTATGATCTGTCCCTGCACAGGTCCGAAGAGCGCACGCTCAGCATCGAGAGAGAGGATCCCCTCACACTCGTCCAGTGGCTCGATGCGGAAGGCTCTCACCGGCACAATGTCCAGGGAAGGGTTGCTGCCAAAGTCGGGACCTTTCTCCAGGCTGATGAACCAACTGATCAGTTGGGCGCGAGTGATGCTGCCGCGGACAAAGACGAGGTTGAGGATGCCGTCACCAGGCGAACTCTCAGGAGCAAACAGCGTCCACGGGTCCAGCATGGACAGGTTGAGGCCGTAGACGACGTGGAAAAAGTCAGTCTCGACCACCCACTCTGACGAAGCGGGCTCCGACAACGGTGGCAGGGACAGCAAGGGCTCTGACGGGCTCACTGGAATGACCTGCAAAGAAGAGCCAATCTCTTTCATCTGGACACCATCATGCATACCAAGGTGCTATACTTTTCCAGTTGTGTCGTCTCTCTTCAAAGGAAGATAGGACACTCTGGCCTTGTATGGGGCTGGAAAGATGGTTCTCCACGCTATGTACAGGTAAGTCCTGGCGAATCCCATCCAGCGCAACCACTCAGTGCCGATGTCGCCGTCGGCAATCACTCCAATTGTCACTCCAAGGAAGCTCAGGTGCTTCTTACCGTCACAAGTCTCGACTTCTATCAGGTCCAGCGGGGTGGAGTTGCCGGACTTGGCTCCCATCACCACATTCTGTACCGATGCCCCTGGGTTGAGTCCCGTGGACTGAGGGCCTTGGCAATGTCGGAGCACCGAACAGTTGAGCGCGCACCCGGAGCCTCCGGGTACCAGACCAATGGGCATCTTCGCCACCAGCTGGTCCCAATCCAACCGCTCACGTAGTCCGTTGATCAACTCATGCACGAGTCCGTCGCCGCTTATGGCGACGAGGCCGCGGTAAAGGTGCTGAAGCTGCTGGCGACTGCGCACGAACTCGCGCGCATGACCAGCGAACTCGGTGACGACGAGCTGGAACGGGATCTTCTCACGCTCCAGCCAGGGCTTGAGTTGCTCGTGAAAGAGGCGGAGGGAGCGACCGGTGCCGGAGAAGGGGTTGACGAAGACCAAGAGAGGGCGGTCGTCGTCGTCGGCAGACATGATAGTGGTACTTTGTGACCCTGCCGCCCATGGAAACAGGAGTGCTTACACAGGCGAGCAGTGAGGAGATAAGTTACGTAATAGTAAAAGATAGTGGAAGATACGTCATGTGACCCCCTTATCAAGCGTACACGGCCGACAAGTCCTTTGTTTGCTCCAAGTGCAAGGGCCCGGAGGACAGGCACGTCAGGTCCTAGCAGCTCATGTTGATCAACAATTTGTCAGGTAAATATAAATCATTGCACATATGTTTCTCACTCATGTTTGTATACACGATACAACAGCTTTATTCCTGATCTTGTACAGGTTTCAGCTCGAAAGATAGCACTAACATTAGCAGAAAAATGCTGCGCATCGTCTTCTTCGCACACTCTTCCGCGGTCTCCAACTCCTTCACCTGCGATCTCGACGATCTCTTCGTCTCTCTCTAGATCTTGAACGGACTCTCCTTTCTCGCGACCTCGGCCGCTTTGCTGTTTGTTTATCCTGTCTGGAGCTGGAGCGACCTCGTTCATACCTCTCGGTTGAGCGCGACTTCCGCCCCCGTCGCCTCTCCTTCGACTCTGACCTCTTCCGTCGGTGTCTCTCTCGTGATCTTGATCTTGATCTAGATCTCTTACGATGCCTGTTTCGCCTCTCTCTGGACCTGGATCTGCTTCGTTCCTTTTTATGCGGAGGCGACCGTGATCGAGCATCACGCTTCTTCTTCGGTTTGTCCTCGTCCAGGACCTCTAGCCTGCCCTTGCCCTTCCACCTAAATTTGGCGACGCTCTGCGAGAAGTCGACGTGGATCCTCCTGTCGTCGATGAGGACGTTGTCCATCTTAAAATAGGCAGTCTCGCACGCCTTCTGCGAGTCGAACTCGACGAACGCGTACTGTAAAGAATCACCAGTCTTGTGATCTCGGATTACCTCGCAGCTCACTACCTTGCCAAAGCGCGAGAAGATTATCTCGAGGTCATCGTCAGTCGTCACTGGGTTCAGCTTACACACGAAGAGGACATTTTCAGGCGGGGCGCAATCCGCGTCGGGGAGGTCACCCACCATCTCTAGGATGGTGGCCTGGGTACGCGCCTCCTTCTCAGCGACCTTTTCAGCCAACTCATCGGGGTCGGCGTCTGAGTCGTCGGTGACCTCGTCCTCGACCCCCAGTCGGTCTGAGCGCAGGCGGTCGGCGTCTGGAGCAGGAGAACTTGGAGGAATCTCCAACAGCGGGGGATCTTCGAAGGGGTCGTCGAGCACGACGGTGTGCGTGATCCGTATGTCTCTGAACGGTCGATGGCTGTCATCGCTAATCACCGAGTTCAGCTTCTCCAGAACGCCATCCTCGTCTTCAACCACCTCGCCGAAGACGCTGTGGCGGGTGTCTAGGTAGTCGAGGCCCTCGCCGGCTAGCGTCATAAAGAACTGAGAGCCGAACATCGTCCCTTCGTCGTTGATGCCAACCATGGACACCTGACCTGGCCGGCTGTGACGTATCTTCTTCGTCGGGGCATCTCCCTCGAAGTAAATGGCCTGGTCGCCGTACAAGCGGCGGAAGATGCTCTCCCCACCGCGCCCAGTGCCCGTGGGGTCGCCGGTCTGTGCCAGGAAACCGGACTGCACATTGTGGAAGAGGCAGAAATTGTAGAACTTGACCTTACAGAGCTTGAGAAAGTTTCGGCAGAGCTTCGGGCGCGTCTCTGTGTACAGGTCCACGGTGAAGGTACCCAACGTCGTCTCCACGACCACGGACATGGCGCCAGCGGCAAACTCTTCTCCGTTTTCAAGATTGTCGTCAGCTGTTTTGATCAGTTGCCTTTGCCGTGAAGCGTGACCAGTTCCTCATTGCTCCGAAAAACTCCTCGAGTCGATTGTTGTGACTTTTTGTACATTTTTCCTGGTCACAGATCTTCGTGTCGTGTTGTTTTTTTTTTCCGGGTATCGGCGTGCGCTATTACCGACCCGAGATTTTGTACGTCCTCTTCCCCGCCATCTTCAACATGTGCTCCCTCATCGCGGGCGGCAACGGCCGTACCGTGATCACCTGTGGTCTCAAGTTTGCCGCCGTTTGTAGTAGGTAAGAAAAAAAGCTGCTTCTCCGAGTCACCCCTTGCATCCTCAAACCGTTGAGAATTGCGATCGGTAGTAAAGCGATCGTCAGTGGCCTGTGACATAAATTGCAGAGTAAATCCTTGGCGACGGCCTCCGCAACCCTTCTTCCTCGCCCAAGTCCGGCATCTCCGCGGCCGCGGTTCGACGAGACCGAAGGCATCCGTCTCGCTCTCCTCTTTGGACGTTCTCCAACACTTGGAGGAAGAGACTGATAGGCTACTTGATCAGAAGTCGGGGGCTCAAAAAGTGCAGCCTCGTCTGCAACAGGACGTGGTCGCACACCAAATTCCTTCTAAAGCTCATGTTCGCTCCACTCACGACAATGAGGTTGGTCGTCGTCACAGAGACTCTCCTCGGCCTCAAGAGGAGAAAAAGATTATTCTTCGAGGCCAACCATACACAGTCGACCTGAACACGGAAAAACAGAAGACATCGTTTTCCGAGCGAGTCCGTCAACTGCGAGACCTTGGCGGCAGTTTGGTAAGCGTAGATAATCAGCATGACGCTATCCGCCGCATCATGTGTCCGCTGACTGTCGGTCTACCCACATATGAGGACGAACTTTTGATGAAGCAGCTCAAGAACGAAGCGGTGGTGCTGACCCACCTGGAAGCTCTCGCCAAGTTCTCGCTCAAAAAGGCCCGCTACCGAAACCATCTCTACGTCCGTTGCCGACCTGTGATCCCCTCGCCAGTGCAGACTGCCTACCGCTCAGTCGACGAGTTCAGCATACAGAAGGGAGTGGACGGCGATCCGAGGACGGTGGGATTCTTCATCGGATCGCCTACAAGTAAAGAAACCGATGTCGTGTGCGTCCCCCCGGACTCTGTTGACATCATCAAGTCCGAGCACAAGTTGGTGGCCTCCGCGTTCCAGGACTTTTTGCGTCGGCATTCGGCGCTGGAGCCTCTCCTCTTCTCTAGCGCCGGAAGCAACGGCGGCCATTGGCGCACCATCACCGTGCGCTCAAACAGAAAGGGAGAGACCCTGGCCATGGTGTCGATGCATCCACAGTCGCTGACGACTGAAGACTTGAGTGTACATAAAAGGCAATTGGCGAACCACCTTGGCCCCATCGTAACTTCGCTCTACATGTCTGTCTCCCCATCGGCCAACGTCGTGGTCCCTGAGTTGATTTGTGGGCAATCGTCGTTGGAAGAGGTCATCCAAGGACGTCGCTTCCTCTTGGGGCCCACCTCTGCTCTGCCCCTCAACGTAGCATGCTTCGACGGGATGCTCGATGTGATCCGCAGCGAGTGCGTGCGCGGTACCAAAAGGGACATCCTGATCGATCTTTTCTGCGGTATCGGAGTCACGTCTGTGCTCCTGGCTCCTCTGGTTGGCCAAGTTTACGGCCTCAACACCGCCAACGATTTCGAGCTCGCCGAGAGGAACGCGGACATGAACGGCGTGCAGAACGTAGAGTTCACCTGTATGAAAGGGTCCGGTCGTCGTGACATTGGTTTGACCGAGGTCTCTGAGCTTCTTGACACACTATCGACGAGTACGGGAAATGAAATCACGGTTCTAATGAGACTCTCTAGCGGTGGCGGCGTTGATCATAGACTGCTTGAGGAGCTCAGAATCTCCAGAAAAGTGTCCAAGTTGGTGGTGTTGGCCACAAATCCGGAGGGAAACGGCGTAAGCAGGAACTTGTACGATCTGTGCCGCCTGCAAAAAAAGGGCTTCATGGCCAAAAAAGGACTCTTCAGGCAACAATTCAACTTAAAGCACGCGTACTGCGTCGACTCCTGTCCCGGGACTGGCTCCTGCGACCACGTCTTTGTTCTGACACGCCCAGTGTGATCTTGTTAAAGCTGTGCAAGAGCTTCTCTCGAGAGAAGAGATATTGTAACTGAGTGGGAAGTGAAGAAGCGTCGTTGTGATGCATTTGCAATTTCTTTGCAGCGGCGGCAACGAAAACGCCTTCCAAACAGTCCCCACCATCTCCAACAAGACCAAAGCTGCCTCTGACTCTAAGGAGAGGATTCTGAGCGGCGCGATATCAAAGTGTGGATCTTTCCTGGCGCTCTCCGACGACCAAAAGCAGCTGTCCCTGTGGGAGTGGAACAACGGATGGACACTCAAGAGTCAGCGGAACCTCGAAAGGAGAGCGACCTGCACCGTCTTCAGCAGAGAAGCCAAGGTTGTGCTCATAGCAGGTACGACATGTGATAGCTGGTACTCACATTGAAACTAACTCCTATGATGCTGCAGACAAGTCTGGTGATGTATATGAGTTTTCCGTCCGTGATGACGGACCTGGTCGGCTGCTGCTCGGTCATCTGTCCATGCTGCTCGGCGTCGCCCTCTCCCGCGATGAGAAATACATTATCACCTGCGACCGGGACGAGAAGATCAGAGTCTCGCACTACCCCAACGCATACAGCATTCACAACTACTGCCTGGGGCACAAGGACTTTGTCACAAGGTGAGACACTTGATGCATCTGTAGCTGTGCCGCATCTCATGACGGGGACTTGTTAGATTGTGTTTGCTGGACGGCGCGGAAGACATTTTGGTCTCCTCCTCGGGCGATGGCACGATCAGACTGTGGCGCACCTTGGACGGCTCACAGTTGAGTTCACGCCACTGTCTGCAAGACGTCGGGGGGACGTCAACAAAGGAAAACGAGATGGCGGCGGTCAAAAAGATCGCTACCTTCACCTTCCAGGACGGCGAGCTCTTCATCGTGGCAGCTGTGGAAGGGTATGAGGTACACTAATACTTCTTTGGTACTTCAATACATTTCGTCGACTTTCACAGATTTAGCGCCCTTCTGTGCTACTCGGTGGACAAAGCCAATTGGACCCTGGCGCTTCATCAAAGACTTGACCTTCGCGGGGACGTCTGGGATGTTGATCTGGATTGCGCCGGTGACCTCTGGGCCGTCTTGAGAGTACCTGAGGAAGATTCGCAAGCACCTCTGATTCGCTACTGCCGAAAAGACAGTCTGTACGTGCAAGACGAGAACTTTGTGTGCGAGGCGGCCCTGGCGAAGGAGATCAACGGTGAGAGTGCTTGAGCTCTCGCTGTTTCCATCTAATACGGTATTTTCCTTGTACAGGATGGCGGGACTTCCCTCAGAGCCTTTCCGAGCTGTCCAAGGGCTGGCACGACAACGTCAGCGAGTACATGGAGAGAAAGGAGGAGAGGCTGCGCAGCGGCAAGAAGCTTAAGCAGGAGACCAACGGCGCTAAGTCCGCAGCTACTCCGTGAAACTTGCAATGCACATATACTTATATTATTTTCTATAACTGAGTAATATCAGTGAATACTACTCTGTTGTCTAACACAGATCTCGTGTTGCTCGTAATCTCCTTTTTAAATGCATCATAGTTGACTGATATGTCATTGGCACCGTTTCTCTGAAAGTTAGTTTTTGAAGCGTCTCAATTCCTTGAAGAGCTGATCAGTAGGCCTAAGAGAATGATCAATATGAGCAGGAATCGTTCCTGAGCGCCTCCAGCCACGGCCTTGTTGCAGCCGTCGTACTCGCAGGTGAGCAGGCAGCCCTTGAGTGTGTCGTTCTGGAACTTGAAAGTGCCACACTGAGAGTTCATGTCCTCCAGCACGCACGTGCGGACCACCAAAGTCTCGCCGGTCGTTTCTGAAGAAGATGAGAAAGTTAGGTGAAGGTAGCTCGGGTCAGGTCTGATCTCACCAGACGTCCCCTTCATCTTTATGCAGAAGTTGGCCGGAAACTTCCCCATGTGGTTCTCCTTGGGCACGGTACAGCGGCGCTCCAGCTTCATCACAGCCGGAGACATCGGGTCGTCGCACCCGGGCACCGTCCCGTTCTTGGAGGAGCAACTGTAGCAGTCGATGGAGCCGGATGCTAGCAAAATGAGACCTCATTTTTAATCTTTTCACATCTCCTCCTCCAGATACTTCACGCTTTACTCTTTTTAACTGTGTAGGCAAGGAGTAACAAGCAGAGGACGACCGAGCTCCTGTTGTCCCAAGTCCACGGCCCGTAGCCATTGTTGGGGGCCATTAGTATTCTGTCGGCGACGGCGGAGGCGGCAGCCGCCCTTTCCCCTACTCTTTACTTTCTACAGTGTGAGCCACACAGACGTCCCGCGGCCGGCCCCGTCCTGGCATCTCCTCTTCACTTCCTCGTCCATCCTCGCATCCGTGCTATCCGCCGTTGGGCGGGACTTTTGTGCGACTCACACTGTCCGTCCACAGCTCACTCGTTCCTTTCTCATCACCATCCAATTCCTGGTGTGATGGTAGAAGCGCTCGCTCTTCTCCCATCGATCGGCTTTCTCCTTCCATCCCCGGCAGCAGGAGAAGGAGGAGTGGTGGTGGTTATCGATTGCGTCGCCCCAACCAACAACCGCCAGAGCCAAGTTTGCAGGAAGATCTTTTGGAACCGTCTCCGGAGGCTCCGGTGACCTGTTCCCGACCCGAGCTTTGCATTTCTAAGTCTTCTTCTAATGAAAGCCGGGAAAGGACATCTCACCGGCGGCCACAATCTGCTCCTCCTCGCGTCGGGCCAGCGCCAGATAATGTTCTTAAGTAACTAAAGACTCGGACATTGCTGTTTAGGCGACCCTTATGAACTTTGATAGTATCTCCTGTGCTGATCTGCGGTAAGTGCAGTAACTGTGTGCAATAAATTGTAGCTCGTGTGTGCTTAATACATCGATCATTGGACAGAGCGACTTTTTCTGGGTGAGAATTAGGTCTTCTCTGATCACGAAGCCTTCTCGGACCCTGGCCAATCCAGCTGCTGGAGCTGGACCTCGGATCATCAAACAGTCCATTAGGCACTTCCCTCATAACGGTATTTTATTCTCCCACCCTGGAAAAAAGGGAAATTGTGTCCTGCAGGTTGGTTCGGACGCATACAATCTCTAACAGCTTGGACCAGGACTGCCGAGGGTAAGGTGAACAACGACCACGTCGGCCACCCAGTCCGCACGCACTTTAGACGGGCGCGACGTGGTCTTGGACGGCTACGTCGCCGTGGGCTGGCAACCAAGGCGTGGGAGCCTCCCAGGAACAGAGTTTCTTGGCAGACGTGTTAAGGACCTTGGTGAGGTCTCTATTTGTTATTAACACTTCTCGTCAGAAGGCCGATATTTTGCGCCTTCTCGCCTGCGACAAGGTGGATGCCGTGGAGCTTTCCTTCCTGGAGGACATCATGGACCACTATGCTTTAAAGTTACTCCAGGAAGTCGACCTCTACAGCGAACCGATCACGAGGCTCAAGCAAAAGTTCCCCCGTGCATGTATATTGTACCTGTTCACGGTCGCGTCTGCCCAGCCGCTCTTCAGGGCGCCGGCACACTCGCGAACCGCAGAGAAGAGGTCGCATTTGTGCGCCGCCCCAAACGGGTGGTCTGCGGACCTCCCCGAGACCACCCGGGGACGAGACCGAGTAAGTAGTGTGACGGGAGACTGACGACGCTGGTAGGTGATTATTTTTAGAAACCCAACATGATGTTGGTCTGGAAGGTCTTTTTTACACTCATCCGATGCTTTGTTAAGTCCCGGGAAACATAATCAGTCTGACGTGAACCTTGAAAATTTCCCTTGATGAACTTTCTTGAGCGACTTACACAAAAAGTGATGCTGAAAAGTAAGTTTAAAGCGTCAGTGCCTCTGTTAGGCTTTTGAGGCCATCAACTTCTCATTCGAGAGCTACCTAAAGCCCCTCAGTGAAACATCAGTATTCGGAGAGCAACTGACTTGCTGTTTGTCTCGCAACCTCACTCAAGCATCTCGACTTGTTCTTAGCTCTTGCTTCTTGTGATGATCAAGTGCTTTTTGGACCGAGTCTGACTCAAAAACATTGACCACAAACAAACATCTCTTGGAGGCAAATATGACAACTTTTTCCACAGCAGAGTTTGATGCGTTTACTGGAGACTTTTCAGAAATTTGAAACTGCTACGTTCATCCACGATCATGGGGATTTTGTACACCCTGTAGACTTTTTCTTCCTCATGCGTCGTCAGCTGGAGAGGCAACTTGTCATTGATTTCGGTACGTGGACACGAACATGCACTTGCTGAGGTACCTCATGTCCATGTCAGCTTGTACAGCCTCGAGCAGTCCAAAACAGTTCTGACGGCCAATCCACGATCAGGGCGTCTGTTTGTGCAGGCCGTCGATCACGTTGAGAAACCTGTCGAGTGAACGAAGTGAACATCATGTGAAGAAGTTTTACATCCTGGAGAGGCAAATTCTTTTGCAAGTACCGTGTGTTCAGTTGGGTGACCAATTCCGCACTCAGGATCTTTGTGCAGTGACAAGAATGACGTGCAAAATTGGGGAGGAAAAAGTGGACTTGGACTTTCCAACCTTAAGTGATTTGCTTCAGACTTCCAGAAATCAAGATTTTACTTTAGCGCCTTGACCTAAGTACTTCAGTTTTCTAAGTACTCAAGGGATTCATGTATTTCCAGCCCCAAAAAATTGCGATTGCGCTTACTCCTTGTAGTTTTTTTACATGTACGCACTGTAAAGAAAACAATGTGTACCAGTAAAACTGTGAGGCTCTCAGAGATGGGACTCTTTGGTCAGTATCTCTGACACTCAGTGTAGGTCAGCGGCAGTGCTGGTGGTCACAGCTGTGTTTAGCTGTGCCAATATATCCTACTTTTAGCCCTTGTAGCACCCCAGTCAGGAAATGGTGCACTTGTTCATGGTCGAGAAGTCCACTTCTTTTCTCAAGAGCGCTTGCCGTACGTACAGATGCCCACCTGAACTCCATCGAGTCAGGAGTGCCCTTCTCGACAATGTCCACGTCCTCGTAGTCCACGTTTGCAATGAAGCACTTGTCCTTCCAGCTATTGTCGGTGGTGCCGCTCCCCACGTAGAATAAGGAGCAGCGCCTGCCGTGGTAGTTCCAGTCGCTGCAGGTCGAGACGCAGGTGGCTTTCGCACTGTCGTAGTTCGTGGGCGTGAACTCCACCACTGTTAGGACATGGGGGAGAGGAGAGAGAAGATAAGGTTGACAAGCAAGAAAAGAACAAGAGCAAGAACGGTCACTAAGCCATTCTCGGGTTCACAAGCAAGCTAAGTGCTTCAACGACTTAAATATGCATTTCTACATTAAAGGGAAGAATTTAATTTCATTTTTTGACAGCTCAATCTTTCCAAAAATGTAAAAAATGTCAGTGCAGCTGCATTGTTAAGAAAGTGGCATTGTTATGTTGTTCATTTTAGGCATTTTTTGAAGTTGATTCACATGCACCAAGTACTGAACACGCATACATGAACAAAGAATATCTTACAAGACTTTTAACAAAACAGCGTCACCCTGATTTCCCCCAATTGGCCGAGGAGCATTAAAATCTGAACGCAATTGTAGGTCTGCTTACGCTTTTTGTCACTGTTGTACAACTCCTCCAGGTAGGTGCTGGAGGCGTACAGCAGCTGGTAAGTGATCTTCACCTGCCCCTGGAGCTCGCCGATCTCGCAGCGGACCTCCGACAGGGACAGCAACAACGGCATCCACAACAGCAACGTTGTCGTCGTCGACATTGCGACGCGGGTTCCTCTTTGCGCTGGCTTTCAAAGAGTGACGACTGTCGTCATAATCAAGCAGTGAGCGTTAGTAACGCATTCAACCGTAGTCCTGGATACGCCATAAGACTGACCAAACTAATAACTGCTCCCAACCACTTATGAACACTGTGCGCAGCGTATGAACTGTATATGTACACACTGTGTGTCACGTCTGTTACTGAAGGAGTCTTTTGACCACGTTCCCCTGCAAGGATCATGCTGACTTTCGGTGACTACTTGTGGATGACTTGTACATTGATGCTATGAAAATTTAGCGTCGGAAAACCATTCATGATAACTTTTAGGCTCAGCTGTGAAGATGAATTCGAGGGTTTTGACACGGGTGCGGCGGAAAATCCATGAACATGCTCTGAGTTCAGAACTCTCAGAGACTCTGAGGCACTGCTGAGTGGTGCCAAGACAGGTCTGGAGGAGCAAGCCTGAAACCTTAAACGATATGGGAGATGTTGTAGTCACGATGCCGAAGGAGACGGTCAGATCCGCTGGGAGTAAACGAGTCAAAACTAGGCATCGAGACTGAAGGCGGCAACTTAAAGCACCTGCTCAAGATGCCACAGGACTAAACATCGATGTGCGCTATTGCTCTGAATCCTGATATGCAAATGCCAAAATTTAGTCCCTTTTTCATCTCCGAATGCTCCAGAGTAGCAGCTGAAGAAAGGTGCGCATGCGCGGTCTGAAGACAATGGTCAGCTGACGAACGATACAGTTGACGTCGGCTCCGCGCAAACACGTGACGGAAGGGACTCTGCCCTTCAGCTTCGCGTAGTTCTCGTCGACCACGATGCGGGGTGGCTCTGACCTCCGTCGCCGCATTGAGGAGGCGATCGCGCCTGTCTCGGACCACGATCATGAGGATGACGGTGATGACGTCACCGGCGCGAAAGTCGTCGAGGGAGGGGACGACCCATCCGACGATGAGTCGACGGTGGTGGCCAGTAGACGGAGCGCGCTGAGGACGAAGACCGCACCGAGATTGAACGTCACGGATAAGAGGTACAAGGGAAAAAGGACGTCGAGGAAGGCTTTGGACCAAGATCGTGGTGATATATTGGATGAAAAAGAGCATAGCCTTGCCGAGTTGGGAGATTTGTTCGAGATGGAAGACGCGGAGGATGACGAAGAGCAGGAAGAAGAGGACGGCGATGAAGAAAAGGACGGCGATGAAGAAATGGAGATGAGTGCTGCCTCGGATGAAGAGGAGGAGGAAGAAGATTCCCTAGTAGAAATCGACCGTTTGAAGAGCAAGGAGATGGACGAAGTAGCCAAAGGTCGTGTCATCAGGGACCAGCTGCGTTTGTGGGAGAAGCTCATGGAAATCCGCATCCAGCTCCAGAAAGTAGCTACCAAGGTCAACAGATTTCCTCGTCACCAATCGTGGTCTCAGTTCAAAAGTGCCTTCGAGCTTCCCCACCGACAGGCGGTCAAGCGAGCTCGGGAATCAGTTAGTGACCTCTTGGACGACCTGCTGGAGCTCCAGTCCTCAGCCTTGAGTCGCCTCAACGAGGAGGTGGAGGAGAAGGACGAATCCCCCTCCAAGCGGATGAAGCTGTCCGAGTATTCGTCATTGCTATCCCGACGTCACGAGGAACTTTTGCCGTTCAGAGATGCCACCATCCACAAGTGGAACGATCGCACCAAGCTGGCTTCAGGGAACGTGAACAGTAAAAAGGCGTTCTCTGCACTGGAGACGTCCACGCTCAAGCAGATTCAGTTTGTCTTGGCGGACAAATCTCGTCTTGTGGCCAGGACCCAGGTGAAGCGCAGCGACTACAAGGTCCTGGGCACGGAGGAGGAAGACGACAAAGAGAAGGACGAGGAAAAAAGTAGAGATGAGGAGATCTTTGACGACGACGACTTTTACCACCAACTGCTCCGCGAGCTAATTGAGCGCAAGACGGTGGGTGTGACAGATCCATCTCAGCTGGGAAGACATTGGCTGCAGGTCCAGAGGTTGCGATCGAAGGCCAAGAAGAACAACGTCGATACCAGGGCCAGTAAAGGTCGAAAGGCACGCTACGACATCCACCAGAAGCTCATCAACTTCATGGCGCCCAACCAGAAGATCGGGTGGAGCGACAGTGCCAAGAACGAACTGTTCTCTTCCTTGTTCGGCCAGTGCGGAAGATAGTGCATACAGTAGCTAAATGTATGTGAGTTGACGCTTACCGTAATACACTGGAATGTGTACCTAGATGATGATCAACTGATCCTACCATGCTATCTATGTCTTCGTCCCCGCGGCCGTCGTCGTTCTACACTCATCAGTCTGGAGCCTTGTTTTCTCAGTCCCTCCCTCGCTTTTGCTCGGACATTCTCGTTCTCATTCACGCATTTATTCTAAAAAAGACTTCAAACAACTTTCTCAAGCGTCCATCAAACTCACAGTCATCATGTAGAACGCCACACCACCCCACTTCGAAGGGCTCCTGCAGTCGTCCACTCTCGGCCAGTGAGTGCAGGAAGCCCCGGAGGCCAAGGTCTTGTGGTAGGCCGTCTTGCCTGTATGATACCGGCGACCTATGGATGGGGAACGGCACCCCTTGGGCCACGAGCGTGACCGCGGCCATCTCGAGGGAGAGACTGGGAAAGCACGGACTGGTGTTCCAGGTCACATAGGGCCCCAAGTATACAGGCCCATTGGGAACGGAGGGCGCCGCCACCACCAACCCGTCCTGGTGTATGTCTGACCTCACCGTGCCGATCTTGAAGAATCGATCAACCACCGGTAACAGCTGGAGCAGGACCTTCACCGCCCCGTAGAACCTGAAGTCGACGAACCGAGCGTCCCCAGCCTTGACCTGGGCTATTGCGAAGCAGCAGGAAAACTGGGCCGCATAGCCGGCACTCGCAGTTTCCAAGTCGGGGTCTATTAGGTCCACGATGGTTCGAAACTTCTGGAGGCACGCCAACGTTTCAATGGAGCCTTCGGTGACAAAAAGTATAGTGGCACCGAAGACGATCTCCCTCCCGTTCTTCCATCGAAGGTGCTGGCAGCGTCCTCTGGGGGACGAGGCCCTGCTGCCGGCCCCAGCAACGAATCTTGCCCTGGGGTGGACCGCCAGGACGGCAGCTAGGGTCTCCGCCCGGGTTGGGGGCACCGCCACCCCCTCCCTATGCCCAATCCGATGGATGATCTCCCCGAGGTCGACTTGCCCCTCTTCGTCGTCGCTGGTGAGGCCGGCCCTGAGGGCAGCCTTGAAGAGCTCGCTTGCCATGGTTCCGGTGGTGTCTTGATCGTTCCCGGTGGTGGAGCTATCGGTCTAGTTAGTCGCCGACTCCGCTCTTTCTCTGTTTCTGTACCCGTACCCAGACTCGACGTCGAGTTGCACCCTGAGTCCAGGGGATCTTCTTGTCCAGACTCCAGCACCGACTTTGTCCCGTTCGTTGAGAGGATTTTTCACGCCCAGACTCAACTCCAGACTGCGCTGGCAAAGTCGACTCGTATACGGGTATAAACGAGAAAGGCTTCGGGTCCTGATGGTTTCGAACATAGAAATGTCGATCTCGAGTATCGATCGATCCAAAGGCGTCGATCTCGAACAGTTCGCGAACGTCTTCGAAAATTCCCGGAGCTAAAGAACAATAATCTAGTGCGCTGGATGCTTTGTCGAGAAAGTCTTCGAGAAGGCCGAAGGAATATCCTGTCCTTGGGCAACTCCACTTGTGGCCGGTTACTGTATAGCCCGACCAGCATTGCTGAGTTGTCACTGAGCTGGTTGCCCTTCTTGGTCAGGATGTCTCCAGCACTGTTTTGTAGGAATGGGCAAGTTTCCAAACCGCTCGACCTTCAGTCGAACATGTTCCGAGCCTCACAAATTCGAGGCGTTGGCAGACATGTTCGAAGATGGACATCGTCACGAGCATCAGGTTCTTCCGGTCAGTACCTTTTTCCTCCGTCATCCGAAGCGCACGCGGGCTTTCTGAATCACAAAGTGATGAAGTAAGTCTATTTCTCCCTCCTTCATTTCAGGTTCGAGGACACGAAGGCGGAGCCGTGCGAAGTCGAGACGAAGGAGTTCAGGCCGTCGCAGGTGTTGATGCCAAGAACGAACAATATTCCACCGACGCATATTCAAAAAGTCACCTTTCAAATTTGCTATACCGAGCCAGCTACGAGGGATTAAGCACACCAAGCTACATGGATGACACGAGATTCTTTCGCTTTCAGTTTCATTCAAGCATTCATTTGAAAATAAATTTGAAAGACTTAAGGAGCGTAGGCCGAAATCACGGTTGGCATCTGGAATGCCACCCCTCCCCACTTCGTGGGGCTCCTGCAGTCGTCCCCCGTGCTCCAAGCCGTGCAGGGAGCCACCGAGGTCGAGATCTTGCGTGAGTCTTTCAAAGATGCGGCTCTGTGCGACAGAGGTCCGATCAGGACAGAAAAAGTGACCGTTAAAAAGGCCAACTGTTACATCCAGAGGACACTTTCAGATTTCCAGAACTGCCTTTGCCAAAATCCTAGACCTACATCTTCTGATGCTTCAGTTAAAAAAAAATAAGTGTGTGCAGCTGAGATTATGGCAAATCACCATGCAACAACTGTTGTTCATAATGTTTGACTGGTTTGACCGACAGAAGTGGTTTACCACTCTACAAGGAGACTCTGTTCTGCTCCGACGCCAAATTATTATGCACTTTTGCTCAACGACGAATTTTTCATAAAATTGACATTTCTAAAGTCTGTCATCATAGCTATAGCCTCCTGTATTGCAGATTTTGGAAAATCTGCTTCAAATAATGAACCCGGGCCCACGTCGAGTCGCTCCTCGAGTCCAGTAGGGGTGGCACGGGCCTGGGAAATGCGGGCTCGGGTCGAGTTTGAAAATGCAGGTGCAGGCTGGCTCGCGGGCCTACAGAGCCCGATTTTTGTGGACTTACAGTGTGGTTTTTACACTTACATAGGGATTGGAGAAATTTCACAATAGGAGTGAGAAAGAACAGTTCCTTTTTTTTTATTACCATACACAACTAGAAACATTTGAGAACCTGGGAAATGAACCTACACGAGATTTGCGTGTAAGCAAATCAACATTCTTGCTTTGTTATCCTTGATTCTGTTCCTCCTCTTCAAAATCACTTCACCGGATCAGGAAAAGAGTCTTTCTGATGGAACTGAAGTTGCTGGAATGGTCAAGTACTTCGTGGCCAGGGTGTACCTGATAGGAAACTTTTGTCTAGGTAAAAACCAATGTCGAAAATATGTGTTTTTCTCTATAGGTTTTAAGGAAAGCTGTATCCTGTATTAGTTGAAGGGGTGATCCGTCTTTTGAATTGTTTATTAGCGAATCTGTTAACAGAAGTGCATGAGGAAAAAGTGTATTTACCATGGAACCCTGAGGAAGAGGAGTGTCTCTTGTGTAGGTGTCAGGCAGTAAAAGGTATAGGAGGCGTGGAAGGAGTAGGTAGACATTGCTTCTGCTTTCCCTGGACAAATCTTTTTTCCTCACTTTTGTATTGTTCAATGAATATACCATTCAATGAGTCACCACCATTTCAAACGGTGAATCAGAAGAAGTACAACACCATGGACAGAGATTGGAGACACAGGAGTCCATTTTCGTCAGTCACATGCGGAAAGTTCGAGTGAATGCAGCTCGTCTTGACTTGACTTTCGTCCTCACTTGGCATGGACCCGCCTTGGTTCTCACCAGCTTGGCAAAGGTCATGCATCTGCAGAGATCTTCAGCAGCCAGTCTCATAGAACCAGGAGGATCCAGGCACTCCTAAGCACCTTTATGTATCCTTTCCCGCATACTCCAGTTACGTCCGCCTTGCATGTCGTGACATCCCACGGCTGGGACCTCAATGACATGTGACAGTATAACCCAGACTCGAGGTTGCGTGATTCTCATGAGCGGCGAGGCCGCTGTTGCTAACAACGCTGCCAGATACTGTATTCGTCCGCCTCATTCGAGGACATCGGCGCTTGACGGACCCCTGAGGCCGGACGTTTCACATTGACTTAGTGCTTGGCATTTGGGAGCAAATTTGGTTTTGTGCGTGTCTCCCGCAATCTCTGCATTAGCGTTTAGGAGGTGTCTGCAAGTTCACGTCTCCTGAAAATTTTGCCAACGCTGGTTGCAAAGCTCAATGTCGTCAGACTACCTGAATGTTGTGTTCAAGTTGAAATGTGAGGTGTATTGTGGCTCCTGCGTGTGTAGGAATTAAACAAATAGTGCAAAAGTTGTGTGCAGTCCACTCACGCATCACTGTGCACAAGGACTTTCCCGATGACAAGTGTCTCGCGACCATGAACAAGGCCAAGGAGGCCCTCCGCGCCCGTGTCATTCCGCCCAGCAACTACAACCTCCGCAGACTCTTTCCCAGACACTATCTGGAATCTATGAACAGTCCAAGAGACTCTGGAGGTCTCGTTTGGGATGCTGCCAGTTGGGCAGTCTCCGGGCTAGTTGGGTCTCTTGCTGCCGCCTTCATGACCTTAAATGATGTCAGGGTGCACAATGGGAAGGCCTTCAAGTACGTCACAAGTATATTTCAAAGCGTGACTTGAATACGCAACTTGGAAAACAAACCATTTTTAGGGCTGCCTTTGACTGCCAGAGGCCACTGGTCACTTTGTCCAACCACCACTGTTGCTTGGACGATCCGCTTATCTTTGCAGTTCTTGGGATTCACCGACTCTTGGATTGGAAGCTCATGAGGTTTGTCACTCTACCTTAACAATGTCAAAAAGGCTTCGCATGTAAGGAGCTGTCCTGACAGCTTCTGATGCAGTTGTAGCCGTTTATCATCATCTCGGTCGCACTCATAATTTCACATGCTGTTATTTGTCTCATAAGAAGGAGTTATGTGAAGAATATTCGGCTTTAAGAATATTCTGGATCGACATGAAAACCTTAGATGCCGAGATGATGCCCATAAACGGATGTGCCAAGTTGTGCAGGTGAAACAGTACCTTGTGCACTCCAGATGGTCCTTGGCGGCGCACGATGTATGTTTCACCAAAAAGTACCACGGGACCCTCTTCTCCATGGGGAGGATTGTACCTGTGGTCCGGGGTCTTGGGGTAGCTCAGCCGGGGATGGACTTTTGCATCAACAGGCTGGCTGAAGGAGGATGGGTCCACATATTTCCAGAGGGAAAGGTAATAGGAATTGCTTCTTTTGTGTCTCACCTGACAAGGGTCCTCGCCAGGTGAATGTGGAGCAGATCTCTCTGCGCCTGAAGTGGGGTGTTGGCCGCCTGGTGTCTGACTGCCCAAAGCTCCCTACGGTCCTGCCCATCTACCACTTGGGCATGGACCACGTCCTACCCAACAAAGAGCCCTACAGGCCCAGGATTGGGCAGGCAGTCACCATCTGTGTGGGCAAGCCAATTCGAGTAGACGTGCGTCGTAAAGCTACTTTCTTATTTCCAGTCCGTAAAAAGTAGTAAAGTTTCAGGCTCTGTGGTCAGATCAGCGATTGAGGCGGGACCCTCAGAATCATAGGAAGCAAATCACTGATCTCATCCAGAAGAGCTTCTTCCAGCTCGGTGAGGAGGCAAAACAGCGACATTTGGAAGACTTTGCTCCCTAGAATGGACGAACGTGTCCTCACATCCATGTATTTAAAAAAAACATGGTAAACTGTGATTGCATCAACCAACCTGTTTTTTGTTGAGTCTCGCAAGATTTGGATGGCCCAAATCTGCCTACTCGCAAGTAGGGATGGATGGAGTCTAGACTCGTACTTGACCCATCATACTTGACTTGTACTCAAAAGACTTGCGAGTCAACTACCTCAAGTCTGACT